>Ga0307375_10006965_pt1 | contig 10369 bp, 26 predicted proteins | sample TR1MG_FD_202531 | JGI IMG/M metagenome (GOLD analysis project Ga0307375, IMG submission 202531) | Soil microbial communities from Risofladan, Vaasa, Finland - TR-1 | ecosystem: Environmental > Terrestrial > Soil > Coastal area > Acid sulfate soil | place: Finland: Risofladan, Vaasa | collected...
CACCGAGCGGATCAACCTCACGCTGACGCCTCCCGAAATGGCGCTTGTCGTCGCCGCCAAGTTAGGGGCGGAATCGGTGAGCCAGACGGCCCGACGCTTGATGCTCCACGCCGCGAGGTACACCCCGCAGGCGCGTATCTTGCCTTCTCCTTCCACCACGGAGCCGGACGCATGAGCGAAAAGACGATGACGCCAGAAGCGTTGATGGATCTCTGGCGTAGGGTGAACCCCGGTAAGGTCTGCGTCCCCCCGTCACTGTACGTGCTGGACTTTGCCCGTGCCGTCTTGCGGGAATACTGCAACGGGTCAGTCACCGAACGGGAAGCCGTCTTGCGGGAACGGAAGGCGTTTGAGCGTGGGGCGAAGGCCTTTGGCGCGAAGTGGTTTATATCAGGGTCTGTCGAGAGACAGGCCCACAAGGACCAAGCCGCCAAGGACTACCCCCTCCCCGTCCGTCGTCGTCCGCTCACAGTGGAGTTGAGCGACGGGTCGCAATGGCGAAGACGCGAGGGATCCAGCATCGTGGACAGTTTGGGCCCGTTCGCCAATTGCAGTATGTACTCGCTTAGGAATCGCCTCGTCACCGCTGACGACTTCCGCGCCATCGCTCGGATGCTCGATAACGAAACCGAGGAAGTCCCCGAGGGGGAAGAATGAGAATCGACAGTCTGCCAGACGGCTCGCGGGGGGTTGATCTCAACCGCCCCGTCACTGCCGACTCCGCCGCCGCCTTCGTCGTCAAGGGTTTTCAGTTCGTGGTGCGCTACGTCACCCGCACCCAAACCCACGGCTACGACCTCTCGGCCCCCGAACTCGACACGATCCTGAACGCTGGCCTCGGCCTTCAAGTCGTCCAGCACGTCGCCCCGGAAGGGTGGAATCCCACCGCAGAACTTGGCACCCAGTACGGCACAACCGCCGCTGCGGACTGTGGGTTGCTATCTATCCCCGACGGGATGAGCCTGTGGTGCGACTTGGAAGGGGTAGCGGTCGGGACGGACCATGAAGCGGTGATTGGCTACTGCAATGCGTGGTATGACGCTGTAGCAGCCCACGGGTACAAGCCTGGCCTCTACGTCGGCTGGCATTGCGGACTGACGGCGGACGAGCTGTACCACCGCCTCAAGTTCTCCGGGTACTGGCAATCGTACAATGGAAACGCTGACCAAACGCCCGTCATTCGCGGCTATCAGATGCGCCAGCACGTCGCCAAGCCGGAAGACTTGATTCCCGGCTTCACCAATCAGGACATGGACACTGACACGATTACCGCCGACGCGAAAGGCGGCACTCCTTCCCTGGTGTTCGCATGAGCAACGGTGCCCTGAGGTACGGCCTACCGATTGTGATGCTCGTTACCGCTTGCGGAATGTCATACTATTTTGGCGGCGTCGGGGCGCTGGCCGGATTCTTTGCGGGGGTCTTCGCCGGGATGCCACTCGCGTTTGGCATGGTAGAAAAAGGAGCCGTCAAGTGAACCCCCTTGTCACCAAAGCCGCCCCGTGGGCAGTCAGTCTCCTCCTCGCCTCCGGCTTACTTGCCGGATTCGTCCAGCACGAACGCCAGATCGGACGGTTGCAGGTCCAGTTGGCCAGCGCCGATTCTATGTCCAAAGTCGCCCAAGCCGACGCCCGGAACTGGCAACGGAAAGCCCAGATCGACTCCGGTCGAGCCGTGGACTTGGAAGCCGACACCGCCAAGACGAACCATGCCCTCCGGCTAGCGGAATCCCGCTACTACGCCCTGAATGGCTCTTTAACGGCCTCTCGGCACGTCTTGGACTCCTTACTCGCCCAACCCCACGATACGGCCTCCAACGCGATTTACGGAGCCGCCAGCGCCTATGTGGCCCACGCGGACTCTAGCCTCCGGGCCTGTAGCGACGGACTGACGGCAGCGGATAGTGCGCTCGTGGCGTGTCAGCGGCAGGGCGCGGCGGTCAAAGCGCAGTTGGTCGATATCACCGCGATGGCCCAAGCGTTAGCCAAGGACACCGTAGCTAAGGCCTTGCAGATCAAGGCGATCAAAGCGCAGGCCCCCGGATTCTTTGCGACGTGGTTGCCGAGGATCGCAGCCTTTGGCTTCGGCGCGCTGGCGGGACGGATCGGGAAGTGAGCACCCAGCCCCGCCAGTTCCACTTCTCCGACGTAGCCCCACCCTCCCACGCCCATATCGACTGCCCTGCCTGTCGGGAACGCCTCTACTTCGGGACGGACGTGATTGGCCGGACGGTGGTCATCTGCTACACCTGTCGCACGGAGTCCACCCTAGCGACAATACGCGACCCAGAGCCGCCTTCGACCCGCCGCGTATGGAACAACGGGCGGTCGAGCCCTCGGACGCCCCCGACCCCGGACTAGCCCCTCGTAGACCCATGCCCACTCGCCGTCCACCACGGCCTTCCGATAGCGGAATCCGTGGGACTGGGCGGCGCGGACAATCTCGGGGTCTTCCTCCGGGACTTGGAGCCCGGAGAGCGGACCACCGTAGACCGCGAGCAAGGGGAGCAGTTCGGTCGGCATAAACGGAACGCTAAGACTTCTCGGCGGAAAGTCAATGCTTGCGCTTGGCGCTCACAATTCCTATCTTGCCTCTACACCTAGCGCAAGGGGAATTGTGTGACCGCTGATGGAGATAAGAATCTCGCCGCTCAACTCTTGGCCCGTGCCCGGCGAGATAGCCTGACGCCAGAGCGCCGGAGCGAAATCGCCAAGCTCGCCAGCGCCGCCCGTTGGGAGAAATACCGGGCGGAAAAGAAAGCCCTTGACAAGAGCAAGCGCAAGCATAAATTAGAGGGTGTGAACGACACCGCCCTCTCTCCCAAGGAGTCCTGACCAATGATCCGCCCCGACATTCTGGACCAACTGATCGCCTACCGCGAGGGGCGTCATCCGTACCCGTTCGGCGATTTCGTGACCGCCGTACTCGCCAACGACCTCGTCCGGGCGTTTGGCGCGGCCGACGACGAGAACCGCGAGAACCTGTTCGACTACGCTCGCTTCCTCTACAACGACATGCCCGGCCGTACCGGAGACGCATCGCGGGACTATTGGGGCAGCTACGAGGCGGTGGCCAACCGGATTGCTGAACAGCGGGCGGCGCACGAGGTGGCCCATGCGTAGCACCGACTACCTCGACCCCCGCGCGCTGGCCGCTCGCAATCCGTGGTTCTCCGAGGAGCCCTACCGGAGCCGTCAGTTGTCAGCGGCCCAGCAGGACCGGCTGGAGCACACGCTGGACGACGACCTGCCGGATGTGATGGATCAGATCGCCACCGAGCTGGACGCGGAAGCCGAAGCCATGCCGGTGATGCCGGAGGGGATGCAGCGGCTGTTGCGGGACTTCGCCAACGATTGTTTCCGTCACGCGGAACGGCAGATGCCGGTTCCGACCTTCCGGGAGCGCTGACCCATGATCTCCGTCCCGTGCCCCCGCTGCACCGATCAGTTCAAGGAATGGGCCCGCGATGAAGATGCGATTGGGACCGTGGACTATCAGGTGTCGGGCGAGAAATTGGAACCCATGTCGCACTCCTGTTCGAATGGCCACGTTTTGACCACCTCCGAATGGGTCCTTGCTGACCTTGCCGCTTCCAATGCGTTGCTGGACGAGCGGTACAACCGCTAGTCATTCCCTGTATGACCACCCTGTAGGACCGAGGATCTGATTCCATGTCTGACAACCTCACCGCCACCGCCTCTGACGCCAAGTTCTCTCCCCACATCCCGAAGGGCCAGTACGCCGCCCGCTGCGTGGATGTGGTGGACTTGGGCGAGAAGGTGGAGCAGTACCCCGGCTACCCCCAGCGCCTTTCGCACAAGTGCCTGTTGATCTTCCGCACCGGGGAAGTGAACCCCGATACCAAGGAGATCATCGACATTGCCAAGGAGTTCACGGTGTCGATGGGCGAGAAGGCCAACCTGCGGAAGTTCCTTGAAGACTGGCGCGGCAAGAGCTACAACGCGGCCCAGATCGAACAGGGCGTCCCGCTCCACAAGTTGACGGGTCAGGCCGCCCTCATCACCGTGGAGCACAAGACGAGCGCCAAGGGCCGGACCTACGCCAACGTGAAGGGGATTACTCCGCTACCGCCCCAGATGGCCGTGGCGGCTCCGAGTGCCGAGGGGTACACCCGCGCCGAGTACATCGAGGAGCGGAAGAAGGCCTACGCGCAAGAGAGCCGGACGTTCCGCAAGGCGGCGAACGCCCCGCCAGCCGAGGGTGAGTCGTTCGAGGATTACGCGCAGGCGCTGGAAGATGACGATTCGCTCCCATTTTAGGGGACACTGATAATGCCGAACCACATCGACTACCACTGCCTGCTGGCGCTCGACGCGTGCCGAGAACAGGTGACGATCTTCCGCCGGACGTTCGGGGACGGTGCCGTGCCGATCACGGTGAAGAACGCCGCGCGGGCGCGTGCGGCCAAGCTATCGCTGGAGTTCCTCGAAGGCGCGCTAAGCGACCCGGCGTGGGCGGAGTACGCGAAGGTGTGCGACCCGGCGCTGGCGGAGTACGCGAAGGTGTGCGACCCGGCGTGGGCGGAGTACGCGAAGGTGCGCGACCCGGCGCGGGCGGAGTACGCGAAGGTGTGCGACACGGCGCGGGCGGAGTACGCGAAGGTGTGCGACCCGGCGCTGGCGGAGTACGCGAAGGTGTGCGACACGGCGTGGGCGGAGTACGCGAAGGTGTGCGACCCGGCGCGGGCGGAGTACGCGAAGGTGTGCGACCCGGCGCGGGCGGAGTACGCGAAGGTGCGCGACCCGGCGTGGGCAGAGTACGCGAAGGTGTGCGACCCGGCGCGGGCGGAGTACGCGAAGGTGCGCGACCCGGCGTGGGCGGAGTACGCGAAGGTGTGCGACCCGGCGTGGGCGGAGTACGCGAAGGTGCGCGACACGGCGCTGGTCCGGGCGCTCAACACCCCGGAGGAATGACCATGACTGACCACCTACACGCCTACGACCCGATGGCGGCTACCGAACGCCGCCTCGGGCTCAAGCCCGTCGAAGAACTGCTGGACGAACGCCGGACGTTGGTCACGCGGATTGCGGACCTCCGAGCCCGCTTCGGAAGTTTCGGTACGTTCGACCACTTGCGGAAGATTGAGTTGTCACGGATCGCGGGCATGGTCCGAGCGCAAGCGGTACGGGACAAGGTGAAGATGACGGCGGCGGAAGTGGATGACGCGGCCCACGATCATCCCGACTACCGGGACTTCATCACGGAAGCCACGAAGCAGCGGGCGGACTGGGTACGTCTCGAACACGAGGTAGAGGCCATCGACTGGGTACTGCGTCGGGGCCAGACGATTGCGGCATTTCTTTCTTCGGAGGCGAGACTGTGAGACTCAACGACTTTGCCCAGACAGCGGCGGAGCATTTGGAACGCCACCGGGAGATTTTGACCACGCGGGACTTCGAGCGGTTCCACCTGCAGCTCCCGTCGATTACGGACGCGAAAGGATGTGCGGATTTCTGTGGAGCGGTGAATACCGAAGCGATGGCGGAATCGGTGGCGTTGGATGTAGCCGCTGCGGACGCGACCGCATGGGGCATGGAAGGGGAGGAAGGATGACACGCTACTGGAAAGTGCTCGACGAGAACGGCCGCTCAACGCATGGCGGCGATTTCCAATACTCGCTTCCGCGCTGGTCCGAGACGCGGGGATGGATTCCGGGCCAGTGGACGCCGCTCATCACCGACATGGTGCCCTGCGAGCGCGGATACCACGTCTGTCAGGACGCGCATCTGCTCGAATGGCTCGGACCGCGTATCTACGCCTGTGAGATTCGGGGCCAGATCATCGACCACGGCGACAAGATCGTGTCCGGGCAAGTGCGGTTGACCTGCCCGACGCCGTGGGATGAGGTGAGTGCGCGGTTGTTCGCGGTGGAGTGCGCGAGCGATGTGCTGTCGCTCTACGAGTCGCGGTGTCCGAACGATCCCCGCGTCAGCGATTGCCTGCAAACGGCGCTCGCGTTCGCGATGGGCGATGCCACGGATGCCGAACTGGCCGCAGCGGGGGCCGCAGCGTGGGCCGCAGCGGGGGACGCAGCGAGGGACGCAGCGAGGGACGCAGCGAGGGACGCAGCGTGGGCCGCAGCGAGGGCCGCAGCGAGGTCGGCAGCGGGGGCCGCAGCGTGGGCCGCAGCGGGGGACGCAGCGAGGGACGCAGCGAGGGCCGCAGCGAGGGACGCAGCGAGGTCGGCAGCGGGGGCCGCAGCGTGGGCCGCACAAACCAGTCGCCTCCTCTGGTGGATTGGGGCCGATGCCGAAGCGTGAGCGCACCAACGCCGGAGAGACCGTCCGACGGAATACGGCGGTAGACGACCTCCCGATGTTCCAAACGCCGCCCCATTCGGTAGCGCGTCGGGGGAGTGAGGCGAGCGCCGACCAGTTGCAGGCGAGCGGACGGTTGCCGAGCATGAAGTTGCTGACACTCCGGCGGCTCGCCAAAGGCCCCGTCACCGCTTCGGACTGGCACACCGAGGTGCAGCGGATGAAGGGGAAGCCCGTCGCGGTCAACTCGGTGGCCCCCCGGCTGTCGGAACTCACCGAACCGGGACCGACTGGCAAGCCCTACGCGGTCTACGACGATTCGGTAGAGAACGTGAGCAAGTATGGGGGACCGAACTGCCCGTATCGGATTACCGAGGTAGGGCTGCAATTGCTCCGCGAGATCGAAGCCAAACGACAGACTGACGGGGGCTCGTTTGAGCATCCCCAGGAGATCCGGCCATGAACGACGCAATGACGGCAATGGGCTATCTCTGGACCGGCATCTTCTGTCTGACGGCGCTTGTCCTCTGTCTGGACTACACCCGTCGGTGGTGGAAGGGACGGCAGGAGGCGAAGGGCTATACGTGGCGAATGAAGAACGGCGGGAGCATCGCGTGGAGCAAGCCAGAACGTCCGGATGAATGGTGCGGCACCGACTTCCCCCGTCCGATGGGAGCTGCTGGCTACATCAAGGAATCCCGCTTCACGCTTTACGCCGAGTCGGAGGCCGAAGCGATAGCGAAGCTCACGGGGGAGGCGGAATGAAACGCACCCCCTTACAGCGCAAGACCCGCTTAACGGCCAAGCATAGCAATGGGAAGCCCCGGACCCCGTTGAAGAAGGTCAACGTGGAGCGGCAAGCCAAGCGGCGGAAGTCCTACGCACAGAAACTCGCGTCCTACCGACGCTCCGAGACGTACAAGATCGTGAAAGCGCGGGCTGGGGGACGGTGTGAGCAGACCGTTGACCTGTTCCTGTTCGCTGAACCGGGCGGCAGTGTCGAAACCCAGCGGTGCGACTTACCCGTGAAGCACCACCATCACAAAACGTATGCCCGCTTTGGCGGCAAAGAATTGCCAGAAGATATGATCGCGGTCTGCGAGGGTTGCCACCGGGTGCTTGAAATACTGCATCCCACCCGCCGTCACGGACGTTGAAACTCCCTCTTGACACTGTACTACGTTGTACTATCTTCCCTCTATGACTTCTGACAAGTGTACCCGCTGCCGCCGTCGCCCACGCCGCCTGGTGCGGGATGGGACCGGGCGGCTTTGCAATCAGTGCCATGCCGCCGACATGCGGGAGACCCGGAAGCGTCGGGCCTTACGTCTTCGCAAGCTGGAAGCGCTCGCCAAGCGCCACGGGGTGACAGTATGAGCCGCGAACTGCCACAGATCGTCATTCCCTTTGCGGCCTTAGTGCCGGACAACCGGCGCTTGACCCCCGGCAACGGGCGGTTGATTCTCTCCAAGCGCTACCGGGACGCTCGGGATGGCGTCCACCTGATTGCCAAGGTCTCGTGGAAGCGCCATGAGATTCTTGGTGGGCCGGTGATGATGGAGTGCCGGTTCTGGCTCCCAGACCGTCGCAAGCGGGATATGACGAACTTCAGCAAGATCCTGAACGATGCGCTATCGGGCGTCTGTTATTTCGATGACGAGCAGATCACGCATTACACGATGGTCAAGTGCGGGGTGGACAAGAAACATCCCCGCGTGGAACTGACCCTCTGGCCGTACCTGAACGGAGCGACCGCATGAACGTCAGCCGTGCCATCATTGAGAACATGACGAACGAACAGAAAGCCTTAGACGCCGAGATCGAGGTGGTGACGGCGAAGCTCGCGGCCTTGCATCGCCAGCGGGGGGAGAACGCGGCCCACATCATGCTGGCCAAGTCCTTTGGGAACGTCAGTGAGGTGTCCCATGGCTAACTGGATCAGAGCAGCCCAAGCACGGGCAGATACATTCGCAGACGCCGATTTCATTGGCAAGGCGCGAGGCGACAATCTCCGTCTCTGTACCGCGCTCTTAGAGGCGGTAGAAGCGTTGGAGAGGGCGTCCGTGGCATGGGGCGCTTGTGGTTACTCCGGCGGTTGCAACGCAGGAGGGGTCCACGCACGGGCGAATGGCGGAAAGGAATTGTCCGATGCCGACTGTTGCCCTAAGTGCTATGTCACTCGTGTCCTCACCCGTATCCAAGCCGACCCCGAGGTCTCTCGTGGCTAATCGCCCGCAGGGAGAAGGACTGGAGGGACTGACGCCGGATCGGTTGGACGAACTGGCGCTTAGCTGCACCAACGTAGCCGATCAACGCGAAGGGCAGGCGATAGCCGAGGAGTCGTGGCCGGATCTGGCGGCACTATTGTCAGCGGAGGCGCATGACAATCGCCAACTCGCCGCCCTTTGCCGGGCCGTCGCCAATGCGGAACGGTGGTGGGGCCGTCATGAGCTAGCAACCCAGAAGGTACGGATCATCGGGGGAGAGTACGTGATCGACTACATGAGCGATCGCTATGGGTATGTGTCCCCGAGAAGGCTAGGCGAGATCGGTCGCGGCCCCACCCTTGCCGCCGCTCTCGCCAGCATCCATCCCGAAGCAGGAGGGACGACCAATGCCTGACCAGCCGCGCACGGAGACTGTCACTGAACGGTGGGTGCATGATCTCGACGCTGACCGTCGTCGTCGTGGCGATGTGTTTGGTTGGCCGGACGTGGGGTCACCCACGGGTTTTTGGTCAGGCATCGTCGTGGACACCGGGCCGTGCTCGGTGAAGGTCCGCGACATTCGTCCCGGTATCTTGCGTCACGGAGGTTCCCATGACTGACCATCCGCGCACGGGAGCGGGAGAGACAGAGGCGATTGCGGTTGATCTGTTTGCCGTGGTGCGCGAAACCATCGCCCACACCGATAAGTTCGGGCCGCGTGATTGGGACTCTCATGCCCGCGCCATTGCCGAACGCATCGCTCCGGTACTCACCATCCTTCGCACCCGCCTAGAGGAAGCGGAACGGGACGCAGAACGCTTCCGTTGGCTCGCTCTACAAGAGTGGTGGGCTCCGAACCGATGGGACCGGGAGCGCGAAACCAATATTCGACACGCTGTTGACGCGGCAATGTCCACCCCCTCCAAGGAGCAGGACCATGACAAACGATGAACTAGTAGAGCGAGTGATCGGGCGAATGCCCTACCCGACGCAGGTCTGCAAACTCGACACGACGAGCGAGAAGTCGGCCATCCGCTTCACATGGCGCGGCACTCGCTACCGCCTGTCGGAAAGCGGCGGCGTCGAGGAAGTACAAGGAGCGATGCTGGCTGGCACAGACAGCGCCATTCTCCTGGAGGCGTTGCTCCGATGACCATGCCTCCTAGCCCTTCCACTCCATCGCCCGAGCGCGGGGCGATCAAGCAGTGCATCGCGTATTGCTTCGGTAAAATGTGGGCAAATCGCGGCTCAAACTATCTACCTGAACGCGTGGACACCGCCGCCGAGTCCGAGCTGGCCGCGCTCGAAGCGGCCGGCTGGTTTGTGGGTGCGCTGGAACGCGGCGAGATAGAGGTTGAGTGCATGGGCACCACGACGCGCTATTTCAACCTCTGGCGCGACGGTCAACTGCTGGCGACGACGGCAGCCGGTAATCACAAGACGTTGCGCGAAGCCATTGACGCCGCCCGCGTCTCCGCCGACGAGAGCAAGGAGAGGAATGATGCCTAGAAAGCTCTGCTGGATCGAGGTGGACGAGGAGGGGAAGGCGACCTTCAGCGACCCGAGCGCTGAGGCTACGTGGTGGTACGAGGGCGCCGTGCGGCAGGTATTGGATGACATTCCTGACGCCACCGAGGAGGTCGTGGAAGCCGTGGCTGGGGCGATGTACGGTGACCCGTTGATCTTCCGAGGCGCTGCGCCTTGGTCGAGAGAACAATGGCTCAATCAAGCCCGTTCCCTCCTCACCCGTCTCGCGTCCGCCCCACCGACACCGGAGAAGCCGTGAGCAATAACGGTTGGGAGTGTCCGAAGTGTGGCCGCGTTTACGCCCCCTACATCCCCGAATGCCAGCCCTGTAACTCGAACGCCCATATGACGGTCAAT
>Ga0307375_10006966_pt1 | contig 10369 bp, 8 predicted proteins | sample TR1MG_FD_202531 | JGI IMG/M metagenome (GOLD analysis project Ga0307375, IMG submission 202531) | Soil microbial communities from Risofladan, Vaasa, Finland - TR-1 | ecosystem: Environmental > Terrestrial > Soil > Coastal area > Acid sulfate soil | place: Finland: Risofladan, Vaasa | collected...
AGATAAAGGAACTTCGATTGTCTTTATCACCCATAAATTGCGTGAAGTTAAGGAAGCAGCGGATAAGATCACTGTCATTCGTCTTGGAAAAGTGGTTGGCAATCCTTCACCTAGTGTTTCACAAGAAGAGTTAGCCTCACTTATGGTTGGCCGACCGATTGCCCTTGAAATCATTCAACAACCCGCAAATCCTGGGTCGGTAATTCTTTCGGTGCGCAATCTTAATATTTACGATGTGACGGGGCGTCGTTTGGTAAAGGATGTCAATTTTGACGTTCGTGGGGGTGAAGTTGTGGCAGTTGCCGGAGTGCAGGGCAATGGTCAGAGTCAACTTGCAGAGGCGATGGTGGGCCTACAGGAATTTGTTCATGGGGAAATTACATTGGACGGAAAGGACATCACCTCTGCATCTGTCCGTGAGGCACTACGCGCTGGAATTGCGTACGTTCCTGAATCACGTGAATTAGACGGGTTAATTGGATCCTTTTCTGTTGCTGAAAATCTTATCCTTGATGTCTATGATCTACCGCCATACGCAAAGGGTCCTATCCTCTCTCCAACTATCGTGGACCGCGAGGCCGAACTACGTGTAAAGGAATTTGATGTTCGCCTGCAAAGTGTGCGAGATCCTGCATCATCTCTCTCTGGTGGAAATAAGCAGAAAGTCGTTCTTGCCCGCGAGTTTTCACGTCCTGTCAAATTAGTTGTTGCGTGTCAACCCACTCGCGGCCTTGATGTGGGCTCTATTGAATTTGTCCATAAAAGAATTATTGCTGAACGTGATTCGGGCAGAGCAATACTGCTTTTTAGTACAGAATTAGACGAAGTGATGGACTTGGCCGATCGCATCGCAGTCATGTATCAAGGGGAAATAATCGCGATGGTTCCCGCTACAACTTCTCGCGAAGACATAGGTTTGTTGATGGCCGGTGTTCACCCGGATGAGAAGCGGAGTGCATAGATGAAGATCAAGGGTTCAGGTGTGGTGCGTAAGATTGCGCTGCCTGCTCTGGCTTTTGTTCTAGCCCTTTTTGTCAGCGGATTACTTATTGCGTTTTCTGATCCAAAGGTCCTGCATCTTTCTCGCTCACCGCTTAAGTTTTTGGGCGCCGGGCTGAGTTCGGCAGGAGATGCCTATTTGGCCCTGTTTCAGGGCGCTATCTACGATCCCAATCTTGCCCATGGCGGATTCTTAAATGGTTTTTACCCCTTTTCAGAAACCCTTGTTTCGGCAGCTCCTCTCATCTTGGCCGGTCTATCGGTCGCACTGGCATTTCGGGCTGGATTATTTAACATTGGCGCGCAAGGGCAGTTTATTTTTGGTGCTATCGGTGCATCAGTAGTTGGTTTCAAAGCAAATCTCCCAGTTGGCATTCACGTCATTGCCGCGATATTAACTGCGATGATTTTTGCGGCTATTTGGGGTGGCTTTGTTGGATTCTTAAAAGCACGTACAGGTGCTCACGAGGTGATTGTAACGATCATGATGAATTACATTGCTGGCTATTTTCTCTTATGGCTATTAAGTACTACTCCATTTTTACGCAGAGGCAGACAAGACCCAATTGCACCTGAGGTCAGAGCGAGCGCTCGGTTGCCTCTTTTGGCTGGAACCAATATGCGCGTCAACGCAGGGATTCTTATTGCTCTAGCGGCCGCGGGAGCCGTCTGGTACTTGCTCAATCGGACCATCTGGGGTTTTCGATTCCGCGCCGTAGGTGCAAATGCTGCAGCCGCAAAAACAGCTGGCATTTCTGTTCCTTTTGTCATGACCTCTGTAATGGCAATTGCGGGAGCCCTCGCCGGACTGGGGGGAGCCGTACAGATTCTGGGAAGTCAATTCGCCCTTACAGCCGGTGTTGGAGGCAGTTTCGGTTTCGATGCCATCACAGTCGCCCTCCTTGGTCGATCCAATCCCATCGGGACCGTTTTTGCGGCATTACTTTTTGGGGGATTGCGCACCGGCGGATTAACGATGCAAGCAAATACAGATACTCCACTTGACCTCATTCTTATCATTCAGGCACTCGTTGTTCTCTTTATTGCCGCTCCTTCTGTGGTCAAAGCGGTCTTCCGAATGAAAGCATTACAAACTGGTGCAGGCATTGTGTCAAAGGGCTGGAACGGCTGATGTCCCAAATAGAAGTTCGTGCTCTGTCAGCACCTGAACGTCGTCGGCGCCGAGGAATTTTTACAATGTTTGCTCTAGCAGTTGGAGCGTTCATTGCATTTGGTGTGATCCCTAAACAAAATGCGAAAGTTACTTTCGGGTTTGTTATGGATAGGGAATGGGTGGCACTCCATGAGATCTCCCTCAATTCTAAGGTTGGATCTCTGGCCTTTGCCATTCTTGCACTGCTGACGGCGGCAGGGGCCTACCTGCAATTTCGAGCTCGAAAAACCATTCGTCTGGCGAGTGGAATCTTCAGTTTTGCATTTCTGATGTCCTTTCTCTGCTGGGTAGCCAGTGGAAAATTCATACCATTTACTGGCTTGCTGCAGGGTGGTCTGCTGCTATCGGTGCCACTCATTTACGGCGCCATGGCAGGTGTTCTTTCTGAGCGTTCGGGAGTCATCAATATTGCGATTGAAGGGCAACTCCTGGCCGGAGCATTTGCATCTGGAGTACTAGCGAGTTTGACGCAGAAGACGTGGATCGGTCTGATCATTGCACCATTTGCTGGTGCCATAATTTCATGGCTCTTGGCCGTTTTTGCCATTCGCTTTGGAGTAGATCAAGTGATTCTTGGTTTTGTGCTTAATGTGCTCGTAATCGGTCTTACTGATTTTCTTTATAAGCGCTTGCTGATTCCATATCAAGACACCTGGAATTCGGCGCCAAGTCTTTCGCCCATCAAGATTCCAATTCTCTGGAAAATTCCTTTACTGGGTCCGATCATCTTCGATCAAACGATCATTGTCTATCTCATGTATTTTCTTGTTGCAGTTATCCATGTAGGTCTCTTCAAATCAAAGTGGGGCTTGCGTATGCGGGCCGTGGGCGAACACCCAACGGCTGCAGAGAGTGTTGGAATAAACGTCAACAAAGTGCGGTTCCGCAATGTTGTTCTCGCTGGGGCAATTGCAGGCCTTGGTGGTGCGTACTTTACCCTTGGCGCGGTCGGAACCTTCGGAAAAGAAATGACAGCAGGCAAGGGATTTATCGCCCTTGCGGCGTTGATTTTTGGTCGGTGGAGTCCGCTAGGCGCAGTTGCTGCTGCGTTAATCTTTGGGTTTGCTGACAATTTACAGAGCGTGCTTTCAATTACTGGCACTCCTATTCCATCGGAGTTTATGTTGATGGTGCCGTACATTGCGACCATCATTGCGGTGTCAGGCTTTGTCGGACGGGTTCGTGCGCCCGCGGCCGATGGTGTTCCTTATAAGCGAGGTCAGGGGAGTTAATGGATATCGATTGGGCAGATCTACACTCGCAAGCGGTGGCCGCAATGAAGACGGCTTATGCGCCCTATTCTAAATTTCCAGTTGGCGCGGCTGCTTTGGTTGATGATGGTCGCATACTTCGTGGCTGCAATGTGGAAAATGCCAGCTATGGACTGACTCTCTGCGCAGAATGCGGACTAGTGTCGGAATTGATTGCCACCGGTGGAGGACGTTTGGTGGCTTTTTCTTGTGTGGACATGCATGAGAATGCTTTGATGCCATGTGGTCGCTGTCGTCAACTCCTTTATGAGCATGGTGGTGATTCACTTCAAATGATGACAAATTCCGGGGTACGACTGCTTTCGGATTTGCTTCCTTGGGCATTTGGACCAGAGGAAATGTCTCGACGCCTTGATTGAGCCATTTGCAGCAGTAGAAGTCATCGCAACCAAGCGCGATCGCGGTGAATTAGATGATGCGCAGATAGATTGGGTAATTTCCGCTTACACGCGCGGCATTGTTGCCGATGAGCAGATGTCGGCTTTGCTGATGGCCATCTTTATTAATGGCATGAATTCCCGCGAAATTTCGCGATGGACCCAAGCGATGGTTAGTAGTGGGGCCCGAATGGAGTGGTCAACTTTAGGCAGACCAACTGCTGATAAACACTCCACGGGAGGCGTTGGTGACAAGATCACTCTGCCGTTGGCGCCCTTGGTTGCGGCATGCGGTGGCGCAGTTCCGCAGTTATCAGGTCGTGGATTGGGACACACCGGCGGAACACTCGATAAGTTGGAATCGATCCCGGGGTGGCGGGCCGAATTAACCAATGCAGAGATGCTCATAGTATTGCGCGAATGCGGTGCAGTTATTTGCGCCGCTAGCCCAGGATTGGCTCCTGCGGACAAGAAGCTATATGCCTTACGCGATGTTACGGCCACAGTTGAATCCATCCCTTTGATTGCTTCTTCTATCATGAGTAAGAAGATTGCCGAGGGCACTTCGACCCTTATCCTGGATGTTAAAACTGGAAATGGGGCATTCATGAGTGATCCCATCCAGGCCGGAATATTGGCACGTACCATGGTGGAACTTGGTCAGCATGCGGGGGTGAAAACGCGTGCCTTGGTCACGGCAATGGATGTTCCGCTGGGTTTGAAAGTGGGCAACTCCCTAGAAGTGCAAGAAGCAGTCGAAGTGTTGGCCGGAGGCGGACCGAGTGATGTAGTTGAGTTAACCCTTTTGCTGGCACGCGAAATGATTGATGCTGCGGGAATCCTCGGCAAGGATCCTGAGCTTGCATTAAAGGATGGCAGCGCGATGGACGTATGGCGGCGAATGATCAAGGCCCAGCACGGGGATCCAGACGCGGCACTGCCGGTTGCCCTCCATCAGCATAAGGTCTTGGCGGTTGAATCAGGCACCATGGTGGGGATGAGCGCGCTGAAAGTTGGGGTGGCGTCTTGGCGGCTAGGAGCTGGGCGCTCCAAGCAGGGCGAGAAAGTACAGGCGGGAGCAGGAATAGAACTACATGCCAAACCAGGGGATCTGGTTTCTGTAGGGCAAACATTGATGACCCTGCATACCGATGAAGCGGAGCGGTTTCCCAGCGTCTTGGATGGCCTTGAAGGCTGGGTAACGATCATGGCAGATGGTGCGGTAAATCGATTACCTTTAGTTGTGGAGAGAATAGAAGCATGAACGATCTTTTAAAGATCCCGACGCCGGAACAGATAAGTCGTTTGCCCAAAGCACTGCTGCACGATCATTTAGACGGTGGTTTACGTCCTCAGACGATTATTGATATTGCTTCGGAAATTGGATATCTCGCTCTTCCGACAACCAATCCCGATGCATTGGGCATATGGTTTCGTGAATCTTGTGATTCAGGTTCATTGGTGCGGTATCTAGAAACTTTCACACACACTATTGCGGTGATGCAGCGCCGTGAAGATATTGTTCGTGTGGCTCGAGAATGTGTCGTCGATTTAGCTCGCGATGGAGTGATTTACGCAGAAGTTCGCGGTGCTCCTGAGCTCTTTATAGAGAAGGGACTGTCGATGTCGCAGGTGGTTGAGGCCACACTTGAGGGATATCGCCTGGGCGAATCAGAAGCAAAATCCGAAGGCAATAATATTCGAGTTACTTCGATTCTTTGCGGCATGCGACAGAATAAAAAATCTCAAGAAGTTGCCGAATTAGTGATCAAGTATCGTGATGCCGGGGTTGTTGGTTTTGATATCGCCGGGCCAGAAGACGGTTACCCGCCAAGTGACCAACTATCAACATTTGAATATCTTCGCCGCGAAGATGCGCATTTCACAATTCACGCAGGAGAAGCCTACGGTCTGCCATCAATTTGGGAAGCCATTCAACTCTGCGGTGCAGAGCGTCTGGGGCATGGCGTCCATATTATGGATGACATCGACCTAACGGGAGAAACCGCCAAATTGGGTCGCCTAGCTTCCTATATTCGGGATAGACGAGTTCCGTTGGAACTTTGCCCCACATCAAACTTGCAAACTGGTGCGGCAAAATCAATTAAAGATCATCCGATTGGCAAACTTGCCAAACTTCGTTTTCGCATCACGGTCAATACTGATAACCGCTTGATGAGTCAGACCTCTATGACAAAAGAGATGTCACAATTAGTAGAAGCATTTGGCTGGACATTCCTGGACTTGCAACGGGTCACGATCAATGCGCTCAAAAGTGCTTTTATTCCCTTTGATGAGCGCCTTATGATGATTGAAGAGGCGATAAAGCCGGCTTATGCGACTATCGCGGCAGAGTGAAAAGTTAAATTCCGATTGGATGCCAGATGGTTTTTACTTCCATGAAGGCTAATATCCTCTGCGGCGAGGCTGCCTCGTCAAAGGCATGAATTCGCTTGAGATTTTCTACTCCAGCAATCTTCATATCTGAACGCGCAGATTCTTCAACCCCAGTGAGGTCTAGTCCATCAATATCCATGTGGGATGCGAACCACGGGGTGAGTTCGCTTTTGAAGCCGGTAAGGATGTTGCAGACGCCATGAGGCAGGTCGCTCGTGGCTAAAACTTCCGCAAAGGTCATGGCTGGCAGCGGCGCTCGCGTGCTGGCTAAAACTACAACCGTGTTTCCAGAGACGATGATGGGTGCGATTGCATCGACCAATCCCAAAAGCGCATGATTTTCTGGGGCAATTGCTCCGATTACGCCCAGTGGTTCGGGAATTGAGAAATTATAGAAAGGTCCAGCCACTGGATTCGTTGATCCGTTGATTGCGGCTAACTTGTCGCTCCATCCGCCATACCAGACCCAACGGTCGATAGCGGCATAAACTTCCTTGGTCGCATCTTCAATAGAAATTCCATCAAGGGCGGCAATCTCGTTGGCAAATTGAGTTGCCCTCCCTTCCAACATTTCGGCGATGCGGTAAAGAATTTGGCCGCGGTTGTAAGCGGTTGCGCCAGCCCAGCTGGCTTGGGCACTTCTGGCCGCTACCACTGCCTCCCGTAAATCCTTGCGCGAGGCCAACGATGGGTTAGCGATGAAATTGCCATCGTGTCCTTTGACCTCATATGTGCGCCCAGATTCACTTCGCGGGAATGCGCCGTCAATAAAGAGTTTGTAGGTCTTCTTCACTTCAAGACGCTCAGTCATTATTCTCCTCCGCACTTGCCAAGTAAGCAGTCAGGCCATGGCGGCCACCTTCTCGTCCCCATCCAGATTCTTTGTAGCCGCCAAATGGGCTAGCTGGATCAAATTTATTGAAGGTATTGGCCCAGATAACCCCGGCCTTCAACTGCTGGGCTGCCCAGAGAATCCGCGATCCCTTTTCGCTCCAAATGCCGGCAGAGAGCCCATAAGGAGAGTCATTGGCCTTCTCCATCCCTTCTTGCGGGGTGCGAAAAGTCAGGACCGACAGGACCGGGCCAAATATTTCCTCACGAGCGATCCGATGGGCTTGCGTGACACCGGTGAATATCGTGGGTGGGTACCAAAACCCTTTCTTCGGCAGAGAACAGTCCGGGCTCCAGCGTTCAGCACCTTCAGACTCACCAGCCTGGGAAAGTGTTTGAATTTTATTTAACTGGGCGCGCGAATTTATGGCGCCGAGGTCAGTGTTTTTATCTAAAGGATCACCGACTCGGATCTTTGCCATGCGAATCTTAAGTTTCTCTAGAACCTCAGCGGCAATGTTTTCTTGTAGTAGTAATCGAGAACCGGCACAGCAGACATGCCCCTGATTAAAGAAAATACCGTCGACAATGCCTTCGACACATTCATCTATCGGAGCATCGTCAAAGACGATGTTTGCCCCTTTGCCACCAAGTTCCAGGGTGGCCTTTTTCTTTGTCGGAGCAATTGCGCGTGCGATTGCCTTGCCAACCTCGGTTGAACCGGTAAAAGCGACTTTGTCTATGCCGGGGTGGTCAACCAAAGCGGCACCAGTACGCCCATCTCCCGTCACGATGTTGACGACACCTGGCGGCAATTCGGCCTGTTGACACACTTGCGCAAATAAGAGCGCGGTTAGCGGTGTGGTTTCTGCTGGTTTGAGTACGACTGTATTGCCTGCGGCAAGAGCCGGCGCGATTTTCCAGGCGAGCATCAAAAGCGGGAAATTCCAAGGAATGATCTGGCCGGCAACTCCATGGGCACGGGGCGCATGCCCGAGGCCCGCATAATCCAATTTGTCAGCCCAGCCTGCGTGGTAAAAGAAATGGGCAGCAGCCAGAGGGACGTCAATGTCACGAGATTCGCGGATGGGCTTGCCGTTGTCTAAGGATTCAAGGACCGCGAATTCTCGGGCGCGCTCTTGCAAGATTCTTGCAATGCGATACAGGTACTTGCCCCGTTCCTTGCCTGGCATCTTCGACCACGTGGCCTCAAAAGCAATTCGCGCTGCATCAACCGCGCGATCTATGTCATCGGCATTTCCCAGCGCGACTCGACTGAGTACTTCTTCGTCGGCCGGATTGATCGTTACAAAATGATTGGTCCCAGTGACAAAGACGCCATTAATGAAGTGGCCATATTCGGGTTGGATGCTGACAATAGATCGGGACTCAAGTGCGGGGGAGTATTCGAAGGTTGTCATTAGTTTTGCCTCAATCGATCGTCACGTATGTAGAGTTCGGATAATAGCCATCTCGCATTTTCATTCTCTGCATCAGTAAATCATTTAAGAGCGCGCTGGCCCCGATTCGAAAGAGAGCGGGGCTGAGCCATTCTGGTCCGGCAATTTCGTTAACCAGCACCAACTGTCTCATTGCATCTTTGACTCCGATTCGGCGTTGAGTCATCGTATAAAAATCACGCACAGCCTCAAGCATCACGAGGACTACTGGTGGAGTTGCGGCAGGAGACACTTTCCCAGTGGAGGTCTTGATGAAATCTGCCCCGGCTAACATTGCAAGGTAAGATGCTTTGCGGACATTGTCGTAAGTGACGAGTTCGCCGGTTTCTAGAATCACTTTAAGCCGTGCCTTCTTGCCGCATAACTGGCGAATTTGGAGTATTTGATCGAATACCTGTCCATATCTTCCAGAAAGAAAAGCACCACGGTCGATCACCATGTCGATCTCGGTAGCTCCGGCATTAATAGCGTCTTGAGTGTCTTGGATTTTTACCGTAATTGAAGCTCGCCCCGATGGAAACGCAGTTGTAACGGCTGCAACAGGAACGTCGCTGCCACCGATGAGATCAAGGTGCTTACGGGCGACATCGACCATATCGTTGTACACGCATACTGCTCCGACATGCGGAACTGTTGAATCAGTCGGATCGGGGCGGACCGCTTTGCTACAAAGGGCTCGGATTTTTCCGGGGGTATCTGATCCTTCAAGGGTGGTGAGATCAACCATAGAAATTGCTAGGTTGATGGCCCAGTTTTTAGAATGAGTTTTAACGCTTCTAGTAGCTAACATGGCCGCCCGGGACTGTGCGCCTATTTGATCTACGCCGGGCAGGGAGTTCAAAAAACGGTGCAAAGAGGCGTCGCTGCCATCGACTAGTTCGAAGAAACTCACAGTTACACCTTACCTACCTCAGCGCCCACCAAGAATTGGGTTAACGGTAGCCTGAGTTGGTCTAAGACCCCTTGTGCTACCGCCGCTCCTTCATGGCTGATCACTTCGACGTAGCACTTCACTTTTGCTTCAGTACCGCTGGGTCGGATAATGATTCGAATGTCGCCCTCTAGCCAGATGCGCAGGCCGTCGGTCGAGGGTAATCCGTCTTTGGGACGCATCAAGTCATCAATAGAATTGATTTTTCGCCCCGCAATTTCCCTTGGTGGATCTGTTCGAATGCCCTCCAATAGTGCGCTCACCTGCGCGATGTCTCTGACGCGAAGGGAGATTTGCTCGGTTCCATGAAAGCCATGGCGCTGCCAAATTTCGTCAAGAAAATTTAGAATGGTCTTACCTTCGCCCTTCAAGTCTGTGGCAATTTGTGCCAGCAGAATGGCGGCAGAAATTCCATCTTTGTCATTGACGGATGTTGGATCTACGCAATATCCCAGAGCCTCCTCGTAGCCGAAGGTGAGCCCTCTTACTTTCGCCAACCATTTAAATCCAGTGAGCGTTTCGCGAAATTCCATTTTGTGAAACGTGGCAATTTTTTTCAAGATAGAGGAAGAAACTATCGAATTCGCAAGAATTCCTTGATTGGAATGCATTGCAATGTATTCACCAAAAACAGCTCCAAGTTCGTCGCCTCGTAACATGCGCCAACCTCGAATGGGGTCTAAGACTGCGGCAGCGCATCGGTCTGCATCTGGGTCGTTGGCGATTACTAGATCTGCATCAAAGTCTCTGGCAGTCTCCAAAGCCAAGTCCATGGCACCGGGCTCTTCTGGGTTGGGAAATGCCAGCGTGGGGAAATCTGGATCTGGTTCTGCTTGGGCTTGAACCAAAATTGGTAAGTGGAATCCTGCCGCATGAAAAACCCGATTGACTATTTCAGTAGCTACTCCGTGAAGAGCTGTGTAGACAAT
>Ga0307375_10006968_pt1 | contig 10368 bp, 8 predicted proteins | sample TR1MG_FD_202531 | JGI IMG/M metagenome (GOLD analysis project Ga0307375, IMG submission 202531) | Soil microbial communities from Risofladan, Vaasa, Finland - TR-1 | ecosystem: Environmental > Terrestrial > Soil > Coastal area > Acid sulfate soil | place: Finland: Risofladan, Vaasa | collected...
CGCGTAGTCGGCCAGCGGCCGGACCGGGACGGCGGGCAGGTCCGCGATCAGCGCCTCCCCGGCCCGGACTCCCGGCTCGGGCACCCCGGCACCGGCGGCCAGGATCGACCGGACGTCAGCGGGCCGCCACCGGCAGAACGCGACCGCCCGGTCGAGGGCGGCGAGGAATTCCTCGTCGCCGTGCGCGGCGCGCAGCGTGTTCAGCTCGGCCAGGTCCGTGCCCAGCCGGGTGCTGCCTGAGGCGGCGGCGCCGGTGATGAACGCCTCGGCGACCGGCCCCAGCGCGCAGAACGCCGTCTCCGCCGCGGTCTTGGGCCGGACCGCCCGGACGGGGGTGTCCGGCCGCGGCCCGCCGTAATGCTCATCACGGACCGAGGCCTCGCCCGGCGCGACGAGGGCGTGCTCGGCGGCGACCTCCCCGGTCCGCGCCACGACCACCAGCAGCCGCCCGTCACCGGCCCGCAGCTGCACCTGCGAGCCGATCAGCGCGACGGGCACGGAGTAGCGGGCTGAGGCGAACCGGACACAGGACAGCCGGCCGGCCTTGCGGGTGACCATCTTGCCGATGCTCGCCCGCGGCGACGGCAGCGGGGCGAGCAGCTCCCGCTCGGTCAGCAGCCGCTCCGCCGGCACCGCGCAGATCTCGCTGTGCATGACGCCGTTGACCTCTGCGCACCACTCCCTGGCCGCCTCGCTCGCCGCGGCGAAGTCCCCGAACGGCGCCGCCGGCACCATCAGGTCCGATTTCGCGTAGCCGACGAGGTTCCCGGCAATTCCCTTGCTCTCGGGGTCCGCGGCCTCGCAGAAATCAGGCCTGAAACCGTAATGGCCGGCGAACCGGACATAGTCCGGAGTGGGCACCACGACATTGGCGACGACGCCGCCTTTCAGGCAGCCCATCCGGTCGGCGAGCACCTTGCCCGGCACCCCGCCCGGGACCTCGAAGCACTCCGCCAGCATCGCCAGCGTCGTCTCCGCCAGCTCGTTAGCGGCGAACCGCACAAACCGGACCCGCGACCAGGCCAGCACCGCGCAGAACACGTGCAGCCCGCCCTCGGCGCCCCAGTCGGTCACCAGGTGCTCACCCGGTGACCACACCGCCGGGCGCCGCCCGCGGTGATGATCCTGGCGCCACGCCCGCCTGGACTCCGCGACCAGCCGCCGGAAGTTCCGCGCCGACCCCGCGTAGCCGGCGGCCCGAGCGGCCGGCAGCAGCCGCTTCGCCGAGATCCGCCCCGAGCTGGCCTTCACCCGCGCGGCCACCAGCTCCGCGACGGCGTCGTAGTTACGGGCCCGCGGCACCCGCGCCGCCACGGCGCCGGCCTCGTGCCGGGCGATCACCCGCTTCACGGTCTTGTGCGTCGTGCCGCTGATCGCAGCGGCACCGCGGTAAGTGCCCACCTCGCGGCAGGCCGAAATGATGTCCATCCGTTCCCTCGCAGACTTCAATGGAAGCTCCCCCGGGCGGTGCAGTGACTGGCTAGGAACCGCCACCGTCACCGCTCGGGGCCTCAACCTCCGGGACGACACGACGAACGAGGGATGGGGACTTTTACCTGGCCACCACCGGGGACCTCTATCTGGCCACACACGGGGACTTTCTCATGGCCATGGACAACCATCGTGCCCACCGCGGTGCAGGCACCGCGGATGAACGCGATCTGCGAGCGCCTGATCGGTACCCTGCGCCGTGAGCTTCTGGACCGGACCCTGATCCTTAACCAGGCGCACCTGCGCGCCGTCCTTGCCGAATATCAGGAGCACTACAACACCGCCCGACCCCATCAGGGCATCGGCCAGCGTGTCCCCGGCGCTGATCCCGGTCTCCGCGTCACCGCAGCCAACCCTGGCACCTGGCAGATCCGCCGAAAACCCGTCCTGGACGGCCTGATCAACGAGTATGAGCGAGCCGCCTGAGGATCGGGAAGGCCCAGGTCAAAAGCCAGAATCCTATTTCTGAGCGGCACAGGACCCTGGCACGGTTTCCATGTTCCGCACGCGTGAGATACGACTGGGGCCGGGCGTCCTCTCTACCCCGGGGACGGCGGTATCCACACGATCAAGGAGCATCCCTGACCGCCGCCTGCCGCCTCTCAACGGCCGGTCCCTGCCACCCTGTGCAGCATCCCGTCACAGAGCGTTTGCTTGACGAGGCATCAGCAAGGATTCACTGACATTCACCCCATGCCCAGTCTTCCCCTGGCCTGTGACCCCCGGACGGAACGGGAGCCCTTGGGCTTTCCCCTGAGCTCCGCACCCAACTGAGCAGGACCCAGCCACGCACGTCAGGGCAGGGACGGGCTCGGACACAAGCCCGGACTACGTCTTCGATCAGCCGATCCTCCTTCGACGTACTCACTCACAACGTGCGACCTCATATCGCACTGCTCGAGGCAACAGTGCGCGACCCGTCAAGGTCAAGGGCCCAGCGCCAGACTTGCATGCGGGCTCGAGTCCCAGAGAGATACCGGCGTCAGCGGGCAGCCACCCCGATCCTCCCCGCCACGCTCCCGCGCCGCGGGGAAACCCGGAACCAGACCAGCGACGCCAGCCGCTACGCGGCAGCCAGCCCCGCCGGCGACAACGGAAACCCGGCCGGGATTTTCACGCCGGCGCGGCGTCCCCACGGGGATACCAGGACTTGCATGCCATCAGCAGGCAGGACATCCCTCCCCGTCCATCAGCGCAGGTCACCGTCCCCGAACGTGCCTACCTGGTCGCCTGAGTCCCGGCCGGTTGCTGTACTTTCCTGCTGGGCAGGAGCAGCCGTCTGGGATGGGCGGACCTGCTTACGGCCGCGGGGTACAGCCGAGCGGCGGTCATCTCAGGACCCGGAAGGCGCAGGCCGTTCCCGGGGCGCTGGCCAGTCGCCGGTCTGCCGTCCACAGCTCGCAGCCCAGCGCCTCGGCCAGCGCGACGTACACCGCGTCATAGGCCGTGACATTCGCCCGCAGCTCGAATACCCGGCGCAGGAACCGCAACGCGGGATACCGGTCCACCTCCAGGGCCCCCAGGTCCTCGACCGCCGCCGCGAACCGCCCGTCCGTCATCGACCCGGCGATCCACCGCTTGCGCAGCACCGCCATCGTCTCGACATCCACCAGGTCCGGAGCCGCCAGGCCGTCCGCCGCCCGCAGCTCGCCGCGCACCCGCTGCCCGTCCGCGCCGTCATCGCCGACCACGTTCGCCAGCACCGACGCATCCACCACGATCACCGCCCGGACCGCTCCTGTGATAGGTCCTCCACCGCCTGGGCCAGTCCCACCCGGCCGCCGCCCTCTCGCTGGTCGATCCGGTCCAGGACCTCATCGAGGGCGGGCCGCTCCGCCAGCCGCCGCAGCTCCCCCGCCAGGAACTGCTGCAAGGACTGCCCGCGCCGCTCCGCCCGGCGCTGCAGCGCCGCATGAACATCCTCAGGGACATCCCGCACCAGCACATTCGCCATGCTTACATTATGCAAGCAGTGCGGTACCGGTGCAAACCTCTTCCGGCTACTGCGTCATGCCGGGCGCAGCTCTTACTAGCTTGTAATCGGGTGTCCATGCCCATCCGCAGTCCTCGTAGAGATCGTTTCCCTCCTTGTACATGAGCGCCCGCTGCGCGGGCTCCATGTCGTTGAGCCTCCCGAACATCTCCTCAGCCTCGGTCATCGATGCCGCCGATACTTTGATGCTCAGCTCGTCGCGGCTGAGCATGATGGCGCGGGCGTATTCACCAACCTCGGGCATGTTGCTGTCATGAACCACGATCGGGATAGGCCCGCCACCGTCGTCGGGGATGAACCTGCACCCCATGTCGGTCCCGCCGTGGTCGTTGGCGACGGACACGTGGTCACGAACGGTGCCCCACCCGGGTCTTGGCTGCCAGGGAGCCGGCCCTCCCGGGCGGACTGGGTGGCCCGGTGGGAACGCCCCGCCGCGGGGGGTCTTGGCGTAAGCGTAGTCAGTGTCCAGCCCGGCCTTCCTCCCGGCTCGGTCATCGCTGTCATGCACAGACTGATCCTTCCCAGAGCTGTCGCCGGGGTCATCGAGGTCGACGGATTGCAGAAGTGCGGCGAGGTCTGGCTCACCGGACAGGTCAAGGGGCTGGATGATGTTGGCGGCTCCCTGGCGGATGCGCAGGCCAGTGGATGCGTCCTGGACGATCGTCGCAGCGTCTGCAGTCTGCCACTGGATTCCCTGGAGCGCGTCCCGGCTAAAGACGGCGGCGAGCAGGCATTCGAGGCCCTGGGCGCCGTAGGCATCAGGTGATGTGCGCCGGACCACTACGACCCGCACCGACTCGATCCCTGGGGCGACTGCCAGCGTTTCCCGGACGGTCACGAGAACATGCCCGCACACGAGCAGCAGGTAGAACGAGTTACGCGTGCTCTTCGTCATCTTGGCGAGAGACAAGTTACCCGCTTCTGTTGCCCTGGGCATGCGCTCGGGCACCATCTCAATATCTGGTGCAAGTACTACGACGGATACTTCACCGTCACGCACGCCCGCGACAGCAGCGGGTGCTTCGTTATCTTCGAAGGCCTCGGTCAGCGTTGCGAATACTACCTCGGGGTCATTGGCCAGCAGCCTGTGCCATTGCTCATCGAGCTGAATTTGCAGATCGGCCTGCGCTCGCTGCCGCCGTGCAGTCTCCTGCTCGATCTCGGCGCTTGCCGCCTGCGTTGCCTGCCTGCGCGCTGCCGCCCGCGCAGACTTGCGGAAGGCGCTAACGCCACGCAGTGCCTCGTGTTCACGCTGACCCTGCACGGCCGATGCGTCGATCGGCTGAGGTCCGGGCGCAGCCGGCGCTATCGCGGCGGTGAACTCCTCCCGATGAAGGTTGAGGATGCGCTGGAATGCGGTTTGCAACTCGCCCGCATGCTGCAGTTTCTCCTCCTGCCGCCGTTGCCGCTCATAGGCTGCACCCGGAGCCCGCGCCGACCCGGCACTACGTGGGCGGCCACCGCCTACCGAGCGATATAGACTGACCGGGCCCGCTCCCGTCGAGACTCCAGTGCCGCCTGCGCCGAAATGAACACGAGCGGCGCGAGGGCCGACGCTGGCACGCAGTCCACGGTGGGTTGCGCGGATCTTCACCCCCGGAGCAAGCTTAAAGTAAAATCCCATGCTGGCCTCCTCATCCTCTCGGCATCCGCCCGGATACGTGCACCTGCGCACAGCATTCCGCATTTCTCGCGGCGTGTGCATTATTAGCATTCCCTAGCGATCCTTGGTCGCTAGCGATCCTTGGTCGCTAGCTTCTGGAGGTTTGTGTCAAGTTTTCACGCGGCCTTGCTGAGGCGTGCGCGGGTGATGTAGTCCGCGATGTGCTGGTCGATAGTGCGCAGCGCGCCGCGGAGCTCGGCGGGTGCCTGGGGCTGGTCAGCGGCGAGAAGCGGGCGCAGGAGCCGGTTGTGGAGCTTGGTGTAGAAGATCACTACGCGGGTTCCGTCGGGGGTGAGGACGTAGCGGTTGGTGTGCTCGATCCGGCGGATCAGCCCGGTGAGGCGCAGCCGGCGCAGGTCGTAGGTCATCTGGCCGGGCGTGCAGGATGCGTGCAGCAGTCCGGTCATCAAGGCGCGCAGGCTCTTGCTGGTGATGCCGGTCGCAGCGAGCAGGGTGGTGCACAGGGCGCCGGCCAGGGCCTGGACCCGAGGATCGCCGAATCTGAGAGCCGGGGTCCTCCGGCCGTCCGCGGTCACGGACGGGTGCGCGATCCGCTCAAAGGCTGGGCTCGCGAGGACGGTGCCCTGGCCGGCACGTTCAGCATCCAGTATGCGGTGGTTGCAGGCACGTGCCTTGGCCTGGAGCTCGTCGAGGTTGTGCAGCCGGGCGTTGCAGCCCAGGTCGCGGGGGGCATTGATGACGGTCTCGATCCGCATCGCGCGGCCGTCCTTGAGGTACTGCTTGATCCGGGAGTGCTTATAGAACACGTTGACCACCACCCCGCCGGTGTCCGGGCCGATCACGGGGCGGTCGATGGCGGTGCGGAAGACGCCGGGGGTGTCGCGGCGGATCTTGCGGCCGAAGATGATCTCCACGCTGGCGGGGCGGCCGATGTCGAGATTGTCGGCGATCAGCGCCTCGAAGAACGCGCGGGCGCGCCGGGGCGCGTCGAGCACGATGGTGCGGGAGACCTCGACCTGGCGCATGGAGATCTCCCACCAGTACCCGGCCCGCTGGTCGGCGGGGCCGAACGGCATCGGGAGCCGGTGCAGCCACCGCTGGGCGAACACCTCGATGGTGCCCGGCTGCAGCCGGTCGCAGATGGCCTGCAGGGCGGCGGGGTCGTCGCAGGCGGCGAACCCGTTGGACAGCTCGCGGTAGCTGATCCCGGCCTTGCGGCACTGCCGCTTGGCCCACTCGTGCCCGTTGACCCAGATCTTGGCCGGGTAGGGGAAGTAAGCGCAGACCTTGATGAACGCCGGCCCGAAGTCCTCGTCCCACAGGTAGAAGTAGTAGCAGGTCACCCGCCGGTCGGCCTTGGCGAAGGTGAACTGCGGCGCCGCCGTGCTGGTCTCCCGCCGGTAAGCGGCCCAGACCCGCTGGAACTCCTGCGCCACCCCGATCGCCGCCACCCCCGAGCGCCCCGTCGCGGCCTGCCGGTCCAGGTAGGGCCGCATCACGTCGGCCTTGCGGTCGCCCTTCGCGAACCTGACCCACGGGATGTCGTTAGCCTCGGCGAACGAGTCCACCGCCCGGCGGAACCGCTGCCCGATCTTGTCGAAGATCGCCGGCGAGGGAATCGGGAGGCCCAGGTGCTGGGTCATGAACGCGACGACCTGCCCGCTGGACTGCAGGACCGGCACATAGGCGTTCAGGTAGACCCGGTCCAGGCACTCGATGTCCAGCGCCACATGACCACTTAGAACCTCATTGACCGTCACCACTCGTGCGCCCATGTCACCCTCCGCAGCCACCCCTACATACGCGAGGATGAACCACGGCACGCTTCCTGACCAGCGGCAATCCAGGCAGCTAGGTGGTCAGAGGCGGAGCCTCACTGGTACCTACAGCGTAAGTACTCGGAAGTCCTGTGACTGCGGGTTCTGGTCTCCGCGGGTTCTTGGGCTGCGACACGCGTGGTGTGGTGCGTGATTTGCGGCTGCTGATGGTGTTTGCTGCGCTGCGTGGTGGTTGCGGCTGGCGTGGTCCCGGGTGCGGAGGGTGCTGAGGCACCGTCCGGGGATGCGCTGGCTGAGGCGCTGGAAGCGTGCCGGCAGCTGTCGGAGCTGGCAGACGGGCTGGCCGAGGAGAACGCGCGGCTGCGGGCGCGTGATGCTGAGCGGGACGCTGAGCTGGACAGGCTCCGCGCTGACCTGGCGGTTTTGCGGCGGATGCTGTTCGGCCGGCCGTCGGAGCGGTCGCGTCCGGAGCCGCCGGCCGGCGGCGATGCCTGCCGGGACGGCAGGGACGGCGACCGGGAGCGCGGGAGCGGCCCGGGGCGGAAGCGCGGCCCGGGGGCGCGGGCAGGGCGGCGGGATTACTCGCACCTGCCGCGGTTCGAGGTGCTGTGGGATTTTCCCGGGGGCGGGTACCGCTGCCCGGGGTGCGGGGAGCCGTTCACGCTGCTGGGGGACCACGTGTCCGGGGAGCAGCTGGACTGGCGGGTGATCGTGCGGCTGGTCGCGCACTGCCGGCGCCGCTACCGGCGGGCCTGCGATTGCCGGGTCCCGGTGACGGTGATGGCGCCCGGCCCGGTGAAGGCGGTCGGGAAGGGCCTCTTCACTAACGCGTTCATCGCGATGCTGCTGACGGAGCGGCTCGCGGCAGGGCGGAGCATGAACTCCCTGGTGACGGGGCTGGGCCGGCAGGGAGCGGACATCTCCCCGGCCACCCTGGCGGGGACGTGCGCGCAGGCCGGGGCGCTGCTCGCCCCGCTCACGGACGCCATCACCGCGCGGTCACGGGGCTCGTGGCACCTGCACGCCGACGAGACCACGTGGCGGGTCTTCGCTCCCCGTGACGGCGGCGGCCCGGCGAAGTGGTGGCTGTGGGTGTTCATCGGCCCGGACACCGTCTGCTTCGTCATGGACCCGACCCGGTCCGGGGCGGTCCTGGCCCGCCACGCGGGCATCGACGAGGACACCGGGCAGCTCGCGGATGACGAGGACGGCGGGCCGCGGCGGCTGATCATCTCCAGCGACTTCTGCGCCGTCTACCAGTCGGCGGGGAAGAAGGCCGACGGCCTGGTCAGCCTCTACTGCTGGGCGCACATCCGCAGGTACTTCGTGCGGGCCGGGGACGCGAATCCCGCCCAGCTGAAGTACTGGACGGACGCGTGGCTGGAGCGGATCAAGGACCTGTACGCCGCCCACGACGAGTTCACGGCCGCCTGGCGGGACGCCGCCGCCCCCGGCCCGCAGGCGACGGCCTCCGCAGCCCGGCTGGAGAGGGCATGCGAGGCGTGGGAGGGCGCGCTCGCCGCCATCGACGCGGCGCGCAAGGAGCAGGCGCAGGCCCCCGGCCTGCAGGAACCCGCGAAGAAGGCGCTCGCCACCCTGGACCGCGAATGGGACGGCCTGGCCGCGCACCGCGACTACCCCATGGTGCCGCTGGATAACAACGTCGCCGAGCGCGCGATCCGCGGACCGGTCGTGACCAGGAAGAACGCCCGCGGCTCCCATAACGGCGACACGGCCCGCAACGCCGCCGTCACCTGGACCGTCACCGCGACCGCCCAGATGGCCGGGCTGAACATCCTGACCTATCTCACCGCCTACCTCGACGAATGCGGCCGCAACGCCGGCAAGCCGCTCACCGGCCCGGCCCTGGAACGGTTCCTGCCCTGGAACGCCAGACCCGAAGACCTCCGGACCTGGGCACAGCCACCGCCCGACGGATAAACCCGGCCCGAATAACGCCCGCACCGGCACGGCCACCGCCATGCCGGCCGTCGGCATGCCCTGTCACAGGACTTCCGAATACTTACGTCAGCACTGCCTTCCCATGAACCCTATTATCGCCCGCTACCATCCGAACAATTTATTCATGACATCCGATCCAAGCACGTTGCCGAGGTATCCTCCGACGATTCCGCCGATAAACGCCCCGCCGGCCTCGCTTAGTCCGGTCTCACCGAGTCCGGGGACAAGCGCCCCGATGACTCCGCCGACGATTTCGCCGGTGGTCGCGCCCAAGGCTCCAGCCCCAACGCCCACCGCGGTAGCCCCAGCGGTCTTCACGATGGACTTGCCGACCGAGTCACCTTGGCCCCGGAACTGGAGATAGTTCAGGCCAGCCCCGACAACGACGCCGCCGTAGCCCACGGCCTTCGCCGTACCGCTATGCCCGAAGTCAATCGCACCCTTCGCCCAAGGATTCTGCGCCAGGTACGCTGGCCTGCCGACGCGGTGCAGCCCGGTGCCGGGCGAACTGAACCGGGAACTACGTAACCAGCATCAGCCGGTCCTCCTCCTGCGAGTTCCACTCGCACCAAGCGACTTCGTGTCGCACCCACCGCTCGTGGTACAGGCTGACCAGCTCGAACGCCGGGTGCTGGTGAGGATCGAGCAGGGTGGTGGCCAGGCGGTAGATTCCAGTCCGCCGCCCGGCGGAGGTGGCGATGGTGATCTCGCACTCGGTGATCCGTACCTTGACCTGGCCGATCCGGGAGAAAGAAGGAGCCGTCCGCGCAGCGGCGCAGGACTGAGCCGGCGGTGGCGTACTGATTGGTGCCTTTGCGATAGCGGGCACGGCAGCGGAACTGTCGGGCACGTCCAGGCAGGTGCCGTCGATCGCGCACACCAGCATCCCGGCCCACCAGGTGCCGGCGGTGCCGGGCCCGGCGGCCGGGCCGCGCAGCAGATCGAACAGCGCCCGCAGCGGGCGAGGGCCAAGCCGGACGCGAGCATGCCACAAGGCCGTGGCGGTGATCTTCGGGACTGGAAGGCCCTCCAGCGGGCCGGTGAGCTTGCGCCAGACTGCCGGGTAACTGGCCTGCTCGAATAAGGCGGCGGCCAGCAGCAGGCAGGCCACCACCCGGGCGGGCAGCTTGCGCAGCCGGTGCTGGGTGCCGCCGGAATCGGCCAGGACCTCGTCGACCAGCTCGAACGGAACGATCTGGGTCAGCTCGCCCAGGTGCCCCGGCGCGAACAGCCCATCGGCTGTCCGGCGACCTGCACGACTCCCCGGCCGCACTTGCAGGCCGAGAGCTACCCCTTAACTTCACGGCCTTGACCTAAAGGTCGCCGACAGGTGGTCCCACCTGTACCGGGCGGTCCGCCGCACAGTGCGTAGCTATGGAACATCGATCACTTCGCGCGGCCAGCTGTGATCTCTACCGTGACCGGGCCTGTGAGGCCGGTTTCCTCGCCGGCGTAGCCGGCGGCGTCATCGATGGTACTACCTCGCCGCGCTCGATCTGGAAGACCCGGATGGCAACTTC
>Ga0307375_10006969_pt1 | contig 10367 bp, 9 predicted proteins | sample TR1MG_FD_202531 | JGI IMG/M metagenome (GOLD analysis project Ga0307375, IMG submission 202531) | Soil microbial communities from Risofladan, Vaasa, Finland - TR-1 | ecosystem: Environmental > Terrestrial > Soil > Coastal area > Acid sulfate soil | place: Finland: Risofladan, Vaasa | collected...
AATGCGCGCGCCTACCTGTCCCGGCTCGAGCAGATCTGCGGCGTGCCGGTGGACATGATTTCCACCGGAGCGGACCGCAAAGAGACGATCGTCATCAGGCATCCGTTCAAGTAGTTGCCCGCCAGCGCGGGACGCCTGGAGCATGGTGCCGCTGAGTCAATTGCCACAAAAGGAGGGTCCCGACCGGGATCCGATCGGTCTGCTCGAGGGCGTGCGCGTGCTCGACCTCACCACTTCCATCGCCGGCCCTTATGCGACGCTGCTGCTCGCCGACTTCGGCGCCAGCGTAATCAAGGTAGAGCGGCGCGAGGGCGACGATACCCGCTACTGGGGGCCGCCGTTCCTGGCGCAGCAGTCGCTGTGGTTTCTCGCGGTAAACCGCAACAAGCGCAGCCTCACCCTCGATTTCAGCACGCCGCGCGGGCGTGAACTGTTGCATGCGCTGGTAGCCAAACACGACGTGGTCGTGACCAATCAAGTCGCGCGCAGCCAGCGCAAATTGGGTATCGACTACGCCACGCTGTCCGCGCTCAGCCCGGGCCTGGTGCATGTATCGATCACCGGCTTCGGCGTGCAGGGCGAACGCAGCGAACTCCCCAGCTATGACCTGATCGCCGAAGGCTACAGCGGGGTCATGGACCTGACGGGCGAGGCCGGGGCGCCGCCGCAGAAAGTCGGAACGCCGGCCGCGGACCTGCTCGCCGGCATGGATGCGGCGATGACGGTTGCCGCCGCCCTTTATCGGCGCCGCGCGGACGGCAAGGGCTGCGCCATCGACGTTTCCATGGTCGAGAGCATGACGCGCTTCATGGCGCCGCGGCTGGTGCCGTTTCTGGGCTCGGGCGAGCTGCCGCAGCGCTCCGGCGCGCGCGACAGCGTGATTGCCGTGTACCAGACCTTCGATACCGCCGATGCGCCGATCACCCTCGGTCTGGGGAACGACGGCATCTGGCGCAGGTTCTGGGCCGCGGTCGGCGAAGCGGAGTACGGCGCCGACCCGCGTTTTCGCACGAACCAGGACCGGCGCGAAGCGCGCGCCGAGATCGTCGCGCGGATTCAAGCGCTGCTGCGGCTGCGGCCGCGCGAGGAATGGTTGGAGTTGTTCCGTCAGCACCGCATCCCGGCCGGGCCGATCAACCGCCTGGACGAAGTCGCCGCCGACCTCGAGCTGCACGCGCGCGGGATGCTATATTCCGTACCGGCGTTCGACACCCGTATCCCGCAGGTGGGACTGGGCATACGCGTGGATGACTCCTGCGAAACCTACCGCCTGCCGCCCCCGGGCCTGGCCGAGCACACCGACTCGGTGCTGCGCGAACTGCTCGGTCTGAGCGAAGCGGAAATCGGCAGCTTGCGCACACAACAAATCATCTGAGGAAGCCATGGCATACGAGGAAATCCTTTACGCGGAAGACGGCCCCATAGGTACCATCACGCTCAACCGCCCGGACGACGGCAATATGTTCACGCCGCGCATGTGCCACGAGATCCGCGACTGCATCAACGAGATCCGGCGCGAGACCCGCACCAGGGTGATCGTGCTCACCGGCGCCGGCGATCGCTTCTTCTGCATCGGCGGGCGCAAGGAAGGGATGGAGGACACGACGCTTTATGCCGGTACCCTGCCGACGCTGGAAATGTACGAGAGCATCGACCGGCTGCAAAAGCCGGTGATCGCTTCGGTCAACGGTTTCGCCGTCGGCGGGGGCAATGTGCTGCAGATGGTGTGCGACCTCACCATTGCCAAGGAAAGCGCGGTTTTCCGCCAGGTCGGGCCGATGATGGGCAGCTTCGACGCAGGTTACGGCACCTGGTATCTGGAGGACCTGGTCGGCAAGAAGCGCGCGAAGGACATCTGGTTCCGCAATCCGAAAATGAGTGCGGCCGAAGCGCTCGATCTGGGGCTGGTCAACAAGGTCGTGCCCGACGCCGAACTCGCGCGCGCGACGCGCGCGATGGCGCTGGAGGTCGCAGAGCGCGGCGCATTCGCGCTGGCGTCGGTGAAAGCGGCGTTCAACGCGCGCCACGGCGGCGTCGCGGGGCTCGCGCGCATGGCGCACGACTTGCTGCTGCGCGGCTACCTCGAGAGCGAGGAATCGCACGAGCTGTCGCAGGCGTTCGGGCAGCGGCGCAAGCCGGACCCGGAAAAGTTCGGCCACTGACTGCACGAGCGGCGCAGTGAGCACCATCCTTACGCTGCACGACCCGCAGACCGCGCGCAGCTATTACGCCGAAGGGCTGTGGCGCGAGGATACGCTGTACTCCCTGCTGCGCGAGCACGCGCGCGCGCGACCGGCAGCTTTTGCGCTGCGCGACAGCGTGCAGCGTCTGAGCTGGAGCGAATTGCTCGCATGGGTGGACAGCGTGGCCGAAGACCTGCACCGAGCGGGCTTGAAGCGCGGCCAGCGCGTCTCGGTTTGGGTTCCCAGCAGGGCGGAAGCGATCGTCATCCTGCTCGCGTGCTCGCGCAACGGCTACGTCTGTAACCCTTCGATGCACCAGAACTACACCACGGGCGAAGTGCTGCAACTGCTCGCGCGCATCGAATCCGCCGCGCTCGTGGCGCAATCCGGCTACGGTGCCGATGCCGCGCGGCGCGACATCTTTGCCGAGGCCGTCGCGCTTCCCGCGATGTGCCGCGTCTACTGCCTGCAGCCGCGCGGGAAGCCGGGACCGTGGTCCGGGGGCGATGCCTTCCCCCCGCAGCGGCCGGCGCAGCCGCCGAGCATCGCGCCGGATCTGAATCCGGACAAGGTCACCTACCTCGCATTCACCTCCGGCACCACCGGCACGCCCAAGGGCGTGATGCACTCGGACAACACGCTGCTCGCGAACGGCCGCGCGATGGTGCGCGACTGGGGCCACGATGCGAATTCGGTGCTGCTGAGCCTGAGCCCGACCTCGCACCACATCGCCAACGTGGGACTGGCGCAGGCGCTGGTGGCGGGATTCGAAATGGTATTGAACGATCTGCCGCCGGGCAAGGACGTGATGGACTGGATCGCGGAAACCGGCGCGACTTACGTCATGGGCGTCCCCACGCATGCGATTGACACGCTGGCGCAGATGCGCCGGCGCGGACTGGATGCGCTCGGCCGCGTGAAAACGTTCTACATGGCAGGCGCGACCATACCGCGGGAACTCGCGGCGAGCTTTCTCGCGCTCGGCATCAAGCCGCAGAACGTCTACGGCATGACCGAAAACGGCTCGCACCAATACACCCTGCCGAGCGACGATGCCGACACCATCGTTTCCACCTGCGGCCGCGCTTGCAGCGGCTACGAAATCAAGCTGTGGCGGCAGGACGACGCGGCCGTGGAAGTCGGCCCGGGCGAGATCGGCGAAATCGGCGGGCGCGGCGCGCTGCTCACGCTCGGCTATTTCGGCAACCAGAGCGCGACCGAAGCCTCGTTCAACGCGCACGGCTGGTTCATGAGCGGGGACCTCGGCCGCTTCGACGCGAACGGCAACCTGGAAGTCGTGGGGCGCAAGAAGGATCTGATCATCCGCGGCGGCCACAATATCTACCCGGCTCACATCGAAGACCTTGCCCATCGCCATCCCGGCGTCTCCAAGGCGGTCGCGTTCCCAGTCGCCGACGAACGCCTGGGCGAACGCGTGTGTCTCGCGATCATCCCGCGAGCGGAACCGGCGCCGAGCGCGGATGAAATGCTGACGCACCTGGACGCCGCCGGCCTGTCGAAATACGACATGCCCGAGTATTACCTGGTGATGACCGAATTTCCGACGACCGCCTCGGGCAAGACGCTCAAGCGCGAACTCGTCGCCTGGGCCAGGGAAAGCCGCATCCAACCCACACCGTGCCGACTGGGCGGCGCCAACAAAGCAGCGTAAACAAGGACGGGAGCCAGCATGAGCGTACAACTGACGCGGCAAGACGAATTTGCGGTAATCACCCTGAACCGGCCGGAAGCGCTCAACGCCTTGTCCTCCGCGGTGCTGCGCGAACTGGAGCAGGCGTTCGACGAGGTCGCTGCGAGCGACGCGCGCGCGCTGATCGTCACCGGGGCGGGAGCGAAGGCTTTTTGCGCCGGCGCCGACATCAAGGAGCTCACCGGCCGCAGCTTGAGCGAACAGCGGCGCGACGCGGCGTTCGGCCAGGCCGTGCTCGCGCGCCTCGAAACGCTGCCCATGGCTTCGGTCGCGGCCATCAACGGCTACGCGTTCGGCGGTGGCCTGGAGCTTGCGCTCGCCTGCACGTTTCGCCTGGCCGTGCCCACGGCCAAAATGGGCCTGCCGGAAATCAAGCTTGGACTGATACCAGGCTACGGCGGCACGCAGCGTCTGCCGCGCGCGGTGGGCGAAGCGCGCGCCCTGGAAATGATCCTGTGCGGACGCACGGTGGATGCCGAGGAGGCTTTGCGCATCGGCCTGGTGCACCGTGTCGTCGAAGGCGATGCGGTGCAGGCCGCGATCGCCTTCGCGCGCGGGTTCAGCGGCTTCGGTTTGCCGGCGCTGCGCCTCGCGCGCGACGCAGTCAAGCGTGCGCTCGACGTGCCCTTGCACGAAGGGCTGAAAATCGAAGCGGACCTGAACACGCTCGCATTCCAGACCGAGGATGCGCTCGAAGGCATGAACGCCTTCATGGAAAAGCGCAAGCCCAAATTCAACGATCGTTGACGCGCACATGCCGACAAGCACAGGGACCATCGCAGTCACCGGCGCGAACCGCGGCATCGGCGCCGCGATCGCGCTCGCGCTCGCACGCGCGGGCTACGGCGTCGCCTGCCTCACGCGCAGCGGCGGCGTGCCCGATGCCGGCGCGGACAGCGCGGTGCGCGCGCGGCTGCTGCCGCTGCGCTGCGATGTGCTCGACGAGCAGACGGTTGCCGCCGCGCTGGCGCGCGCTGCCGAGGGCGCAGGGGGCCTCGTCGGCCTGGTCAACAACGCCGGCTTGCACACGGACGCGAAGAGCTCGGAGCTGGCGACGGCGGACTACGAGCGCGTCATGGCGGTCAACGCGACCGCGGTGTTCGCGACTGCGCGCGCAGCCTACCCGCATCTGCTGCGCGCGGGCGGCGGCCTGATCGTCAACATCGGCTCGTTCTTCGACAAGCTCGGCGTCAAGCGCAACCTCGCCTATTGCGCCTCGAAGGCGGCGGTCGGCGCGATCACGCGCTGCCTCGCAGTGGAATGGGCGGCGCAGAACATACGCGTCGTCGATGTCGCGCCCGGCTATATCGTCACCGACCTGAACGCCGAGATGATGGCCGCGGGGCCGCTGCGCGCGTATCTCGACAAGCGCATTCCGCGCGGCGAACCCGGCAGCGCCGAGGAAGTGGCGCGGCTGGTCGCGGCGCTCTACCGCGAGGACCTGCGCTTTCTCTCCGGCGAGACGATCTATATCGACGGCGGGCAGGGCATTGCGCATTGAAAAGGTGAGGGTGCATGAACGCGCTTGAACGTCTGGACGCATCGCTTTCCCTGCCCGAGGACGAGCGCATGCTGCTGGCGAGCGTGCAGAACCTCGCGCGCACGCAGCTCGCACCGCGCGCCGAAGGCTACGACCGCAGCGCGGAGTTTCCCTGGGACAACGTGAAAGCGATCAACGCGCTCGGCCTGAACGCCATGTTCATTCCGGAAGCCTACGGCGGCGCGCCCATGTCCTACTGCGCCTATCTCGCCTGCGTGCGCGAGATCAGCAAGGCCTGCGCCGCCACCGGCATCATTTGGGCGACTAACTTCCACGGCATCAAGCCGGTGATCACCTACGGCAGCGAGGAGCAGAAGGCTCGCCTGTTGCCGCGCGTGGCCGCGGGCGGGCTGGTGTCGCTCGCGATCACCGAGACCGGGGCCGGTAGCGACGCCACCGGCATGAAGACCAGTTTCGAAGCGCAGGGCGACGACATCGTGGTCAGCGGCAGCAAGATCTTCATCACCAACGGAGACGTAGCCGACCTGCTGCTGGTATTCGGCAAGTGGAGCGGCATCGCCGACGCGAAAGGCGCGATCTCGGCGCTGGTAGTGGAAAAAGGCACGCCGGGCCTGTCGGTACTGCGCACCGAAGACAAGCTCGGAATCCGCGCCTCGAGCACCGCCGCGCTTTCCTTCGACAACTGCCGCGTGCCGCGCGCGAACCTGCTCGGCGGGCCGGGCGACGGGCTCAAGATCCTGCTCGCCTCGCTCAACAAATCGCGCCCCAGCGTCGCCGCCCACGCGCTCGGCATCGCGCGCGCTGCGTTCGAGGACGCCATCGCCTACATCAACGAGCGGCGCCAGTCGGGGCGGCGCATCATCGACTTCCAGGGCATCCAGTTCATGCTCGCCGATCTCGCCTCCGAACTCGCCCTGTGCGAGCGCTGGCTGTGGCATGTGGGCGCGCTGGTCGATGCGGGCGAGGACGACATCGGCATAGAGGCGTCGATGCTCAAGCTGCGCGCGAGCGACCTCGCGATGCGCATGGCCACCGAGGCGGTGCAGCTGCACGGCGGCTACGGCTACTGCAAGGACTATCGCGTCGAGCGCCTGCTGCGCGACGCCAAGATCACCCAGATCTGGGAAGGAACCAACCAGATTCACCGCCAGCTGATCGGCCGCAGCTTCGTGAGGAAGGGGGCGACATGAGCAGGGAGCAGGGGCCCCATGTAATGGGGATGCGACCGCCCGCGATTGCCGACGCAGCGAGGTCCTGTGGGAGCGGCGCCCTCGCCGCGATCGTTTCCGCTTCAAAGACCGATCGACCCGAGGGCGGGCCTCCCACGGAGGCGGCATGAGACAGCCGCTCGCAGGCGTATGTGTGCTCGACTTCAGCACGCTGTTGCCGGGTCCGCTGGCGACGCTGCTGCTGGCCGAGGCGGGCGCGGAAGTAATAAAAATCGAGCGCCCGGGCGCGGGCGACGAAATGCGCTCCTATGCGCCCAAGTTCGGGCCTTCGAGCGTGAACTTCGCGCTGCTCAACCGCGGCAAGCGCTCGGTCGCGATCGACCTCAAGGCGCCGGACGCGCCGGCGCGGCTGCGGCCACTGATCGAGCGCGCCGACATCGTGGTCGAGCAATTCAGGCCGGGGGTGATGGACCGGCTTGGCCTGGGCTACGAAGCGCTGGCCGCGATCAATCCGCGCATCGTCTACTGCGCCATCACCGGTTACGGCCAGACGGGTCCCAAGGCGCAGGTGGCGGCGCACGATCTGAACTACCTCGCCGAGTCCGGCCTGCTCGGCCTCGCGGCCGGCGCCGATGGCGCGCCCATCGTGCCGCCGGCGCTGATCGCCGACATCGCCGGCGGTACCTATCCGGCGATGATCAACATCCTCCTCGCGCTGCGCGAGCGCGAGGCGAGCGGGCGCGGCCGCAGGCTCGACGTGGCCATGGCGGATAACTTGTTCACCTTCATGTACTGGGCGCTGGGCAACGGCTTGGCGGCAGGGGCGTGGCCGCGCCCCGGCGGCGAACTCGTCACCGGCGGCTCGCCGCGCTATCAGATCTACCGCACGGCCGACGGCAGGTTTCTCGCCGCGGCGCCGCTGGAACAGAAATTCTGGGACAATTTTTGCGCCGCCATCGGGTTGGATGCGCGGTGGCGCGACGACGCGCGCGACCCGCGCGGCACGCGCGAAGCGGTCGCACAATGCATCGCCTCGCGCAGCGCGACGGCATGGCGCGAAACGCTCGCCGGCAAGGACGTCTGCTGCGCCATCGTCGCCAGCGTCGAAGAGGCGCTCGCGGATGCGCATTTTGTCGAGCGCGGACTGTTCGCGCGGCAACTCGCCGCGGGCGGCCGCGCCATCGCCGCGCTGCCGGTGCCGGTCGATGCCGCCTTCCGCGGTGAGGCGGCGCGCGGCTATCCGGCGCTGGGCGAAGACAACGCCCTGATCGAAGGCTGAGCGAGATGCGCGCGGTGTGGGTGCGGGAACACGGCGCGCCGGAGACGGCGCGCGTGGAAGAAGTGCCGGCGCCGACCATCGGCGACGATCAGGTGCTGGTCGAGGTGAAGGCGATCGGGGTCAACTACCCGGATTTGCTGGTGATCGGCGGCAGCTATCAGATACTCCCGCCGCGGCCGTTCTCTCCGGGAAAGGACGCGGCGGGCATCGTGCGCGCGGTCGGCCGCAAGGCGTCGCACTGCAAGCCGGGCGACCGCGTGGCGGTGCATCTGGAGTACGGCGCGTATGCGGAGCAGGTGGCGGCCAAGGACGCGGTGTGCCACGTGATGCCCGAGGCGATGTCCTTCGAGGAAGCGGCCGCGATGGGGCTGGTGTACCAGACCGCGCACTTCGCGCTGGTGGAACGCGGGCTCTACCAGCGCGGCGAGACGGTGCTGGTCAACGGCGCGGCCGGCGGCGTCGGCCTCGCGGCGGTGCAGATCGCCAAGGGTCTGGGCGCAACGGTGCTCGCCGGCGTCAACTGCGACGAGCATGCGGCGATCGCGCGCGAGAACGGCGCCGACCAGGTGATCGACCTCGCGCGGCCGGACTTGCGCGACAGTCTGCGCGCGCAGGTGCACGCGCTGACCGGCGGGCGCGGCGCGGATATCGTGATCGATCCGCTCGGCGGCGCGGTGTTCGAGGCGAGCCTGCGCGCCATGGCCTGGCGCGGGCGCATGGTGGTGGTCGGTTTCGCCGCCGGCGGCATACCCGAACTGAAGGTAAATTATCTCCTGGTAAAGAACCTCACCGTCAGCGGCCTGCAGTGGAGCGACTACCGCGAGCGCACGCCCGAATGGGTGCGCCGCGTGCAGACCGAGCTATTCGCGCTCTACGCGAGCGGCGCGATTCGCCCGCGCATCATGCGCACGTTTCCGCTTGCGCGCTTCGCCGAGGCGCTGGCACTGGTGCGCAGCGGCAGCGTGCAAGGCAAGGTCGTTCTGACGACGTGATGGTTCGGCTTATCCGGATTTCGTGATCGTCACTTTGTTGTGTAGTGCACAATGCCATCGGGCTGTGGGTTGGTGCCGATATAGTTTGTCTCTGTTCGGCAAAAACCGGCCTGCCGAGTGTTTTCTTCAAAGCGGACGAGGCGGTCGCAGACGGATTAGACAAGGCTTCTGAAAAACAGTATCTTGACTCATCGGATGAGGCATAGCATGTCTTATACGCGGCATAACAAGGCTTTGGATCGATTTATCGTCCTTCAACGCCTTAATTCCATTCGACGGTTGATGGTCAGGGCGATTGGAACGCTATGTCATTCGGCATTTCCGTGCTTGATATTACGTTGGACCACATATCCATGCTAAAGCATGTAGGATCACTTGCCATATTCTTCTTCTTGTTCCCCACGGTTGCTTCCCTGGCGGCCAGTAGCTCAAAACTTGAAGATCGACTGGAGTCCTGCGAACCAAGTGTTGCCATTTCGGCAGCCGATGAATTCATCAATAGTCCAGATGCATTGAAGGAGCCCCTGCAATTGTTATCGCCAGCCCTTACTTTCTTTCGTAATGGAAAGAAGGACGAGGCAGTGTTTTGGTTTTACGCGGCGCAATTACGTGTTCGATATCAGCTTGCATCTGCATCTGATGAGAGAAATCAGGGGTTTTTGATCTTGGGTCTAGTTTTATCAAACGAAGGGATAGGGCTTGCCATAAATAACTATGCTTTTCAGGATGTATCGAACTTCAGGCAAATCCTGGATCGCGTGGTGGCTTGGGATAAGAGTATGCCTAATCCATATCCCGTTCGCGACAAAGAGAAGTGGATGAAAATCGACACAGCAATTGAGCGTATGTATTCCGAATCTCGTGCGCAGAAAGAAAGATTTATTGACGAAAGGGCGCCTAAGGAAAGCAAAGCTTGGTTAGCTGCGATGGAGATGACGTTGCAGACAGAACCTATCGATCCCGATTTCGCCGCCTTAAAGGCAAAACTGGCTGCCGAAAAAGATGCGTTGGAGAGCAGGGCGATTCTCGCCGCACCAGTAATAAAGATGGCTAATCCTAAATATTTTAGCTACTGCAGGAAGCGATGAAATCCAACCAAGCAGTCAACTCGGACGCTGTCAACTAAAAAGGTCAGAGACGAATTGCTTTTGAACGCCAAGCCCATGCTGTGAACTAGCCAGAGAGCTGCCTGACAAGATGAGCTTAGAGAGACTACGCGCCGACGAAGAGTGGAGGTGAGTAGTTCATGGAAAAGAAATCGTCTCTGTCCCCTTTTGACTTGCGGACTGGCCGCCTATGGCGTTTAGGCGGCTAACTCAAACTCGTTAGCCATCAAAGGGGGATCCTTGAAACTCATCGGCATGCTCGATTCGCCGTACGTCCGCAGGGTTGCCATCTCGCAGCAAAAGGGGTCAGACACCAATGGCACTACCTTAAGCGAAAGGGGCTGCGTAATCAGCGGGATGGGTGGGGCTGAGAGCCTCGGATTGTTATCATCCGGGTGTCGAATCCGTGATTGACAATAACATTGG
>Ga0307375_10006970_pt1 | contig 10367 bp, 4 predicted proteins | sample TR1MG_FD_202531 | JGI IMG/M metagenome (GOLD analysis project Ga0307375, IMG submission 202531) | Soil microbial communities from Risofladan, Vaasa, Finland - TR-1 | ecosystem: Environmental > Terrestrial > Soil > Coastal area > Acid sulfate soil | place: Finland: Risofladan, Vaasa | collected...
GCCTTCTTCATCGCTTCGGCTCAGCCTCATGAACCTCCACCCATACTCGATTTCTCGGACATCGCTTCAATAGAGAGTATTACAGAACTTGAAACAGCTTCATCATCTTCATTTCCACACCCATCATCATCACTATCATCATCACCGCCACCATCCTCATCCTCATCCTCATCATCATCCTCATCCTCATCATCCTTCCTTGACACGAACTCAGGGTCTTCATCTTTGGCGTTCCAGAAGCTGCGAACCTCGATGATGCCACAATCTGAGCTTCTCAAACGTGCCGAGGCGAACTTGAATAAGGGCGATGCAAATCTGGCCGAGGCTGCTGTATTGTCTGGAGAAGAGAGGGCAAACGCTCGTGGTCCGGAGGAGGAAGAAGCCACACAACTTCCTCCTGTTCCGCAAGAGGTAGTAGTCCAACCACGCGCTGCGCCGATCGTCGTCAATGAAGAGGCGGTCCCCCGAGAGAATATTGTTCGTCCGCACGTAGCAGCAGCGGCGGCAGCAGCAGTAGTGGAAGAGGAGGATGAGAACGTTGGTGTCGAGTTTGACGACGAGGAGGACTCCGAGTCTCTGCAGTCTCACTGGTTGATTGCCATCTTCGGTCGTCGCGATCGCGATCACGAACAAGAGGCGCCGCGTGGAAACGATCCTGCCTTCACGGATCTCTTAGGACTCAGTGGTAACCCGGGTTGGGTGTTCTTCTTCCTGTTGCTCGTGCTCTCCTTCGCTGCGGTCTCCATCTCCCTCGTCATTCTCATCCCTCAACTCGCCGGAAGGTTTTTGTTTGTCATGGCGCACGTAGGATCGACTACTGGCACAGAGTGGATGCACTCAATGATGGCATCGAATCCAGAGTTTGGCGAACTCTTCAGACCGCTCCTCGCACTCGTACATCGCTTTGTCCTCCCGATCTTCGCTTCAATTTCCCACTACTTGGAAACACCGTTGCACATATTATCCAGGCACGAATTGGTCCAGTTGCTGATACGACCCACAACTGTTGGTTACCTCATCTGCGTCATCATCACTCTCACCTTCTCCGCCAAGAGATCGCCTCTCGCCATCACCACTAGAATCTTCATCACGAACATCATTGAATTTCTGATTGTGCCAGCCATCATAGGCGGATACACCACTTACTTCTTCAGCACCTTCTTGAAGCTCGACATGCCCGCAGAACGTCGCCCATACTATAGCCGCTCCAAATTCCACTCGATGACATCACTGTTGGTAGGAAACCGAGGAGTAACGGGCCTCACGTCGCTAGACCCGACTCTCATCGACCCGGAGGAAACGCCTCTCGTTGCAGACATCAATTCTACCCTCTCCGCTGCCCTATCCTCGTCTGAATCTCTCTTTTCGCATCTCATTCCAAGCAATGCTACCGAGTCGATGTCGGCGGTGATGCAGAACATGTCCGATTCCTTGGGTGGTGCACTTGCGAATGTGTCCTCTCGTGTCTCCTATCTGGCTTCTCAATTGTCTAATACGACTGATTCTACAGCCTCTGCATCAGCAGTCACATCCTCCGTTACTCGCACTGCGACATACGATGGCGATTTGGCTGAATTGGGAGCGCAATTCGTGTTGCAGATCGAGGGCGGCGTGACGCACTTCATCAACCACTATGTGGGTCTTGTTGTGGATGTTGCCTTTGGAATTGCGGTGATATTGATGTGGATATATGTGTTGAAGACGCTGAGGAAGGTAGTGAAGCGAGAGGTAGTGTGGTTTTTACGCTTGCCCGGAGATCCCGAGTTCTCCTTCTTCCTCTTCGTTGCCAATCACAGCATGACGCAGATTGCGCTCCACATGGCGGTGACGCTGTTGTTCCACTTGTCGGCGTTGACCATACTGCTGGGTCTGCCGGCCCTGGCGGTCGGCTACTTCTGTCCACCCAGCATCTACAGCGTGACGGTACCCACTTCGTCCTTCGAGATCTCCGCCGATTACAACGTCTCCTTCACCTTGTTTCCCATCTGTGTATCGCTCATCAAACCAACTGGTGCCGTTCTAGGCTTCATGCAGTTCACAATCACGATGCTGGCAAAGCTGTTTGGAATTGAGCACATCGTTCTTCCAACTCCCCCCAGACCGGCAGCAGTTGGAGCAGCAGTTGGGGCAGCCGGAGCAGTAGGAGAACAACAACAACAACAACAACAACAACAGCAGCAGCAACCACAGCAACTCCAACCCCCGCAAGCCCAACAGGAGGAGCGAGCCGCCGCCGCCGCCGATCTCCCTATTCAAGTGCAAGAGCCTCTCCCGCAACGACAACAGCCACCTCACCCACAACAACCTGTTGGAGTCGAAGCGGTGCCCGCCACCGAACCGCCGCCTCTTCACCCCTCGTTCCTCACGTTGCGCTTGTTCCTCTGCTTTCTCTTGTGCTGCGTGATTCACAGTTTGGCAGTCTTTGGCAGTCTTACGCTTCCCTGGATTGTTGGATCGTCTGTCATCAAACTGTGGGTTCCAGAGACGGAACACTTCCCCTTGTACGCGAGCATCATCGGTCTGTACATCATCGTCGTTGGCTGTCGTACCGTCAGCGTGTATGTCAGGATCTTCCGAGCACACAGAACCGTTGCCGCTGCTATTAATGAGAATGATGCAGAGGTGAGAGACGCGCTCGTGCGCAACACGTTCGACAACACGTTCCGCGCCACCGTCATCCTCCTCGCCATGCTCGTCATCATCCCCACCATCTTAGGCTACCTCATTCGCATCGTCTTCCAACAGAGCGCTCTCCCACCCAATGTCATGGTGCCGCTCCACTCTTCACTGCACGAGTACGTCACCGGCTTGCTCGCGATGAGGCTCCTCGACCTCCTCTCCCGCTTCCCCTTCCCGTGGTTGGCACCCGTCAGAGCTGTCATCGACACCCTCAGCTTCGAAACCATACTCCAAGTGGAATACTCTGCATTCTTGAACCACTTGGTGTACCCACTCGCCTCCTTCGTCTTCCTCATCGTCGGCATCCCAAACATCGCAAACATCGCCCTCATCCACTACATGCCTCATCTCCCCGGTGATCGACTTGCCAACCTCAAACGCAAGACCTTTGCACTCATTCCATTGGCGCTCCTGGCCTTCATCATCCTCTACCACGTAATCACGAACGCCTTCGCCTCGCTGGAGAGATTCTTCAACGGAAGAGCCGTGATTGGAAGACAGATCCACAACTTCAACCCTGAAGGAGAAGCAGCAGCAACAGCACCGAATGCAGCGGTACAACAACAACAACAACCACAACAACAGCAACAACCCAGAGACCACCGAGACCAAGTACTTGGGGAGGAACAACTACAGAACGATGCAGAGCAACTCTTGGCGGAAGTTGACCCACCGGTCGGCTTTTGATATCGCCGTACCAATGAACATGTCATAGTATAGTAGTGCACATATAATTCAAGTTATGCCAAGTGTTTCTGAGACGTTTGTGCCGCAACAGCGGATGGGTGTTCTATTCCTCAGCGGGGGGCGAGAGCCACTCGGTGAGGTATGTACAAGTTGCAGGTGTGATGTCTCCACTGTCTCCGCAAAGGTCGAAAACAGGGCATCTGCCGCATGGAGTGGCCGAGAGACCGTTGAAGGGGATGTGGATTCTGGAGGATCTGTAGAGCACGGTTGATACCTGCACTCCCTTCTTCTGCGTTGCTAGATTCGGATTCTTCATCTCTTCTACCTTTCCATCATAAATCAGTGTATCCACAAGCTTTTGAACGTCATCTGACTGTAATTCGACATGGGAAATGCCAGTCTCCTTGATGTAAGTTCTGATGGCCTCTAGCGAAGCGAAACCTTGACTGACGATGAATTGATGGCACTGCTCGGATAGCGTATCAACAAAATCTCTATCAAACTCCAAATCAGGTCCATAACCAACACCACCTTGATGTTCCAGCGCGGGATCCAAATGGAACAGGATGTAGTACCGCTTGTTCTTGGCAAGCACAGATTTGAAGGATTTGATAAGTTGCTTCTGTTCCAACACTTTTATAACCTTTTGAAGCTGAGCCATCTGTAACTTGGACTGCATTTTGAGGGACTTGTGCCACGCGCCATCTCTTTGAGTTCCTTCAATCAGACGATACACCAACACACACTCCGGCGGCAAACCTTTCAGCTTTTCATATTCCTCTTGAGTTACCACCTTATATACGGGATCGGGTGAGTTGGCGGCCTGGAAAATACGGATTCGACCTTCACGCAAAAGTTCGTTCAATGCGCCCACCAAATCGTTCAAAGCGACTCCTTCAATACTCTTTAGCATCACATCTTGCGTGACTCCTTGTGGTGAGGCAGTACATTGCTGCAATATACGATCCCGAATCGTCACCGAGGCCATTTTAGATGCACGCGCCTTGTCTCTTCAACTACTCGATTCAGACTACGATTGTAGTGAAATTCAGAACCAAAAGCGAACACAAACACATCATACAATGCGGTGCAAGCATTAACACGGACATCAGGCCAAGACGAGAGAGGGAAATGGGGGGTTAGATGGCAGGTTCTGATGCAAATCGCAGAAGGGAGGACTCTGCTTGATACAGGGAGATCGCAATAGGGTAAATTCTGAGACCAAACCGTACTGAGAAGCTAGGGCTCGTGGGGAGGCCCAATCGCCTGTGGAAGGAAGAAGACGCAGAGGAAGAATGGTGATGGTGGAGCGCGAGTCCCTGAAGGCAGTGGGCCACATGCAATCGTTCCTGAGCCTCGATCAGGAACCCACACACCCCCTCACCAGTCTCTGTATGTCACGTTCTGATTGAGTGTTGCAACAGTTGAATGGGTTCCAAATGGAAAGATTGTATTAGTATTAGTACAGTGTCAGGCAGGATCGCTTGGTGTGGGAGGGATCCTGGGATCCGTGGCTGCTCAATCCTCACTCTCGCTGTCGTGATTTGCGTCTGGGAGTGCGTTGACGGGGATCATGGTGCTGGCAGCGAGACGCTTCTTGAGGCCGATGCCACTCATGGATGCGTGAGGCTTGGTAGTGGAGGCATGGGCGTGGCTGGAGAGGAGCGCCTCGAAGGAGGTGCGTTCACCCGATCGGCGGTTGCTGTTGAGCGCCACGACGCCAAAGAGCATCCTGGATTTGTGAGAAGCCGTGGGTTCCTCGCCATCGAACGACATGCTGTGCGGTCTTGGGATGGAGTCTCCAGAGAGGGCGACTGCTCTGGGCTTGGGGAGCGAGCCGGCGATGGAGGAGGAGGAGGTGCGGAACGTGTGGGATGGGATTTCTCCAGAGCAGGCCTTGGTAGAGGTGCCGTTTTGCTGAGTGATAGGCGAGACGGAGGGGCTAGATGTGTTAGGCACGCCAAGCTGAGAAGAAGAAGAAGTAGTAGAAGGAGAGGGGGGCGCAGCGGTGGCGGCGTTGGCGAACTCGGCGGAGAGCCTCTGAGTGGCGGTGGCAGTGGCGGGCGGTGGTGCCAACTCGGACGAGTGGCGCTTGTTGTTGGCGTTGAGCGATGGCTCAGTTTCTGCTGCTGCCGTGAGGCGCGGACTGCCAGCTGGAGGTGCGGCCGTGGCGTTCGAGGATTCTGTCGACAGGGCTCCCGCGTCGGCCTCTTGGAGGGAGGAATCAGCAGGAGTGTGGGCGTTGTTGTCGATTTGGATGGTGGGAGCGGAGGGAGAGGCGACGAGACCCACGTCAGTGAGTTCGCTCGAAGAGAGCGCAGCCGCGTTGGCAGTGGCTACGGAATCGGCCAGCACAGATTCGTCTCTCGGACTGAGCACGCTCATGGGCGACATCATACCACCGCCTCCGCCACCACCAACACTACCACCTCGAGGAGACGTTCTGGAAGAGTGAGTGGCGGAGTGAATGGCTGCGATCGAAACGGCGTCGTCGGATGCTCTTTCAGCGGATTCTACGATGGACACCCATTCCTTTTCGGTCTTGGAAAGCTCCTCTGGGCCAGAAGTGTGATGGTGATGATGCAAGCTGTTGGTGGACGAATCGAGGACGGCGCCATTGGAATCGGTAACTGCGGCAGCGGAGACTTCAGCGTCCTTTATGACCTTCGATTCATTGAGAGCCATTTGCGCGCGAATGTCCTGCAACGTGGAGATGACTCTGGCGAAGGTGGGGCGCTTGTAGCGATCGGTTTGCCAGCACTCCTTGGCGAGTTCTGCGTAGAGGGGGATGCACATGTTCGAAGAAGCTGAGAGCGGAAGCTCAGGCTCGATCTTGTCGTCGACATTCGGTCTCAAACCACCCACAATGGCATCCTCAAGTGCAGTTCTGAAGTCGGACTTGGCCTCCGGGAACTCGTCGAACGGGAACGCTCTCGAGCACATCTCCCACATGATGATGCCATACGCGTAGACATCTGCAAACGTTTCATATCTGCCCTTTTGCATGACTTCAGGCGCCAACCAGAGCGGATTATCCACACGTTCGCGGGAATTGTACGAGAAGATCGTTCGCGCTTCTCCAAAGTCTCCAACTCTGCAGATGACCGGTGCTTCGGGCGACTTGTCAACAACGAAGATGTTTGCGGATTTCAGATCGTGGTGAAGGATAGGAGGGCTCAGGGTGTGCAAGAAGTGCATGCCTTCCGCAATCTCTTCCAAAATTCGAAGCCTCATATCCCAGTCCAATACCGCCGTTGGTTCGTGCAGCCAATCGTATAGATCTCCATGAGGGATGAACTCCATGATAATCGCTAGCAGGGCAATGCGCTCACCAGTGTTGGCGTCCACAGTAGACTTGATTGCAAAAGCCTTCAAACCCACCACATTCTGGTGTTTCAACAATGAAGAGACCCACACTTCATGGCGGAAATCCGCAAAGTACTCGGAAGCAGAGGCATCGACCACACCATTAGCAAGCTTGACTGAGATCTCCTTGATGGCGACGGTTTCGCCGCGATACTGTCCACGATACACGATTCCATTCGACGAGCGAGCCAGTTCCTTCTCCTTGTAGATGTCCTCGTAGTCAGCATGGAAGGCTTCCAGATCAGACATGACCAAATCAGGGACGAGAGAATCGAGAGGCACTTCGTTTCCGTAGACGGAGCAGGGGAGGGTTGAGAAGCCACTTCCAATCGCTCTTTCACATTCCTCGAAGGTGAAGGTAGCTGCGTTCTTGAACACAGGTAAGGGGATGTACTTGGGGTTGATACGGGCCTTGACGCAATCGATGCAACTGCAAGGGATGAAGACGTCGCTGAGAGCGTTCTTGTACTCCCATAGCACGAATGCATTGATATTGTCCAGAATCAAACGCAAACCACGAGAGGAGCCAGAGAAGGTATCGGAAGTGACACGAATCACGAGCGCAGTCTCGTGCTGAGGGCCTTCGATGGAGTACAGACGAGCGCTGAAGCTATTCTCTCCGGACACGGTGAAGCCAATGCCCTGATGTGTCCACTCGATTTGCTCGCACACAATGTCCTGTAGCGCTTGGAGAACCTCCTGCTTCTGCCTCACGGGGGAATCCTTGTTGTTGCTGTTGGGTTCGTTGTTGCTGGTGTCGGGGGTGGAGTCGCTGTTGGTGTTTGAGTCGATTGCGCTGTTCGCGGCATTGACAGTTGACTGGACGGCTGAGGTGGCAGTTACTGATTCCTCTGATCTTGGAGTAGAAGGAGCAGGAGAAGGAGTGGGAGTAGGAGTACTCTGTTCCAAAGTCTCGACAGGAGGAGCAGGACTGAGAGACTCCTTGCGAACCATCGTCGGCGACGTGGGGCGGCCATTGCTCATAGTATCTTCCTTTGAGTGAGTTTTAGAATGAGAAGATGATGGTGTTGGTTGGGGCTCGCCCTTGTGGTGATGGTGCTCGCCTTTGTGGTGATGATGATGATGCTCGCCCTTGTGGTGGTGGTGGTGGTGTTTCTCGTGTTTCGCTTCTTGCAACGGGTTTGGTGAGGTAGAGGGCGAGAGTGAAGACGCAGTGCTCGATGGCGGAGAGCTTCCTGTGCTTGCAGTGACGCTGGAATCGACGGAGGGTCTGGCTACCCTTTCCTTGGATGACTTCCTGTTCAGGCTCACATGCGCTCCGTCGTGACGGTCAATGTGGTCCCTGGACTTCTTGCGTGGGCTCTTGGGAACGAGCGAGGCAGAACCGCTTCTGCCTTCGCTGGTCGCGGGTCTCGTTGTTGCGCCTGCGGCCTCCTCGTCCTCCGCCGTGTCTCTTCTGCGTCTCGTGGGAGAATGTGTCGATGCGCCGCGATCCGCATGATTCTTTGCTTGCGAGGAAGAGTGCGAGCTGTCCAAACTCGATTCCGAGGTAGTACGATGACCGGCGATGGAATCCACGGCAGGCACAGGAGAGGCGGTGGATCTGCGCTTCGGCTTCTTGAAGGACTTCGGTTTGCCCTCCTTCCCCGCCTTGCTGGCGTGTCCTGATCGGCCGGGCGAGGCGTGTCGTTGTTGCTGTTGCTGTTGTTGCTGTTGTTGTTGGTTGGCAGTAGGCAAGAATGGGGTGCGTAGTTGAGTCAAGACGGCGAGCACGAGTTGAATGCACGCACGCTCCAACATCTGTCCGGGCATGCGTTCAAAGGCGTAGACGCGCACCAACTCGTTCTTTTGCGGACGCGACCATCCAAGAAGCTTCTGATCGAACGTGCGGGGAATGGCAGAGGGGAGAGAGAAGCAGTGAGCATCGGGATTCGGAACACGCGCCAACACCTTCTGATTCATCTGAGACGCAGAGGTCGAGCCCAATGGGGGAGGACGAATTTGAGACGCGAGACGAGTCGTTGTCGTGGCTGACTTCGTGGCACGGGTGCGCCTGCCGTTCAGTGCCTGTTGTTGTTGCTGCTGCTGCTGTTGCGCCTCCTCAGCTGCCGCACTCACGATTGCCTTCTCTTGCATCACGGTGTTAATCAACAGGGTAACCATGCAGTAGGCTGCGCGCATCACGTGATACTCGTACGCAAGGAGATCCAACATGAACTCATGGGGAACGTCAACAGCTTTCCAAGCCTCCATCACCGTAGCGAGTGAAATCAGACCTCTCATCTTCAACATTGGGGGTGCAGCATTCAGAGCGTATTGCAATTTGAAGGGGTAGTCGAAGTCGAGGATCGCCCAGAGCTTGATATCGCACTCAGGCTTGCCGTAAAGTCCAGTGAACTGATCCAGCGTGTCCGGGATGCGGATGAAGCAGTTGTTCGTAGCCAAGTACGTCAACGCGGTCTCCACTTGATCTTCAGGAATGCCATTATCGATCAAGTCCAAACGGATGTCTGCTAGAGGCACAAAGGTACCGCCATTCAAACGGAGGTTGTTCAGCTGCTGCGATACCACTTCAATGCCATGTTCCAGCGCTGTTTCCATGCTGAGTTTCGGGCGTTCGCGCTTCATTTGCGCGGCGAGGGCAGGGATGGAGTGTTGAAGGAGGAGACTACGGAGTTTCTCGATATCGGAGGAAGATTTCGTGCTGATGCTGATGTAACCACGAACATTCTTGACCTTGGCATAGCGTTTTGAGACGAAGAGCTTGATCTTGGACTTGTCCTTGGCGCTCACAGTATCGCTGTGTGTACTAACGATGATGATGGGGGCTGCAGGTTGGTGTTGTGCAATGCTCGCCACCCAGTAGTCCAAATCCACCAAATCTAGAGAGTTGACATCGAACACGACGAGTGCAGAGGCTCTAGGAAAGCGATTGATGTAAGCGCGATGCACAAAGTTGGAGAGAGAGGAGATGCCGGGGATTGGTTGGTGAGTCGAGTTTTGGTGCGTATCGAAGTCCCACACCGAGAGAGTTACCTGTTGATGCGGAAATTCTTCGTGATCCATGTGTGTGGTGATGCGGTCGAATTGAACGTGATTCCATGGGCGATCGAAGGGCGCCTTGACGCTGGCAGAGCCGGGTCTTTTGCCGGTGAGTGCGGACCACACGCTGGTCTTTCCAGAGCGATCGGCACCAAGAATGTACACGGAGTACGGCTGTGCGATGTAAGGAGAGGCACTCGAAGAAGCGTTGCCAGAGATGGGCGATATCGGTGAAGCACGACTGGCGGCGGAGGTGGGAGAGTTTTGTCCGACGGAGGTGAGAAGACCAGAGCCGGATCGGTTTCCAATTGCCGATTTCGATGTCGCCGCTTTGAGATTGAGTGGTGCGAGAGAGTTGGAAGATCCAGCAGGCGTCAATGGGGGTGTACCATTGCTCAGAGAGTTGGAGGAGCTGCCGCTTCTGAGAGTCGTCGAGGCGGTGCGAGGGTTGAGCGCCTCGTCGCTCATTTCGAACGTGTAATACTCGGTGCTCTTGTCGAGCAACACGTTCGCACCTTGCTGCTGCTGCTGCTGCGGAGTCGCATCTTTCGAAGAAGTACCATGAGGCATGGGACGGAACAGACCAGAGGCCAAAAGACGGGTGCCAACATCGACGGCACGAGTTCTCGTCG
>Ga0307375_10006971_pt1 | contig 10363 bp, 9 predicted proteins | sample TR1MG_FD_202531 | JGI IMG/M metagenome (GOLD analysis project Ga0307375, IMG submission 202531) | Soil microbial communities from Risofladan, Vaasa, Finland - TR-1 | ecosystem: Environmental > Terrestrial > Soil > Coastal area > Acid sulfate soil | place: Finland: Risofladan, Vaasa | collected...
ACCGAATCGGAGGTATGGTGGCTAATATCTACGCCAACCTCCTTCATTACGGCTACCGCTTGGGGGTTGAGCATTCCGGTGGCTGCCGTGCCGGCAGAACGAACGGTAATATCCTTGTCGAACGATTGTAAGAAACCGTGTGCCATCTGGCTTCGGCAGCTATTTCCTGTGCAAAGAATTAGAATCTTCATTTTGTGCTACTGTATTTTGTGTTACTACTACTTTTTGTTTCGTGGTCTTAGCTGACATATGCAGGAGCCATCGAGCTGCTCGCTACTATCAATGCTCAGCGGTAAACCATCGCGCTCCCACTCTACAATGCCGCCTGCAAGATTGGCAATATTAGTAAACTCCTTCTCCTTTAAATGCACCATAGCCTCGTGGCTGCGAAGCCCAACAGAGTCGGCAATAATTAGGGGTTGTGTGCGTGAAAGGGTCTCATAAGCTTCGCCCAGCTGGCTGTAAGGCAGGTAAACTACCGTCGAAACGCCAAACCGCTTGTAGCCAGTGAGTGTAACTTCCCTTACGTCGACTATGGTGGCATTATTCTCCATAACTTCCCGAAGCGCCTCCTTGGGGGTGAAGTTTAGAAACCCACCGCTGTAGAAACCCCGCTGTATGAATAACCTTTCCATTATTGCCAATTACTAATCGCACGAGCAGATGAAGTTGCTCTGAGCAGAGCCAAAAAAATCATCCAGCCTAAGCTGCATGGCAGCAAGTCGCTCCACATCGAGGCAGTAGTGAACTTTAAGTCCATCAATGGTTCCCCTAATAATCCCCATCTCCTTGAGCTCCTTTAAGTGCTGCGACACCGTTGTTCTACCCAGCGGCAGGTAATCGGATATGTTGCCCGTTCGTATCTCCTTTTTCTGAGCAAGAAGTGCAATAATGGCAATCCGTGCCGGGTGCGAAAGCACCTTTCCAATTAGTGCTAGCTCCTGCTGCTCAAGGCTAAACTCTTCTGCTTTATTGTTTGTCACTGCAACAATGTTTAATGTCGTAAACATACGACATTGCAGAAATAAAAACAAACGATGGCCAAGATAAATCTTGGCCATCGTTAAAATTTGCTGGAGCAGGGTTCGTTGAAGCATAAGCGCAAGCTATGCAAACCCTTTTATCACTATTATTTTGGTACTATTCCATGTTGATGTTCCCCCACACTCTTTTGAACAATACCCAAATTTTTAGAATGGCGTCTCCAATTTCACCGCTGTGTCAAACGAAGCCTAGTGCACTTGAGTTTGTAGTCCAGACAACATTTTCATCGCCAACTGAGCAAAAGCCTCTGTGAGGGTTGGGTGTGGATGAATGGCTTGTGCCACATCCATCAGCGTCAATTTTCTGGAAACAATCAAGGCAGCCTCTCCACTCAGCGAAGCGGCACCATTGATAAAGATATGAACACCCAGAATTTCCTGATTACTTTTATTGACAACAAACTTCAGGAAACCAAACGTATCGCCGCTAATTTGCGCCATGGCATCCACCTTATAATCATAAATTCCGGTTACCACATCAAAGCCAGCTTTCACCGCTTCCGCTTCGGTAAGACCTGCTGCAGCTATTTCTGGGTCGGAGAATAGCACCCAAGAGTTCTTGGTAAAACAAGCCTTGCTTATGTTTCCACGCAAAATATTGGTTGCTACAATATGGGCATCGTAGGTGGCAGTGTGAGCGAATTTAGGAGCGCCCAGCACCACATCACCAGTTGCATAAATCCCAGCCACATTGGTTTCCAAGAACTCATTCACCAGGATGCCATTTCTCTCGAAACGTACGCCCGTAGCCTCCAAGTTCAGCCCTTCAATAGAAGGGACCTTACCCGTAACAACCAGCACCTTCTCGGTGAGAAACTGCTGAGTTTTTCCATCAGCATCCACAAATACGGTTTGAAACTCACCATCAACCTTGTTGATCTCTTCAACCTTTGAATGAGTGTAGACCCCAATTCCCGTTTCCTGCAGCTTTTTGGTAATGCCTTCGGCAAATTCGGGCTCCACCACTCCGGATAACAGGCTCGGCATCATCTCTACAATGGTGCACTTCACGTGAAGCTTTGCTAACATCTGTGCCAATTCAATGCCAATTGGGCCACCGCCAACAATCAGCATGGACGATGGCAATGTTGGCTGTTGAAACAACACCTCACTGGTGAGCACCTCTTTTGCCCCATCACCTTTGAATGGAGGAACAAACGAGTGTGCTCCGGTGGCGATAATCGCCTTGTCAAACCCATACCGTGTATTGTTTATCTCTACCTCATTGCTGGAGATGAACCGTGCTTTCCCAGCCACAAAAGTAATTGGCAATCGGTTGACTTGCTGTATGGCAGCCGAAGAGCGACCATTAAGGATACGGTCCATGCTGTTACGGATGGATTCCCACGATTCGGCCAAGGCGGCTTTTGAATCAGAGGTGGCGGTGGCGTTTTTCTCATACGAGAAAAACGCGTCAGCGCCATGCTTGATTATTTTTGAAGGGATACATCCCACAAACAGGCATGCACCACCAAGTTTTCCTGATTCCTCTGCCAGCAAGACCTTTTTTCCGCTTGCAGCCAATTGCATTGCGGCGGGGGTTCCCCCAGGGCCTCCTCCAATGACGAGTACATCAAATTTTTCGTTCATAGCTTTAATTTTTTGGAACGTCATAAATTGAACAAGATCAATTCTTCATAGATTTCTCTGATTGTTCCGTTCTTCAAAAAAATTTGCAAGCATCTCATTTACCGGTTACCACCAACAATAGTCTCTGATAAGCTATTGAATGAGCCGCATTTATCAGCTAGGCAACCACACCGTAAATCAATTAAGTTGCAATAAGCAGGAGAACAACAACGTAAGGAATCTTTACTTGTTAAGGCAATCGATGCAAACCTTCTTATCGCCCTTAATGCGGCCATATTCGGTAACGGTCATTTCTCCACACTCCTCACAAACAAAACCATTGAAGCTGTCCTTCTTAGGTTCAAGTTTGTATTCAAAAATGGGTGAAACGGAGAATAACTTCTCATCGGGTGCACTCATTACACTGATAACCAAAGGGTCAACCACTTCGGCTGGCACCGTACTAGCGGGCTTGCCAACCATACGGTAGTCAGTAAAGAAAGAAGACTTCTTATTGTTAAGCATGGCTTCTGCAGTTGGTGTTACTCTTACAGCCCTGCCGGTGGCACGCTCAACAACGGTAACAGCCCACTTCCCCTTGTGGGTTTTCTTAATATTCCCCTTGCCAAAGGTGGTTCCGAGGATTACCTGCAAACCGTCGCCGTAGCAGGTAGCACAATGGTCCTCGCCTAGGTCAACAAAAGCAACCAGCTGACCATCTTTGGCGCGTTCAACACCCAATGCATTCATTGCGGCAGCACCTACTCTTAAGCCCATGGGCATAGCAGGGCATTTGTGTCCGTGAAATTTTTGCCCGAATTCGAGCCAATCTTTTGGATTAATCATAACACTAATTTATTAGGTTAAACAATCAGAACTATTTGTGAATTAAATATCTATCGCTCTTAGTTAAGCTTCGACCTCCACAATGAGACCATTAGTTGAAAAATACCTGCAGCTGGATATCACCGCCGTTCACGCTGCGTCCCATCACGGTCCTCCCCTTGAAATCGGCCATCAGCTTGGTCTTCCCAGAAATTTGATAATTGAATCCCAGGCCATACCATGCATTGTTACTAGTAGCAGGGTTGAGGTCATCATACTTCTCGGTAAAGACAACCGATTGATACTTATGGGCAAACGACCAGGTCACCAAACCGTAGTAACCATTAGCTATGTCGCTATTGATGTTTGCCTGAACAAATTCGCCTTGTAATTCAAGGCTATTCAAGTGCAACAGGGCTTCAAGTCCCCAGCGGAAATCCTCTCCCGAAAGAAGGCTGTCGGCCTTGTAAATGGTTGTGAGACCGATATTGTCCAGATGCCTATAAGCAGCATATGCACCAAGGGTTAGCCAACTTTTATCAGCATTAAATACCTTCACAGAGGCTCTGGAAGTCACAAGCAACGAATTATCCTTGCTATGCTCTGGCTTATCTACGTTGGCATTATATACACCCAAACTGAAGTGTAGCGGTGATGCATCGCTCTGAAATGTATACTGCGCTCCAATTTCGCGGGCCATCTGCTTTGAGTTGTGTATTAAGCCATTGACAACATCGGCCCTCTCCAATACTGGAATCATATAGTCTGGCTGACTACGCTCAAGCATAAAGTCTGGAACAAAGCGGCCAGCTCGCAAGTATCCATAGCTTCCAAGCCTCAGGTTGGCGTAGGCATCCTGAAACATCAGCGCGTCATCACTAAACGACCGGTAAACCAGCTGAACTTTATAGGAAATATAGTCGGCTTGGGGCAAGGTACCGTCTACCCACAACTTGGCCCGTCGGATGGTAAACTCGGTTGCCTTATCAAAATTACTGCTCAGCCGAGTTTGAATGTATCCATTCCATTCCATTGTGCCCTTCTCCTGTGAGTAGGCCGTAGTTGAGGCAAAAAACATCGTCATTACCCCCATTATCAATAGCGATATTGTTTTCATAGCTAAGCAATTACACCATAAATCATTTTAGTAGCAATAAGCAGTAGCACCACCGCATAGGCAATCTTCACCTGCTTGGACTTTGCCTTCTTCGTCATGTAAGATCCCCCCAGCTGAGAACCAATGATAACCGCCACCACCACAATTGTGGTGAGCCACCAGTTCATATGTCCCTGCGACACATGCCCGAGGTAACCCGACAGCGAGGAAAACGTTACAACGAAAGCAGTGGTAGCCGCGGCCTCCTTGGTTTTATACCCCATCATCATTAGAATTGGAGCAATAATAAAACCACCGCCGATGCCCAGCATTCCACCAATAAAACCCGCAAATGAGCCAACAAAAAAACCAATTATGCTACGCTTGCGAAGCGATAGCATGGCATCGGGCTCCGCACTTGCTGATATCCAAAGCGTTCGTAGCGCGGCAATTACCACCATGGCGGCGAAAAGAATTTTAAGAGTCTTTACCGGCATGTGCACGCTTGCCATTGCGCCTAACGGTGAAGCGATTAGCGCGGTAGCAGCCATCACTGCGCCTCCCTTCCAGTCCACCATCTTCTTACGGGCAAAAGGGATGAGTACCAGTGCCGTGTTTAAACCATTAAGCAGTAAGCCTAAGGGGATTGCGACAGAAACCATGTCGAATCCAGCCCAGTTCAATACAGGCACATACACCATTCCTCCTCCCAACCCTAGCATGGCAAAAACAAAGGAGGCAACGGTAATTATGAAAAAAATAACTCCATAAACCATAACGCTAAATTTATGTAAGTGATTACTTACTGTTTTTTCAAAAAAAATTACTTCTTAAGCACCTTTAGCAGCAGCATTAGCATTCGCGAACAAAAATTGTCCACATGGAATACCCCCCCGCCTAAAATCATCTCAATGTTGAGCGATATCGGTATTCCCATGTAAAGCATGGCGACATTCTCAACAGGTATACCTTCATCCCACAGCCCAGCAGCAATGCCGTCCAGGATAATTTTGCTAACCAGCTGTTTCTGATTATTAAATATTTGCTGCAAACTGCTCTTCAACTCCGCGTCGTTGTTGTGCGAGGCCTCCGAAAAGAGCAACATAGTAATACCCTTATTCTTTACAAGGTAGCGAATGGTCGCGCAAATAAACTTCTCCAACCGCTCGGCCGGGGCCAACTCGGAGGTGGCAATTCGCCGAAGTTCGCCAATAAAATCGCTTTGAACATCGCCAATAATGGAGAGGATAATGTCCTGCTTGGTGGAGAAATGCCGGAATATGGCCCCCTCGCTTAGGCCTATACGCTTTGCCAGATTCCGCGTGGATAAGTTCTTAAGCCCATCGGTGTAGATTATGTCCAGCACCGCTTGCTTTATCTGCTCCTGCCTTACGTCTGTGTTTTGTCGTTCCATTTTAAAAAATGAATGTAATCATTTACTTACAAAAGTAATATACCGTTGTTCTAAAAGCAAGAAAAAAGTAAAATATTTTCAAAAATACTAATTCATATTTAGGATAACAATCATTATTTCACTGTAATACAAATAATTACAATTTAGTCGATATACATCTATTGAACGCTGAGTGTTTAACATGCATACCCAAAAAGCAAAACAAACTATTTCTAATAAGAGCAGCCATCTACCCCATTCTGTGGGTAAATAGCTGCGACTTGACTAGCTTAACAACCGCTTGCGAAGTTCCATCCTTTGCTGAATACTCCCTAAAAGTCGTGGAATTTCCGAATAAACCACCCCTTAACAACCTGCGTTAGCAAGGCATACGATACCAGTATGACCACCAAAAAGAGGAAGTAAAGTGGTGGAAGAGGCTGAAGTCCCATTGCTCCTGCCCAAGGCATCATTGGAATTGCAATGCCAATGGTCATAATGAGCAGTGTAAGCAGAATAACCGGTGGGGTGGCCCAGCTCTGGAAGAAGGGAACCTTACGGGTGCGAATTAGATGCACAATGAGCGTTTGGGAGAGCAGCCCCTCCACAAACCATCCGCTCTGGAAAAGGCTCTGATGCTCGATTGTAGAGGCCTTAAAAAAGAAATACATGAGGGCAAAAGTGGCGTAGTCGAAAATGGAGCTGATGGGCCCGATGTAGAGAATAAAACGGGTAATCCCAGAGGTGTCCCACTTCCTTGGCCTATCGATGTACTCCTTGTCGACCGTATCGAGCGGTATGGCAATTTGGGACATATCGTATAGCAGGTTCTGCAGCAGCAGCTGGGCTGGAAGCATGGGCAAGAAGGGCAGAAAAACGCTGGCGCCAAGCATGCTAAACATGTTACCAAAGTTGCTGCTAGCAGTCATCTTAATATACTTCAAAATATTTCCAAAGGTGCGCCTGCCGTAAACAATCCCTTTACGAAGCACCGTAAGGTCCTTCTCGAGCAGAATGATGTCGGCGCTCTCCTTGGAGATATCGGTGGCAGTATCCACCGAAATACCAACGTCGGCCACGCGGAGTGCTCCGGCATCGTTAATACCGTCGCCCATAAAGCCAACGGTGTGTCCAATAGCCTGTAGGTTCTGCACCACCCTTATTTTCTGGTCGGGGCTCAGCTTGGCAAAAATGCTAATGCCATCGATGCGTTCCCGAAGAGCGCTGTCCGAAAGTTGCTCCAGCTCGCTACCCAGCATGATAGTAATGACGGGAATACCTACCTCGCGGCAAACTTTACCGGTTACAACCTCGTTGTCGCCGGTGAGCACCTTTACTGCAACACCGAGCTCGTGTAGCGACTCAATGGCGTCCTTTGCAGTTGGTTTTGCAGGATCCAAAAAGCCAATCAATCCAATCAGCAGCATATCTTTTTCATCGGCTACAGAGTAGTTCAGCTCGCGATCCTCAAAAAACTTAACGGCCACAAGCAGCACTCGCATCCCATCCTCATTGAGTTTCTTGGTCTGACGGAGAACCTCGTCGCGCATCTCTTCCTGAAGGGGAACCACCTCGTCGGAGGCAATCTGCAGCTGGTTGTCGTCGCCGGGGTCGTACACGAGGCTGCACATGTCCAGCATCTCCTCCACGGCTCCCTTGCATATTAGCAAGTGCTTGCCATCGTTCTGCCGTAATATAACGGAGAGTCGGCGCCGCATGAAGTCGAACGGTATCTCATCCACCTTCTCGTAGCGCTCCTCCACCATGGTATCGTGCAGCTCCACATGCTGAAGGATAGCCATATCGAGCAAACTTTTGAGGCCGGTTTGGTGGTAGCTGTTGAGGTAGGCCCACTTCAGCACCTCATGGTCGTCGTAGCCCATCACGTTAAGGTGGCGCTCCAGCACAATTTTATCGAGGGTGAGGGTTCCTGTCTTGTCGGTGCAGAGCACATCCATGGCACCAAGGTTCTGAATGGCATTTAGGCGCTTCACAATCACCTTTCGCTTGCTCATGCTCACAGCTCCCTTGGCTAGGTTTGCCGTAACTATCATGGGTAGCATTTCAGGCGTTAAGCCCACAGCCACCGCAATGGCGAAGAGCAGCGCATCGAACCAGTTTCCTTTCACCAAGCCGTTGATAAGAAAAATGAGCGGCACCATTACCACCATAAAGCGGATAAGCAGCCAGCTTATCTTCTTAATCCCCTTATCGAAGCTGGTTTCGGCACGCTTGCCCGACAGTGTGCTGGAAATGCTGCCAAAGTAGGTTAGGTTACCCGTATTCACAACAATTGCCGTAGCCGTGCCGCTCTCCACATTGGTTCCCATGAAGCAGAGGTTCGTTAGTTCCAGTGTGGACAATTTACTGGCCACATCCACCTGATGGTCCCTTTTTTCAACCGGCAAGGCCTCACCGGTAAGCACCGACTGGTTTATAAAGAGATCCTTCGACTGGAGAATGCGACAATCGGCCGGAATCATATCGCCGGCGGAAAGGAATATAATGTCACCGGGGACCAGCTCACCAATCTCCACCTCCTCGCGACCCGCCGGTTGGCGATGCACCGTGGCGGTGGTTTTTACCATGCTCTTCAAACGTTCCGCAGCCCGACTACTCTTGAACTCCTGCACAAAGCGGAGCATGGAGCTAATGAGCACCATAATGGAGACCACCACCACCGTTTTATACTCCTTCTCCTCGGGTGGGGCGAGCCACACATCAATAATGAACGAAACAACGGCAATGAGCACCAGTATGCCCACAAAGGGGTTGATAAAGGCGTCGAGCAGCTGCCGGTACCATGTTGGTGGCCTGTCGTGCCTCACGTCGTTTAAGCCATACTGCTCCTGCTTTTGCTCAACCTCCTCGGCAGTTAAACCCTCGGGGTTGGTCTCAAGAAAGCCGTAGATGTGTGAAATGAAAAGTTGAGCAGCCTGCCGTAGCCGTACAGTTGCCTCCTGATTTAACCCACCAGCGTTGGAAAAGGTGGAGCCAATTTTCTTTGCGACTTTAATCATTGGTAATGCCTCTGTTAATGCAACAAAAAGAGAGGCAAACCGCTACTCACCCCCTATTGATGCGTGGTTGTTAATGCATTCTTTCTACTAAAAGGGCCATCGTCCATAAGAAATGAGAATTAATTTGCAGGACAAAAGTAGGCTAATTTTACAATATGGCGCTGCTGGTTGGTTACTTAAAAAAGGTTAAAAGATTCGGAAGTTATTCAGAAGTTAAACGGGAGTTAAACAGGAGTTAGAGGAAGTTAGAAGAAGTTAGAAGAAGTTAGAAGAATTCAACCAATGCAGGGACAAAAAAAAATTCGTCTATAGCTCAACCCCAGAGGGGTTGCATGTTTGTAGCCGGTGGGCAAACCCCGGAAATGAAACATACCAAGCGCGAGCGGTGCACGCACAATCGCTGTTCAATTCACCACAGCTGCCCTGCACCGCAATCACAATATGTTGAGAAAGGAAGTTAATGAAGCCGTAGCGAAGCAAAGATCCCGCAATTGCGTAATTAAAGGATTAAGAGAATACGACCAATGGTAGAGAATCGCTATGCCCCCACCCCAATGCAATTCAGCATCATAGCTCACGGTTAAAACCGTGGGTTATGAACGTGCTAGAAAGATGAAACCGTTTCAACGGTTTACCTTCCAACCATTATTTCGGCAATTACTGCATTGGGATCATTGAGTAAGTCCTGTTCCTTATGGCTGAGCTCCAAATCTTTTATGGCCCTCTCCATTGTTGGTTTCAGGGTAAATAGATATGCAATAAATAATGCCCCAATTCCAGTTGTTAAAGCATTCTGTAGCGAAGGGCTATTTCTTCCAAAATCTTCGAAACTTGCACTTTTATAAAACGTAGGTTTTTCATATCCTAAATTTAAAAGTGTTGCAACCTAAATTTAGAATAAACCTCACTTTACACACTTTTTGGGATGACATCTAAAAACCTTGCCATTCATGAAATTTTAGCATACAAAATTCATTCAGCAACACAATTTTGAAAACCGTCAGCTTCCTTTTGCATTGTTGCGATTATTGTGATTTTCGTCTTGAGTGCTTATGCCCTCTTTTGTTCCTGTTTTTCACCATCTCCTTTTCCCGGTACGTATCTACAACGCTAATGACTTTTTGCTTTGGTAGAATTTTATTCTCAATTACATCGTAGTAGGTATCAGAAATTATGCCAAATATAACCGATTTGGGATGTAGCTCATCATGCCAACAACTGCTCGGTTTTTTCTTGTGATATTTTTCGTAAAATGCTGTAATTCCACGAGAATCTACATGATATATATTACTATATTCTTTACCTAACTCTATCAACATTTCATTAATTTCAAATATGATTGTTTTCATAATTGACTCTTCTATATATGGGTCATTTATACCATTTAACATGAGCGGTTCTTTCAAATAGGCCCCAT
>Ga0307375_10006972_pt1 | contig 10363 bp, 4 predicted proteins | sample TR1MG_FD_202531 | JGI IMG/M metagenome (GOLD analysis project Ga0307375, IMG submission 202531) | Soil microbial communities from Risofladan, Vaasa, Finland - TR-1 | ecosystem: Environmental > Terrestrial > Soil > Coastal area > Acid sulfate soil | place: Finland: Risofladan, Vaasa | collected...
AGGTGGCACAGGATTTGTCCAATCCGGAATACATTCTGTTTACCAGGCTGCGCGCCGCAATGTTCGCCGGGACCAGCTACGCGCATGACGGCCTGGGCACCAAGCCCTCGTTCGACAAGACCACGGCCGCGATGCTGAAGTCGTTCCACGACAAATGGTACACGCCCAACAATGCGATTCTGGTGGTTGCGGGCGATCTCGATCCGGCCGCAACACTGGCCAAGATCCGTAAACTGTTTGGCGGCATCCCCGCCAGGACGCTGCCGGCACGCGTGCCTATGCACTTTTCGCCGGTCAAGCCGGAGTCATTCACGCTCAACAGCGACCTGCCGTTCGGCATGGAAGCGATCGCGATACGCATGCCGGGCATGGACAGCCCGGACTACCCGGCGCTTGAGGTTCTTTCCGATGTGCTGAGCAGCGAGCGGGGCGCACTGTATGACCTGGTTCCCCAGGGCAAGGCGCTGTCTGCGGGATTTTCCTTCGATCCGCTGCCCAAGGCCGGAATAGCCATGGCCGAGGTGACGTTTCCTTCCGGCGGAGATGCGGCAAAGCTGGAACGCGAAGTGCGTGCCATACTCGCCGGAATCGCCAAAAACGGCGTGCCGGCCGACCTGGTTGCGGCCGCCAAATTGCAGGAACGCAGTGCCGCAGAATTCCAAAAGAATTCCATCCAGGGCCTGGCATCCGTCTGGGCTGAAGCCGTCGCGGTGGATGGCCTGAATTCCCCTGAAGAGGACCTCGCGCGTATCGAAAAGGTGACCCCGGCAGACGTGAACCGGGTGGCGCGACGCTATCTCGATCTCGACCATGCCATCGTCGCGGTGCTGACACCCCGGGGATCCGGCAAACCCGTCTCGGCCAGCGGCTTCGGCGGACAGGAAAGCATCGCGCTGGGCCAGGCCAAGCCGACACCGCTGCCGGGCTGGGCCAGCGCAGCGCTGGAACGGTTGAGCGTGCCGCCTTCCTCGGTGCATCCGACGGTCAGCCAGTTGCCCAATGGCATCACCCTGATCGTGCAACCGGAAAATGTCAGCAACACCGTGACCGTCTCGGGTCATATCAGGAACAGGTCCGAACTCGAAGTTCCCAAGGGGCAGGAAGGCCTGCCATCGGTGCTTGGCCAACTTTTCTCCTACGGCAGCCAACATCTGGACCGCGTGGCGTTTCAGCGCGCCCTCGATCAGATCGGCGCCAGCGAGCAGGCGGGAACGGACTTTCAATTAAGCGTGCTGAGGGAAAATTTCGGGCGCGGCGTCGCATTGCTGGCCGACAACGAGCTGCATCCGGCACTGCCGAACGCGGCATTCAAGGTCGTCAGGCAGCAGGTCACCGATACCGTCGCCGGGCGGCTGCAAAGCCCGGATTACCTTTCCGGAAGGGCATTGCGCACTGCGCTGTTCCCCAAGGGCGATCCTACCCTGCGCGATGCGGTACCGGCCACGGTCTCGAAACTCACGCTCGATCAGGTGCGCGATTACTATCGCCTTGCCTTTCGTCCCGATCTGACCGTCATTGTGGTGGTCGGGGACGTTACCCCCGATACGGCCAGAACGGTCATTGAGAAGTACTTCGGCGCCTGGCGCGCGACCGGCGCCAAACCCGACACGGTGCTCCCGCCGGTGCCGCCGAACCGGCCGAGCACGACCACCGTGCCGGACTCAAGCCGCATCCAGGACGAAGTGACGCTGGGCGAAACCGTCGGCGTGACCCGTTCGAGTCCCGATGTTTATGCGCTGCGACTGGGCAACAACGTGCTGGGCGGCGGGTTCTACTCAACCCGGCTCAGCCGCGACCTGCGCAAGAACGCGGGGCTGGTCTATTCCGTGGATTCGTCGTTCGAATTCGGCAAGAGCCGCGGCCTGTATTTCGTCGAATATGCCTGCGATCCCAAAAACGTATCCAGGGTGCACGCCAGCATCGTCCGCGAACTGGAGGATATGCAAAAATCCCCGGTTACGGCTGACGAATTGCAGCGATCCAAGGCGATGCTGCTGCGCCAGATATCGCTCGCCGAGGGCAGTACCGGCAGTATCGCGCGCGGGCTGATCGGACGCTGGGATCTCGACCTGCCGCTCGATGAACCGACGATTGCGGCGCGGCAATATATCCGCCTGAATGCCGGCGATGTCCAATCCGCGTTCGTCAAATGGGTGCGGCCCAAGGATATGGTGCGGGTGACACAGGGACCGCAACCGCAATAATCCCGGGCGGGTTCGACAGCGCTGGCTGAGGCGGCTTTGGCAAAAATATTGCGGTCACAATTGCCAGGGCCATGGATATAATCAGGCTACGCGATGTTCGCAACCCGGCCCTGTCGCATCGTTGGTATCGTTAAGAAGGTGATCATGAAAAATTTACTGCGGTTAATACTGGCTTGTTTCAGCCTTGGCATGACGCTGAACGCGGTTGCGCTGGAAGACTATGCGGGCTATTCGCTGGGTGCGGCGAAGTCCAGAACGGACGGTGTAAACCATCTGTCACCCGGTTTCTCCGGGATGATTTCGGCCAGGCCCAACGAATACTATGGCTGGGAAGTGCAAAGCAGCATGATAGGTAGAGTCGGCAAATACGCCGCGAGCGGCGAAGCGGATTTTTCCCTGGCCGGTTTTGTGCCGTTGGGCAATAGCGGCATCAATCTGTATGCCAAGGCCGGCCCGGATGCAATCTATTCATCCGGGGGCGTGTTCGCAACCGGTATGACCTATGGTGCAGGCGTGGAATATCAGACCGGCAACAATATCTTTCGGCTGGGTACCCAGCACTTCAATGTCGGCAAGTCGCCATCGCTCAGCGCCAATCTGATCGGGATCACATTCATGGTCAAATTGGGCCAATAAATGATCGGGGCTTCAAGTCTGCAGCCTGTCCAGTGCCAGAATCGCCCCGGCCACTAATGGCGGGCCATGCGGCTTGTTCAGCGTGTCCTTGGAATTGCGGAGTATGATACCGGTGCAATTCTGGTCTCAGGGAAGTCCACCCAAGGCGAGTCATCTTCTGCTGCCATGAACAGGCTGTCCTACAATCTATCTGTTTCATCTTCTGCAAACACCAAAATGATTGCACGATTCATGCCGGCATTTTTACTTGCGGTTTGTTTGCTGCTGGCATTCAGCGAGAGTTTTGCAAACACGGCAGCACTGCACCATGGCGACAAAAAAACGCGGCCCATCGCCGCATTCTACAAGCCTGTCCTGACGCCCGCCGAACACAAGTGGCTGAGCGCACACCCGGTTATCCGGCTTGCGGTGGATCCCGACTATGCACCCTATTCGGAGATCGATGCGCAAGGACGCTTTGTCGGCGAAGCAGCCGATTATGCAAGCATCATCGGCAGGCAATTGGGCATCAAGTTCCGGATCAGCAATCCGAAACAGTGGTCCGGCATCCTTGATGCGGTAAAGCAACACAGGGTCGACATGGTTGCGACCGTCGTGGCGCTGCCCGAACGAAAAAAATATCTGTCCTTCACCGGCATCTACATCAAGACGCCACTGGTGGTGATGACGCGCAACGATGACCTGACTTTACATTCACCCAACGATCTGGCACATCGCGTGGTTGCGCTGGTAAAGGGCTACTCCTCGACCCGTCAGGTATTGTCCGATCATCCGGACATAAACGCGCTGCTTGTCAAATCCCCGCTGCAGGGACTGATTGCCGTCGCGACCGGCGAGGCGGATGCTTATGTCGGCGCGATTGGCGTCAACCTTGCAGTCGACAGACAAAACGGCATTGCCAACCTGCGCATCGCGACGGCCTACAAGCTCGACAACGGGCAAAGTTTTGCGGTGCGCGATGATTGGCCTATCCTGACACGCATCCTGGACAGGGCACTTGCTTCCATACCAGATACGACAAAGGCAAGCATCGAATCCAGGTGGGTTCCCGAGCAGATTCCCGACAACCATTCCGGTCTGCCCGTCCTGGGTGCTGAAGAGCAGCGCTGGATCGCCAATCACCGGCAGATACGCGTTGGGCTGACCGAGTCGGACGAGCCGAACGAATTCGTCAACAAGGACGGCACCCCGGCGGGTTTCGTTCCCGAGTATCTCGACCTGCTGAGCGCAACAACCGGCCTCGACATCAAAATCGTGCGGGCAAAGAGCCGTGCGGAACTCTTGTCGCAACTGGATGCGGGATTGCTCGACATGGTGAGCGTGCAGGCATCCCCGACCCATATCAGCGACAAGCACCTGTTCAGCGTGCCGTTCCATATCGCTTCCGTGGCCGTTTTTACACGCCGGGACGCGGCGTTCATAGGCGGGTTGTCCGATCTCAAGGGAAAGCGTGTCGCACTCACCCCGGATCCCATGGATCAGGCGATGCTCAGAAGCCAACCGGGCATTGTTCTGTTAACCGAACCCGACCCGCATGCCGTGCTGCAGGCGGTGCTCGATGGCAGCGCCGACGCGGGCACGCTGGGGGTGGACACCGGACAATATTTGCTTGAGAAATATGGATTCAAGCAACTCCGCATGGTGCATGTCATCGCCGGCGCGGAAACCAGCCTGCGATTCGCGGTTAGACCGGATAGTTCCGAGTTGCTGGGAATTGTGGACAAGGCGCTTGCGGCAACCACAGCTGAGGAGGCCGCCACTATCCGTCGCGAGGTGCTCGACATTGCCATCGACCGGGGCGTGCCGCGCGAGGAATTGATACTGTGGGCATTAATCGCCCTGGCTGTTGTGTTTTCGGTGTTCCTGCTGGAAGTTTATCTGGGCAATAAACGCCTGAAAGCCGAAGCCGAACGCCGGCAACTGGCGGACGCGTCTGCAGCTAGCAGCGAGCAGCGTTTCCGCAACTTTTTTGAGCTGGGCCGGACCGGCATGGCCATCACCTCGCCGGAACAGAGTTGGCTGAACGTCAACCCGCGCTTCTGCGAGATGTTCGGATACAGCAGGGAAGAATTGACCGGTAAGACGTGGGTAGAGATGACCCATCCGGACGATATCGAGGCCAATATGGCGCTCTTCAGGCGGCTGGTATCGGGAGAAGTCGAGCATTACTCGATGGACAAAAGGTTCTTTCATAAAAATGGCGATATCGTTTACGCACACCTAACTGTGTCCTGCCAACGCAGGCCGGATCGATCCGTCGAATACATTCTGGCAACGCTGGAGGACATCACCGAACGCAAGCAGGCCGAGACCAAGGTGCAGCGATTGACCCAGCTTTATGTTGCGCTCAGAGAATGCAACCAGGCGATCATGCGCAGCAAAAACGAGGCGGAGTTGTTCCCCATCATCTGCCGCAACGCGGTCAAGTTCGGTGGGATGAAAATGGCCTGGATCGGCATGGTGGACGAAATCGGGAAATGCGTCACACCGGTGGCTGTTTACGGTTCCGGAGCCGAGTACCTGGACGGGATCGGAATCTCGCTCGATCCCGACTCCCCGACCGCAGGCGGCCCGACCAGCCGGGCTATCCTCGAAAAGCAGCCTTACTGGATCCAGGACTTTCAACATGACCCGATTACGACGCCCTGGCATGAGCGTGCCGCGAAATACGACTGGGGGGCCTCCGCCTCGCTGCCGTTGTACCGCAATGGTGCCGTGATCGGTACTTTCGTTTTATATAGCGGCTACACAAACGCTCTTGATCAGCCGATGCGGGACCTTCTGGTCGAAATGGCAGCCGATATCAGTTATGCGCTGGACTACTTCGATAACCTGGACAAGCGCAAACTGATCGAGCAGGAACTGGAGGACAGTGAGAAGGAGCTCACCCTGATTTATGACAATGTCCAGGAAATCATTTTTGCGATTGACGTGGAGCAGAATGACCAGTTTCGCTTTATCTCGGTCAACCGCAGATTCATAGAAGCAACGGGTATCCCGTTGAACCGGATTGTCGGCAGGCTTGTCCAGGACGTTATCCCCGAGCCGTCGCTCACGCTTGTGCTCGAAAAATACCGGGAAGCAATTCAAAGCAGGCAACCCGTCAGCTGGGAAGAGGCCATCGAATACCCGACGGGCAAAAAAATTGGCATGGCCAGTGTCTCTGCCATGTTTGACTCGTCGGGAAACTGTACCCAATTGATCGGAACGGTACATGACATCACCGAGCTCAGGCAGACTGAGACGGCCTTGAAAGACAGCGAAGAGCGTTATCGCAAGGCGTTCCAAACCAGTCCTGATGCGATCAATATTACGCGTCTCAGCGACGGCAGATATCTGGAAGTGAACAACGGATTCGAAGACATGATCGGGTACCGGCGCGATGAGGTAATCGGCAAGACATCGCTGGAACTGAATATCTGGCGCAATCCTGAAGATCGTCTGAAGCTGGTGGACAGCCTGAACCGAACCGGCGTCTGCAGCAATTTGGAAGCGGATTTTCAGGCAAAGAACGGCGCGGTCATCAGAGGGCTGATGTCAGGTGCCATCATCAAGATCAAGGATGAAACCTGCGTCGTCACGATAACCCGCGACATCACCGCGCACAGGAAGCTTGAAGAGGAACGCAAGCGGCTGTTCGATGAGGTGCGTGAATTGTCACAGCGTTTGATCCATATACAGGAACAGGAACGCCAGGCCATAGCCCTCACCCTGCATGACGATATCGGCCAGTCGCTGACCGCCGTCAAGGCCTATGCATCTTCCATCACGCACTATTGCCATCTGCAGGATCTGGATCGTGTTTTGCTGTCGGCCAACGAAGTCAATCACATCGTTACCGGATTGCTGAAGTCGGTTCGCAATCAGTTGCGCGATTTGCGGCCGGGCTACTTGAACGAACTGGGTCTCAAGGGCGCCCTGAAGAATTTGTGTGAAAGCTGGGAGAGTAGCGGTGCCATTGCCTGCAATTTGACAGTTAGCGGAGCTGTGGACGAGTTGCCGAATGACATACAAGTGCAACTGTTCCGCATTGTCCAGGAGGGGCTGACCAACGTGGCCCGCCATGCCGCTGCCTCCTCGGCAAGCGTTGTATTGTCATCAGGCAGTCACGGGTTGGAACTCGATATCGCAGATAATGGTCGCGGTTTTGATCCGGCCACCACCGCCCATGGCATGGGCCTGGTCGGCATGCGGGAACGCACATTTTCGATAGGCGGACTTTTCGATCTGCAAAGTGCTCCCGGGACGGGTACCCATGTCCGTATCCGTTTGCATCCTGATCCAGATCAGGATAACCCCGCAAGCAAGGAAAATCCTTAGGTATTATCAGGTGCAGGGGGATAGGTTTATGTCGAAACTGTTTGTATTATCTGGCTGCGTCTAAGTATTGGGGGGTGGCCGTCCCGGCCAGCGTGTGCCGAAATTAACCGAGTCTGTTGTCAAAGGTAAACCCATGATTCGTGTCCAGTTGTGTGACGATCATCAGATTTTGCGCAAGGGCGTTCGCATGCTGCTGGAAAACAGCGGCGAATTCGAGGTCGTCTGCGAGTCTTCCAGCGGCGAACAGGCCTACATCGACTTCCAGCAGTTCAAACCGGATGTGCTGCTGCTGGATATGTCCATGCCCGGCGAAGGCGGTGTGGCTTTGCTCAGGCGGTTGCTGGCCAAATATCCGGATGCAAAAGTGCTCGTGTTGAGCATGTACGATGATGTGGTTTTTCCAAGGCGAGCCCTTGATCTTGGCGCCAAAGGCTATATCAGCAAAGGCGTCGAGGATTTCATACTGGTCCAGGCCGTGCGCAAGGTGGCGATGGGAGGCCATTATGTCGAGCCGGAAATCGCCCTTAGAATGGCGCTGGAAAAGCAGCACGGTGATTCACCATTGAGCTGCCTGTCGGTGCGTGAATTTGAAGTGTTCCGTTTGCTGGCGGAAGGCGAAGCGGTAACACGCATCGCCGAGATTTTGCACCTCAGCCCCAAGACCGTGGGCACGCACCGCACCAATATCATGGCCAAGCTGGGGCTCGACAATGTTGCCGAGCTCGCCCGGCTGGCCATTCGTCACCAAGTAATCGAACTCTAGCGGAGCAGCAGCAAACCCGCATGACCCGGCTGCCTGTACAGTCAGCCTGGCTGGGTGGCGGCTATCAGAAAATTCCCTAGTCATAATCAGGCAAACCCACCTATTTTCCCCGCAGGTTTAAAGGGGATCATCAGTACTGTGCGGCATCCAACGATGGGTACTCTCGGCGGCGCCGCTAAAATCGCCAGCAAACCGGAAAAGGGGATATAAATTGCCGTATGCGTTCTCCTTGGTGCAGAAAGAGCCTCAAGCAAAACTGCACGGCAGCATGATTAACATCCTCGTGGTCGACGATCATGTGTTGATCCGCAAAGGGTTAAAAATGCTGCTCGAGGAAAGCCCGGACTTTAAAGTCAACGGGGAGGCCGATACCGGGACCCAGGCAATCAGGATGCTGCGCGAACAACATTTTGATCTGGTCCTGCTGGATATCTCGCTGCCGGACAAGCACGGCATGGACGTGCTCAAGCAGATCGCGCTGGAACAGCCCGACGTCAAGATCATCGTGCTCAGCATGTACCCGGAAGAACAGTACGGCGTGCGGGCGCTTAAAGCGGGTGCCGTTGGCTACATCAACAAGCAGGCCGCACCGGAGAAACTGGTCGGCGCGATCAAGCAGGTCATCAGCGGCAAAAAATACATCAGCGCATCCCTGGCCGAGCAACTGTTGAACAACCTGATCGGAAAATCGCAAGAGCTGTTGCACCAGAGCCTGTCCAACCGCGAGTACCAGACATTGTGCCTGATGTCCTCAGGCAATTCCCTGACGGAAATCTCCGAAATCATGATGCTCAGCCCCAAGACCGTGAGCGTCTACCGCGGCCGGATGCTGGAAAAAATGGGTTTCAAGAATAATGCCGAGGCGGTCCACTATGCCATCGCACACTCGCTGGTAGACGCCAAAAGCTGAAATTCAGTGCTTCTCCGGCAGCAACACAGCACAGTGCCGAGATTTCCCTCTTGGTTGCCAACCGTGGGCCGCACCACATCCGCGACATGGAATGCTGCAGCTATCAGAAAATTCCCTGTCCATAATCAGGAAGACGCGCCTATTTCCCTGTTGGCTACAGGAGGATCATTCAATCGATGGAATCGAAACGAGGAATGAAGTCACAAATCAATCTGATCTGGGCTGCCGTATTGCTGGCGTTGACGGTCTGGACAACCATCGCGGTTATCGACACATTCATGCGCGGGACGGAATCGTTCGGCGCGAATTTTCTGACTCGTGGCGGGAATGAACTGTTGCTGCGCTCGCTGATCAGTTTTCTGATCATCGGCTTTGGTGTCGCTGCCGAGAAATTCGTCCAAAGCCTGCGTGCATCAAACGCACACACCAAAAAGCTTAACCGCCTGCTGAAGTTTCTCAGCCATACCAATGCATTTGTGCAAAGACAGACAAGCCGGCAGTCGCTGCTGGATGCGGCTTGCCATGCCGCGGTCGAAAAAGGCGGCTTTCGTCTTGCCTGGGTCGGGATGGATGATGATCCCAACCTGGCCGCCTGGGCGGTCGATGATCCATCGCTGGAAGAATTGATCCTGCAGATGCAAGCACCAGCTGTGCTGAAAGCCTGCCTTGGTGCCCTGGGCGACATGAAAGATGGTGAGCCGGTGCATTGCGAGAAGCGGCGGACAGATTGCCAGACGTCATGGCTTGCCGCTGCCCAGAAACAGGGCGGCGAACATGCCTACACCGTGCCCCTGATGGTGGGGAGCAGGATAGTGGGCGTGTTCGAGGTTTATGCCAAACAGAGCGAACAATTTGGCGAGGATGAAAAAGCGATCCTGAACGAGGTGGGAAACGATTTGTCCGTTGCGCTGACAAATTTCGAGCACGAGGAATTGCGCAAGCAAGTCGAGACCGAGCTGCGCATTTCCGCCACGGCATTTGAGTCGCAAGAATGCATCATGATCACCGAAGCGAATGGCGAGATACTGCGGGTCAATGAGGCATTCACCAAAGACACCGGTTATACGGCTGAGGAAATTGTCGGCCATACGCCACGCATGCTCAAGTCCGGACACCACAACGCGGCGTTTTATCAAGAAATGTGGCAAATCCTCGACCGTACCGGAATGTGGCAGGGGGAAATCTGGGGTCGGCGCAAAAATGGCGAACTGTATCCAAAACAACAATCCATCTCTGCCGTCAAGGGTGAGGGCGGTGTCGTTACCCATTATGTTGCGGCACACACCGACATTACGGCGCGAAAAACCGCAGAAAAGGAGATTCAGCTTCTGGAATTCTACGATCCCCTCACCCATTTGCCCAACCGGCGGCATCTGATGAACAGGCTGCAGCATGCACTGGCATCCAGCGATCGTACCGGCAGGGAAGGCGCCCTGATGCTAATCGATCTGGATAATTTCAAAACCCTCAACGACACGCTCGGTCATGACACCGGTGATCTGCTCTTGCAACAGGTCGCCAAGCGTCTTG
>Ga0307375_10006974_pt1 | contig 10361 bp, 8 predicted proteins | sample TR1MG_FD_202531 | JGI IMG/M metagenome (GOLD analysis project Ga0307375, IMG submission 202531) | Soil microbial communities from Risofladan, Vaasa, Finland - TR-1 | ecosystem: Environmental > Terrestrial > Soil > Coastal area > Acid sulfate soil | place: Finland: Risofladan, Vaasa | collected...
TTGGGTATAAAACACCCTTGCAGTTCTTAAGGGATAAGGGCATTATTGATAAATACCAAAAAACCCCCTATTTGTCTCATATGTAGTGAACCTATACAGCTCATTGACATCATAAACCCTAGGGTGTAAAACAATTAGTAAACAACTATTAAACGGGGACTAAAAAATGTCTAAAGAAACAGTATTAATCACAGGAGCATCATCCGGGCTTGGAATGGAGCTCGCAAAGCTTTTTGCAGCCGATGGATCAGACTTGGTGCTTGTGGCACGTAGAGAGGAAAGGCTAATTGAATTGGCAGATAAACTTAAATCAGAACACGCAATAGAGGTCCACGTGCTTCCTAAAGACCTTTCAAAAAAGACTGCCCCCAAAGAAATATTCAGCCACTTAAATAAAGAAAACATAGAAATAGATGTTGTTGTAAACAATGCCGGGTTTGGTAATAAGGGCCATATTGCTGATTTAGACACTGATCTGCAACTTGACATGATACAGGTTAATCTGGTCGCGTTGACTCACCTTACAAGACTCTTTATTACAGGAATCATTGAAAGAGGATATGGCGGGATTTTAAACGTTGGCTCACTCGCAGGTTTTCAGCCAGGGCCCAATTTAGCTGTTTACTACGCTACCAAAGCTTATGTACTATCTTTTACTGAGGCTCTCGCTGAGGAGATATCAAACCCGAACATTAAAATTTCTTGCCTTGCCCCTGGTCCTGTTAAAACTGAGTTTGGGGAGAAATCAGACCTTGAAGACTCCCTATTGTTTAAATTGAGTTTAATGGAAATGGAGCCTGTCGTTAAAGCCGGCTATGAAGGGTTTAGGAAAGGACAGACAATCATAATACCGGGACTAAAACAGCAAATCGTACCGTTTTTAAACCGCTTTACGCCTAGATTGTTGGTGAGAAAGATTGCTAAAAAATTGAACTCTTAATTTGCTACAGATGATTAAGATTAAAGCCGTTGCTCTACTATCCTTACTATGATATGATTAGACTTTAGAATAATTAGTGAGGTAAAGATATGCAACTTATTGAAATACTAAGAGAGAATAGAAATGTTTTAGCCACACTAACACTTTTGATTATGCTCACCTTTATCTACGGATGCCAGTGTGAAGGTGGGATAGGTAATTTCTCAGATAACAGTGAAGCAGTCAAAACAGAAAGTGCTCAAACTGAAAACAGGTAGTCTAATGTCATAAGATTTTTACCAAGGAGGATTCAAAATTGAAGTTACCAAAAAAATTATCAAAAATGCTTAAACTATCTTTTATTTTTATGAGTCTTGCTTTCGTACTAATTACTCCCGGGGTCATGCACTGTTCTGGGTCTGTAGATGTGCCAGAGGGCAATTCTTCAAAACTAAATATAATTTAATATAATAGCACTACTGACTTTTCATTATTAAGATAGCAAGTAGTTACTATTCAGTACTTGTCTACAAAAAAGACCCAAGTTCTCTTATTATATTTTCTGAGCTGCCTACTAATTTTGTACACTTTGGAAGAGAGTTCAAAAAGAATTTACCGTAAAATTTGCTGATTAACCTTTTATCCAAAACTAATACAACGCCTTTATCCGTCTTGGTCCGTATTAGCCTGCCGAACCCCTGTTTGAATTTAAGAACCGCTACCGGAACGCTATAATCCATAAATGAGTTAAGTCCCTGGTTTTCCATATATTCAACACGGGCTTCGATTATCGGCTCTGTAGGTACTCTAAACGGCAGCCTTGTAATTATTACGAGTTTTAGGGCGTCACCGGGTACGTCGACACCCTCCCAAAAACTATCGGTCGCAAAGAGAACGGAATTATCCTCAATTCTGAATTTATCTAGCAGCTTTGCTCTCGGGAATGCACCTTGTTTGAGTGCAAGAATACCCTCGTCCTCCAACTCCTCATGTATTTTCCTATATACAGTTTCAAGAAGAGTGTAGGATGTGAAAAGTATAAGAGCGTTACCCTTAGAAGCCTTAACAGCGTCCCTTATTAATTCTGAGATAGCCTCAGCGTAGCCAACATTCCCGGGTTCAGGAATATCATCAGGAATAGCCAACAAAAGCTGTTCTTCGTAATTAAAAGGTGAAGGTAGTATTAGTTCATCAACCCTTTGCTCGTCTTCTAGTCCAAGTCCTGATTTAAGGAACCCAAAGTTATTATTCACAGCCAAGGTAGCTGAAGTCATCACCACTGTCTTGCACTTTGAATAGAGTCTTTCTTTAAGTGTCGAAGAAATATCAAGTGGCGAGAGACCCAGTCCTGAGAGAATTCCTCCCCTACCCATCCTGCCTTCAACCCATCTCACAAATCCGTCATCTTCTCTGCTAAGGAAAGTACTGATAACGTCTGAGTAGTAATCAAGCTTATTGCTCACTCCTTTGAATTCTACTATAAGCTTGGCAATATCATTCTCAACTTCATAGTCAATTAAAATATCTGTTATAGCTTTTATTTCTTCGTGGAGTTCTTTAAGCCTGATTCTCAAGATGGAGAACTTTTTATCTACATTCTCCCATCCCTCTCTTTTTATTATATCCTCTGTAATGCGGAGATTTATTTCTTCCTTGCCGCCCTCTTTCTCCTGCGCTACGGTAAGACAGAAGGTATAAAGTGCATCAAATGAATCGCCCACATACTGATCTAATGTATCAACTTTGGTGGAAAGCAATTCCTCAACCTTTCTTAAGAGGTCATTTACAACTCCTTTCCTATATAGTTTTACAAGCTTGGTGGCGAGTGCGGCAGTATAGTAAATAAGCCCCTTGCCCTGCCCTCCTTTGCCTTTTCTCTTGAGCCGTCTTATAACTCGTAGAATTCCGAATTTTGTGGCCCTCATGCCGAAATGAGAAGTGGCAGCGTCATTTAAATGATGGGCCTCATCAAAAATCACTCTCTTAAATGGCGGTAATATCCCGGCTTCGCTACTCTCCGAAGCGCTCTTTATGGCAAGATCTGAAAAAAGCAGATGGTGATTTACGATTAATAGTTGAGATGAAGCTATTTCTCTTCTGGATTTATAAAAGAAACATCTTGAATAGTAAGGGCATCTCGCCCTAAGGCAGCTATCGCTTTCGGCGGAAACTTTCTCCCACACACTATCAGGAGGAGTAAAGCTGAGATCAGAAAGGGAGCCGTCCTCTGTAACTTTAGCCCACTCTAAGATGTCATCAATTGATCCGACCTCGTCATCATCCACCATCTCAAAAAGCCCTTCCTGTATCGTTTCAGTTCTTAGGAGGCAGAGATAATTTCTCATGCCTTTAACGAGAGAATAATTAAAGTCATCATCAAAAGCATCATAGAGAAGAGGGATGTCTTTGTCGATGAGCTGCTCCTGAAGATTAATTGTGTTGGTCGATATAACTACTCGCTCTTCGTTCTTTAAAGCCCAATTAATCGCGGGGACTAAATAGGAAAGGGTTTTTCCTGTCCCTGTGCCCGCCTCTATTAGAGAAACTAAATTCTCATTAAACGAAGAAGTTACGCCTTCAAGCATATGAAGCTGTTCATCTCGAATCTCGTACTTATCTCCCATCACATCTGCCACTGCTCCCTCTGGAAGAAGGGCTTTTTTGGTTTCTTCGATATCAAGAAGCTCAATCTCCTTTTCAAAAAAGGGATCTACAACCACGTAAACCTCAGAGGCACTGTTATCTACTATCAAGAATCCAACGCCGTGGTTACCGAAAACAGAGGCTATTTGTATATCCTGATTAGAAGGCGTTAGATTGCCCGAGGGGTGATTGTGTATTACGACCTCTCCGGGGCTTGCAGACTCAATTACTGCCGGGACCGAGTAATCATTACCCCTGGCAATCACTTTCACATCTTCAATGACTTTGTTTCGGGAAAAAGAACCTACAAAAAAAACCTCATTTCCCGAGGCCTTTTCAATAGCACTTTTTATAGTTGATTTAACGCTTTCAGAGAAAAAATCTTTATTCACGGAGTAGAAGTCTACATTATTTAATAGAGTTTCACAGAATTCATAAGTGTATACTTAATTGCCTTAACATATCTGGTTTGGTAGTTTATCAGAATGATTAGCTGGGAGGGATGGCCGAGCGGACGAAGGCGCTGGTCTCGAAAACCAGTGGGGTCGCAAGATTCTCGTGGGTTCGAATCCCACTCCCTCCGCCATAAAATCTGAGCCAAACTACTTTGCGGCGTTACATAGAAAAACCAGATAGTTAACCTAAAACCAAATTATTGTTATTGTAGGATAATAAATGAAATAAGATTGACTGCTTCTAAAGAAATAATGGCAGAATATCAAAAAAGCAAATAACTGTCATTAATAAGAAATAACAATAATTCCTGCTTATAGAACATATCTTAGTTATAATATTATAGCGGTGTAATCACATCAGGAGGATCAAATGAGCAAGTTATCTATAAAGTTTTTTTTAATGAGTATTACTATTCTCTGTATTATCCCGTTATATAATTCTTTGGCAGCAGAGAGTCTTAATTTAGCTACATCAAAAGGTTCTAACGGCAGCGCAAAATTAAATTCAAGCTTAAAAGGAATATCAAACAAAATATCTAATATGATAGTAACCAGGGGTGACGCTGAAAGTACAAAACTTAGTAGTCTGTCAAACCCCCTAATAAAAATAGATGACAATGGAAATGTACAAGTTTATCTCTATTGTAATGAAGTAAGTGACAGCAATCTTGAAGAACTTCTCTCAATAGGCTTAATTGTGGAAGAGGTAAACGAAGATCTCAAAATTATTCAGGGCTGGCTCCCTTATGAAAATTTAGAAGAAGCGGCTGAAGCAGGTTTTGTCGTAAAAGTTACCCCCCCAAGCTACGCACACACACGAGCTGGATCCCTTACAACACAAGGGGATGCAGTGCTTGGATCAGACGATGTCAGAAATATCCTTGGATTCGATGGAACAGGAGTTAAGATCGGGGTTATTTCAGATGGTGTGGATAGCCTTGCAATGTCTCAGGCAACCGGGGACCTACCTGGTTTTGTTGATGTAGGAAGCAACGCCAATGGTGGTGATGAAGGGACAGCGATGTTAGAGATCATTCATGACATTGCTCCGGGGGCGGACCTGGCGTTCTATACTGCATTCCCTACCAGCATGAATTTTTTAAATGCTATCACCTTTTTCATGAATAACGGTGTTGACATAATAGTGGACGATGTTGGATTTTTAACGCAGCCTTACTTCCAAGACGGCGAATTGGCTCAAACAGCTCAAAACGCAGTAGATAACGGAATAATTTTTGTTTCTGCTGCAGGAAACGACGCGCAGAGACATTATCAAGCATTTTATATAGATGACGGCGGGCTCGACCCTGATGATGACCTGCACAATTTCGGAGCGGCGGCGGGCGGGAGCAGCGATGTAGGTATGACTTATGAAATTCCGGGAGGAGGACTAGCCGCTTTCTTTTTACAGTGGAGCGACCCGTTCGGCTCTTCTTCTAATGATTATGACCTATTTATAGTGGATAGTTTTAGTGGCGATATTTTGGATTCGGGAACTAACCCTCAAAACGGTAACGATGATCCCTTTGAATTTGCAATTGTGGAAAATGATGGTTTCAGCTCGCTACTTGTAGAAATAATAATAAGCAAATTCTCAGGCACCCCGCAAACCTTAGAAATGAATTTCAATCTGGACGGAGATTTAACCGAGTTCAATGTTCCGGAAGATGCAATTTTTGGACATCCTGCAGCGCCTGGAATATTAGCCACAGCTGCGTTTGACTGGAAAACTCCAAACACAATCGAATCTTTTAGCTCCCAAGGTCCCGTATCTATAATTTCACCCTCTAATGCGGTGCTGTCTTCAACCACAACAACGAACGTGGCTATATCTGAGCAGAGAGACAAACCTGAACTATCAGCTCCTGACGGTGTTTCAACGACAGTGCCAGGGTTTACTACATTTTTCGGCACCTCTGCAGCAGCACCACATGCAGCAGCGGTTGCAGCATTGGTTCTTGAAGCTATTGAATTTACAGAGAGCAATGCAACTTTAGGAGATACTACAATTGCCAAAAGACAAGTTGTAGAAGTAAAAAACGCCTTAACAAGCACAGCTGTGGATCTTGGTCAGCCCGGATTTGATAACATATCAGGTTTTGGAAGAATAAATGCTTTTGCAGCCGTTCAATCAGTCCTTGCCGCAGGCCCTACTCCTACACCAACTCCAAGCGTAACACCTGGCCCAACAGCATCACCTACTCCGACAGATGGTCCGACACCCCCAACTAACCCTACTCCGACACCTGTAGCAATTGATGTTTCAAGCGGTGGTGGATGTTCATTGCAAGGACCAATAGCAGGTAATATGATGAATGCTGCTATATTAAATCTAGTTGTACTGTTTATTCCAGCTCTTGTTTTTGGAGCAAGTATCATGATAAAAAGAAGAAGTATCAAACGGATATGTAATTGATGTTGAGAACTTCCGGACTAATGATAAAGAAGCCCTTTCCCCTGCTCTTAGAATCGCCCAAGATAAGCAAATAGATTGGAGAATTAGAGCTGATGAGCTTGGGGAGCATAATTTAACATTTAAGGTTGAAGACCAGGAATATCAAAAGAAGGTTATTGTTGGAGACCAGGGAATATTGCGAATAACGCCAACTGTATCAACTCCAAACTTTTGGAACAATTTGTTTTATCCGGGAGGAGATCCTCTAGTTAAAGGAGGAGCAGTTGAAGAGATACATGTCGACTATAAGAGAAATTCTATTGGCGTATACAAATGGAAATTAGATTGGCTTGTTGTTATATTTGGATTATCTATCGTTTTTACGTTCGGGATGAAGGGACTATTTAAAGCTGAGATATAGACTTCATATAGACTAGCGCTAAACAACTTGTAATCATGAAACTAAGTTAAGTGTTATACCCCGCTTTTCAAGATCCGCAGCTACTACTTTAATCCTGAGCTTTTGTCCTATATCAAACCATCTGTTTCTCCAATTTGGAATACTATCTTTGGGGACAAGCCCTTCAACAAACATCTCTTTAATTTCAACAAACATACCAAAAGGCATTACACTGATTACTATTCCATCAAACTCCTCTCCGATGTAAGGCTTCATCAACTCAGTTCTCTCAATACTCATACCCTCTCTTTCTACTTCATTAGCCAGTCTTTCTCTTTTAGAAGAATGCTCAGCAATCCACTCTACAGTTTTTTCATCATATGGAGGAGATTTTTTCAAGAACAAAGAGTCTAAAATTCGATGAACTATCAAATCAGGATAACGTCTTATTGGAGAGGTGAAATGAGTATAATGAATAAGAGCAAGTCCGAAATGCTCCTCGTCTAAGACGGAATAGAATGCCCTCTTTAAAGAACGAAGGATTAACATGTTAACCGGCACTTCTTCACTCTTACCTTTTGACTGATTAATTATATTCTGAAGATCATGTGTATTTATATCATCACTCGCTGAAAGCATATAGCCCAATTTTTTAAGCCCTTCTTTAAGCTTTATAAGTGAGTCAGCATCGGGGGTTTCATGAATTCGATAAATTGAAGGCCCACCGGAGTCACATAAGTGGCTTGCAACTGCAACATTGGCTGCAATCATAAATTCCTCGATCATTTCATGAGCAAAATTTCGTTTTGACTTAATAACATCCACGACCCTTCCGAGCTCATCTCTGATAAGATTGGGTTCTGGAATATCGAAATCGAGTTTTCCGCTTTCTATTCTGTGTTTTCTAATTTTTTCATAGAGCTCTTTCATCTCTTTTAGTACTGGAAAAACATCCTTAAGTTCTTTAGAAATGGGGGGCTTCTGAGAAAGATCTTCCACTACTTGAGTATAAGTGAGACGTGCAGAGCTGTTAATCACACTGTTGTACATCTTAAAACCAACCATCTCTCCCTTAGGATTAAAATCCATCTCAGCGGTTTTAGTAAGACGGTCTTCACTTGGCACAAGGCTGCATAAATTGTTAGATAGCTTCTCAGGCAGCATCGGAATGACTCTGTCGGGCAAATAAACACTTGTTGCTCTACTCAAAGCCTCATTATCGATAGCACTCCCCATTTTCACATAATAAGACACATCAGCTATACAAACCCAGAGTTTATGACCGCTTTTGGTTTTTTCTATACCAACAGCGTCGTCAAAGTCTTTTGCATCCTCGCCGTCAATAGTGAAAATTGTTCTACTTCGTAAATCTACCCTTCTTTTAATTTCTGCGGGAGGAATTTGCTCAGCAATATTATCTAATTCTATGTTTATGTTATTTGGGAATACTTCAGTTAGGTCATACTCAATCAAAAGGCCTTTTTTCTCAGCAGTTATATCACCGGCCTTGCCCAAAACATCAAGAACTTTACCTCTTAAACGGCCGCTGGTAGAAATCTTATTTTGTAGCTCCGCAACCACAAGACTGTTATTTCTAAGTTCTTTAATATCTGCTGGTTCTAGAATTATGTGAGGAATTAATCCGTCTCGTGGAATAATTTTCCCGGTCTTACCGGTTCTGACAAATTTACCAATTAACCTGCCGTCTTTTGCAACACCCTTAAGTCTGGTACTTGTAGCAACTCTTTGCGTTTTATTTGCATTTTCAGTGGTCTTTGGTTTAACATTTTTATATTCTGTAATTGCATATTTACCGCCTTCAACTCTACATATTTTGTCTTGCGATATCATCTTTCTAAGTACTTTCTTTAATATGGTTCGGTCTTCCTTAGGCATACCAAGGCGTCTAGAAATCTCCTTAGACCTCATAGGACGTCCATTAGAGCTCTTTAACAACTTAATAATTTCTTTAGATTTGGGAATTTCCATAAATAATCACAGAAGAAAAAGCCGCCATAAAAAACAAATTACACAATAGGAAATATAAACAAAGACAGAACAAATATTAACGATATTAAAGTTTACAATGATTAAGCAAAAAATTCAATCTACCGCTTTTTAAGAAAGATCAGTTACTTAGGTAATTTTTTATTGTGAAATTTGAATCTTCAGAGTAATTCAGATAAAATTTCCTTGCCTTATAGATTTTAGGTTTTCTAATTAGGAGGAACAATCTCAGTGTTAAAGAAAAATATTCCAGGCGCGATATTAGTTTGTCTCATACTGTTTACCTTTGTAGGAATCGGTTTATATCTGGGAATCTCAATAGACTGGGATCCTTATTTTAAATATCTTGCAGTAGTTGCGGTTATTGCAGTTATCATTTCGGCTATTATCAATACGGTGCCCTCAGGCAACTCCAAAAAATAGCGGTTTCGCTTCCGGCTTTGTATTAGGGTGATATTATCAACTTACTATCCGATTGAGCCGGGATTTCCTCCTCCGGATGATATCTCATAAGATGGATTAGATAACCCCTAGGATTGACATCATTGTCCATATAAAAAGTAGCTTCATCTAAAAACTCTTTTACGACCATAATCCCAAAATCAATAGTAATTCTATTAGGTCCAATCTCAGGATCATCTTTAAAATGACTTACTATACTCAAAACATGGTTTGAAATTTCATCTGCATATTGGTTACCGCTTTGATGCTGATATAAAAGTCCTTTTTTCTCCGTCTCAAGAGTTTTCTTCGCCAGATCTAACCCAGATACTAAGTCTTTATTTGTTAGACTTTTATCGGCTCTGAATATGGCTACAAATCCTTTTTCTAGATATGCAAAGAGTTCTGGGTTGTTTTTATATAGCTCTGCCCTGCGAACATAGCTTCTGGCCCCTTCTTTCTTAATCCTCTGTTGCATCATTTTTTGCTGGTGTTGCTTCTGACCTTCTACATAATATTGGCAATCCAGAGGGCAGTTAATCTCTACCCCTCTTTTTTCACCACAGCAAACAGTGCAAATTGAGGTCCTTTTAGCCGGACAATATCTCTTGGGTTTTCTTTTGTCACATAATATACACTTCATAATTATAAACCTATCTCAATTAAATATATCCGTTTGAATTTAATACAGAGAACTTAGGATAGCATTCCCTCAATTTTCCTCAAGGCTGTCTTATTTTAATATAACAAAAGAGTTCAAGATTTAATTCATTTGAAGTAGAGAATTTATCTACTAAGGTTTTCTCAAAGCTAGACCGGTAGCCACAATCATTTTTGTAGATATATCCTGAATATATTCAGGGTCAAAGGTATTTTCACTGTAGTTAATATTTCTAAATGGGTTCAGAATGCCTACATAGGACCCGGTAATTTCAGACAGGGCATCTTTTAATCCCGGCAAACTAGCCGTTCCGCCTCCAATCATTATTCGCTTTACCTTTTCGTTGCAATGTGCGGTTGAGAAATAATCAAGAGTTTGTTTTATCTCATGGGATATAGAATTTATAAAATTATTTGCGAGCAGCTCAATTGCGGGATCAG
>Ga0307375_10006975_pt1 | contig 10360 bp, 10 predicted proteins | sample TR1MG_FD_202531 | JGI IMG/M metagenome (GOLD analysis project Ga0307375, IMG submission 202531) | Soil microbial communities from Risofladan, Vaasa, Finland - TR-1 | ecosystem: Environmental > Terrestrial > Soil > Coastal area > Acid sulfate soil | place: Finland: Risofladan, Vaasa | collected...
TATCGTGTTGCGATCCCTGACTTGACGATCCTGAAAGCCAACTGGAATATTCCTAATGGTCCCGATCCCAACTGCTTTGCGGGCTATTGAGATTAAGCTTCAAGTACCGGTTTGAAGGTTTGTGGTTTAGAAAAAGGCCGTAAGTGACTGCCGCTCACAGCCTTTTTATTTGGTTTGGCGGGCAGGGCACACCCGCTTGGAGCGGGGATGCTGGCTGGGAAGTTAAGGTCAAGTTCTTTGAGGGCCTGACAGGGGGAACCGTTAGTCGCACCGCAAGGGTTTCAGCCGCGAGGCTGAATCTGAAGGAAGCCGCAGGTAAAACGCCATCCCGACAAACAGCAATCGCATAAGAGGCTTATCTTCGCGCCCATTGGCCGCCTATCAAACAGCAACTGTTGTCAGGTCGGTATACTCCGAGTCCAGTCCGGCGAGTGGAGACGCTCAAGCCGGACGGCAAAGGGATGCGACAATTGGCCATTCCCACGGTAGTTGACCGGCTCATCCAACAGGCGTTGCATCAAGGTCAACCAGGCCAAGAGCGTGGTTTCGAGGCCTTGGCATCGACCATTCCTCGGCTACATTATGACGTTTCACAAACAGCCACGCCTCAAAGTAGCCTCTGCGAGCGTCAAACGCCTCAAGGCAAGCTCAGGGATTTGTTCCGAAGGGGTCGAGGTAGTAATTTGGCAAGGTTTATCGCGGAGTTGACGCCGATTCTGCGAGGCTGGATTCACTATTTCCGGCTGGCGGAAGTTAAGCGTGTTTTCGAAGAGTTTGACGGCCGGCTGCGGCGTAAATTGCGTTGTATGCTTTGGCGTCAATGGAAACGCACCTACACTCGCGCCAAGAACCTGATAAAACGCGGCTTGGACAAGGAGCACGCGTTAAAATCGGCCATGAATGGTCGCGAACCCTGGCGGAATTCCGGGGCCTCGAATATGCACGCATGTTTTCCCAAGCGTTACTTGGTCTTGTCTCGCTGCTGGATTATCTGCATCGTCTGCAGCGCGCTATATGAACCGCCATGGTACGGACCCGTATGCCAGGTGGTGTGGGGGACGGCGGGAGCAATCCCGCCTCCTACCCGATCCGAGCATGTTCGATAACTTGGATGTGAGACTTCCACTGAACAGACAGAATAGTTTTTTAAAATTGACACGGAAGTTCGGGCAGTCTATAATTTTGTGAAACAGCGGGTCTTTTTTCGAAAGGGCTTATCATGGATTTCGACCAGAACAACAGTCTTTCGGGGCCGGGGCCGCAGGAAGGGCCGGAAGAACTACGGCCGGAGGCGGTACAGCCAATCCCTGCCGGGCCTGACATGACGCGCCCGCAGGTGAACAAGCTCAAAAAGCGAAGCGGCTGGCGGATCTTCTGGGGCATCATCTTGGCCCTGTCCATCCTCGCAAATATCGTGCTGTTCCTGATGGTAATCGCGATGGGCACCTTTTTTGTTATAGGGCAGGAGGGCGTCTTCACCGAAGAAGTGATACGAGATGGGCCTCGAACGACAAAAATTGCCGTGGTCAGGCTCCAGGGCATAATAGATGACGACCAGGCCCGCGATGTTTACAGGCAGTTGAAACGTGCGCGCCAGGACGACCGGGTTAAAGGGATAATTCTTCGCGTCAATTCGCCGGGCGGGACGGTTTCCGGCAGCGACCGCATATATAACGAGATTCAGCACAAAACCGACAAGCCCGTCGTTGCGTTTATGCAGGGCGTCGCTGCTTCGGGCGGCTACTATGCGTCTGTCGCATGCGATAAAATTGTTGCTGAGCCGACTACTATTACCGGCTCGGTCGGCGTAATTGCGGGCTACATGGTTCTGCAGGAGTTTCTCGAAGAGAAGCTCGGCATTCAGCCTGTTATTGTCAAGTCAGGCAAGAAAAAAGATTGGCCAAGCTCTTTCAGGGTTCCGAGCGAGGAGGAAAAGCAGTACGTCTATGAAAAACTCATTACGCCGGCGTACGAGAGATTCCTCGCGGTTGTTGCCGAAGGCAGACAGTCGGTCCTGACGTTGGACGACATCAGACCGCTGGCTGATGGCAGTATATACGGCGCCAAGGAGGCGCAGGATGAGAAGCTGATAGACAAGATTGGCTATCTTGATGATGCGATAGACCAGGTTAAATCACTGGCCGAAATTGAGAAGGCCCAGGTAGTAGAGTACCGCAAGCCTTTTTCTTTCACCGACCTTTTAGAGGCACAAGGCAGGAGCATCCCGAAAATCGACAAGAGGACGCTTTTCGAGCTCAGGACGCCCGAGTTGCTTTATCTTTGGACTATGTGGGATTGAACAGCGTGCTGTCATCGTTGTTGCAGGTCGGGTTGGAGGGGACGCAAGAATAGCGTGCCCACAGAGAGGCTGGATTTCTTTCGCAAACCAGAAGGGTCGCAATCCTTGCGGCTTTTCGCAATGGTACAGCCAGGCGCGAAAACTGCCTCGGCAGCTTGTCAAACCGCAATCTTTTATCAAAATCGCCAGTGATGCATAGAGGTTTACTGCTTCAGGTATGCCGGCCGCCCCCAAGACGGCTTGTCCGGACGGTGGATAAAAAACCGGATTGCTTTACAACGGCCACTCGTTTGGGCAGTAATCGAGCCAGAAATCGGCAAGAACAGCGTAGTCGGCGAAATCAACGTCGTTGCTGTCGTCCAGGTCAAAGCCGAGGTCGCCTCCCTCCTGAAGCCATTCGAGCGCGAACGCGGCAAGGTCATCGAAGCCCACCATGCAGACGGGGATGGTGAAACCGGCCGTGCCTGCCATCGCGCCCGCCCAGCAGCCGCCATATTGGACCGAACAACTATGGAAACTTTCTTCCGTGAGCACAAACTGTGCCTCGTAGCCGCCCGCCGGCAACATCACCCCGCCCACCGGCAAACGCTCCCACTCACCGAAGATTTGCACTGTGGCCGGACCGTAGTTGGCGTCATATGCGGCAGAGCAGGGGTCAGGGTCGAACGTAGCGCTCCTGACGGGGCCGTCATACAACGTGGGTGCACGCTGCGATGTCTTCCAGAGCACGTGGTAGCTGCTGTCCGCCCGAAAGTCGAATACCGCGCTGCCGTCGTTATCGGTAATAAAGTAATCAAACAGCAGATAGCCCGTGTACTTATAATGCTTGCCTGTCGGGCTGGTCGTGTCGTTGATGTCACACCGCTCAAAATACACGTAATCATTGGGATTGGGCGAATTGCCGTCCCCCTTGTTGTTAAGGTTCTGCCCGTTGACCCACGCCGTGCCGTTCCATTCCTCCTGCCACCAGCGACCCGTAAGACCAATGTTCTCGTTGCCAGGCATGCCGGAAGTACCGGCAAGTTTCAACTGATAAGCAAAGTTCGGCTTAAGATTGAAAGCCGTCAGTGTGCCGTACAGCGTATTGGCGTCGGTTGAGTAGTTCACCTCTGCCGCCGCCTGCGTGTAGTTGTAGCTGTTTCGATAGCTCTCGGCGTAGTTCTGGTCGGCCGCATCCCTCCAGCGGTACTGTCCCGTGGGACTGGCTGTGCCCGAATCGATGTCCTCCAGTGCCACCGTGCTGTAGCCGCCGGCAAGCGGGGGCGTAACCATCAGCGCTGTCCCAAAAAGCAAGCCAGACCAAAGTACTTTGACTTTTGTCTTCATACCATTCATTCGGCAAAAACAGGCCCCCGCATCTTCCCCCGATTAACCGCTGTCAGGATGCAGGGGCCACAGAGAATTATGCTTTAATTATGGCCGGTCGGGCAATTATGTCAAGACATGAAAATGACCGATAATGAGGCAGTGAACGACCAGAAAATAAAAGCGGTGCTGCCGAGAGCACCGCTTCAAGAGGTAGGTTTGCGACCGATTGCTGCGTCTAACGGCTGCGCAGCACCGTTTCGTTGGCGTCGTTGTTAATAGCGACCGGCAGATGCGCCGAATGGTCTCCTTCAAGGTCGACGTTCAGATTTCCACTGCCGTTTTTTCTTGTGGTGAACATGCCGATGGAGTGGAAACCTTCGGGCGCTTTCAGATGCGCCGTGTAGTTCATATCAGCTTTCAGACCCCAGCAGTTTATCTCAACCATCGTCTTGTCCCGGCCTTGGGCATAGTTCAGAATCGCGTGCCCGGATGCGTTTGGCTCAATAGGATTTTCTGCCGGGCAGGGCAGCAATTCTACCTTCACTGCCGCAGCCAGCGCAACCGCAGCCGCAAGCAAAACAACCGACACAACACAAATCAATCCGACTTTCTTTCCTGACATTGCTTTTCTCCTGTTTGAATTTTGCAAACCTGTTTTCGCTTCATAAAACACGCTACAGCTCACGGACAGTTCTTACATAGCCCTCCTTTCTGCCCCCTTTCACGAGCCAAATCCACTAAGTCGCGCTGCACGCGTTATCATTCCTCGATGCAGTGACTATCGCTGACCATTTAACCAAAGGGCCAGACACTGTAAATCAGTGCAAATGCTGTTTTTGCCGCCGGCACAAGTCCCCTTATTGGCTATGGGACTCTAACCTATACCCAAAGTAGTAAACAATAAATGTGCTTTTCGAATGCCAATGATATGACCGGCAAAAATACAATATGCGGGGCGCCAAAGCAGTCATCCCCATTGTCCGGATGTGCCTTCTTTTTGTCGGCTGTCCCCCCTCCGCTAACTTGTGCCTTGGTAAAACCTTTCTATGTCCCTCGCCACAATCTCCGCGAGAATTTTATCGCCCTCCGATTGTGCCGGCATAAATCGCTCGACAGCCTGACCGCCCGGCTCAGCTTCCGACTCCGTAGCGGTAGTACCCTTTCGTTCGCTTGGCCCCCTCCTTCTGACCGCGGTGATTTTGCGATGCTCGGCCATAATCTCTTCAGCCAGATCGAATCTCGGTATATCGCTTCTTTCCCGCTGCTCGCCCGCAGACTCAGCCGGAGCTTCCGCAGCATCTTTTCCGGGTGCTCTTGCCGCTTCGCGTGATTTTTCAGTCGAAGCACTCACGGCGCCTGCGTCCTCGCTCCCCTCTTGCGACTTAGCCTCTCGCTGCGTCTCTTGCCTGTACGGCGGTACTATGTCCGCAGCGCGAAGAATATCCGCCTTGCACTGCAAGATGTCATCGTCAATTTGTTCGTTCCTATCGGCCTCGTTCACCCGCAGCCTCCTCGAAAAACGGCTCTTGACTACGCATAGTCTAACAAAATTGTCTGCATTAATCAATAATATAGCTCCTGCCGTATATTCTTGGCCTGCTTTTTTTCTCGATATGCGCCACGGATGGTATATAATCAAATTACTTTTGGGGTATTTTCAGAGCACAGTTATTCATTTGACCTGACTCGAATGATTCAGCCGGAACGACTAAAAACCTTGAACCACAAGCCGCTTCGCGACAGAAAGTACGTTCTCTATTGGATGCAGGCCGCCCAGCGCTCCGAATATAACCACGCCCTCGAGTACGCCATTCAAACCGCCAACAAGCTCAACAAGCCTCCTGTCGTCGTATTCGGCTTGACCGACGATTACCCCGAAGCAAACCTCCGGCATTATTACTTCATGCTCCAGGGACTCCGCGAGGTCCGCACCGCCCTCGAAGCCAAAGGAATACAAATGGTAATTCGGCGCGGGACGCCCGATTTGAGCGCTGTGGAGTTATCCCGACAGGCGGCCCTGGTTATCGTCGATGCCGGCCACTTGCGCATTCAAAGACAATGGCGAAAAAAGGCCGCAGCGCAAATTGACTGTCCCTTATATGAGATTCAGACCAATCTTATTGTCCCCGTCGAAGAAGCGTCGGTCAAAGAGGAGTTTTCCGCAGGAACCTTCAGACCCAGGATAACAAAAAAACTTGACCGGTATCTAATCCCGCTCAAACACAGAAAGCCCAAACTCGACTCGCTTGCCTTGAAATTCGACAGCTTTGATATAGGCGACATTGACAAGGCCGTCGCAGCCCTCAATATCGACCGCAGCGTTGGAAAGGTAAATGCCTTCCACGGAGGCGCCAGCGAAGCCAAACGACGTCTGCGGGACTTTTTGAAAAATAAGCTCGACAGCTATGCAGAGCTTCGAAACGACCCGACCCTCGATTACCTTTCCGGTATGAGCCCTTATCTTCACTTCGGCCAAATCTCGCCGCTCTACATCGCCCTCGAAGTTATGAAAACCGACAGCCCCGGCAAAGACGCGTACCTCGAAGAGCTTATCGTGCGAAGAGAGCTAAGTCATAATTTCGTCTTCTACAACGATAAATACGATAGCTTCGAAGGCCTGCCGCCCTGGGCAAAGGCAACCCTCAATTTCCACCGCCGCGACAAAAGGCAGTACCTCTATTCGCTCGACCAATTCGAACAAGCCAAAACGCATGACCCCTACTGGAACGCCGCCCAGAAAGAAATGGTCCTCACAGGCAGGATGCACAGCTACATGAGAATGTACTGGGGCAAAAAAATTCTCGAATGGAGCAGAAACCCACAGGTCGGATTCAAAATCGCGCTGTATCTTAATAACAAGTATGAGCTGGATGGGAGAGACCCAAACGGCTTTACGGGCGTCGCCTGGTGCTTCGGAAAGCACGACCGCGCCTGGGCCGAAAGGCCCGTTCTCGGAAAAATCCGCTACATGAACGCGGCCGGACTCGAAAGAAAATTCAACGCCGATCAATATGTGAAAAAAATCGAATGTCTCGAAAGTGCCCAATAAAGGCGCGACTATGCGAGTGGTAATCACCGGAGCAACAGGCTTCATAGGAAGTGCACTGTGCAGAGAGCTTCACAAACAGTACGAAGTAGTTGCGCTCTCGCGCGACCCAACCAAAGCTCAACAATCCATCGGCCCTCTAACAACAATCGTGCAATGGGACGCAAAAACCCTCGATGCCTGGGAAAAGACGGTTGACGGCGCCCTCGCTGTAATAAACCTCGCCGGAGAAAACATCGCCTCTGGTCGCTGGAACCACGCAACGAAAAACAGAATCCTTCACAGCAGACTCAATGCAGCCGAAGCCATCGTAAAAGCAGTAAAACACGTCGAGCACAAACCCGGCATAGTCATTCAGGCCTCAGCAACCGGCTATTACGGCAGCCGCGGCGACCAGATACTCGACGAGAGCTCCTCCGGCGGGACCGGCTTCCTCGCCGATGTCTGCAAACAGTGGGAGCAGGCAATCCGCCCGCTTGAAGACTTGCCTGTCAGACTGCTAATCATCCGACTCGGTCCCGTCCTCGGCGCCGAAGGCGGCATGATACCAAAGCTCTTGCCCGCCTTTCGCTTCTTCCTCGGTGGCCATCCCGGCCACGGCAGCCAGTACCTTTCATGGATCCATATCGATGATGTCACCGCCGCCGTTCGCTTTCTACTCGAAACTGCCGCTTCGCAGGGCCTCTTCAACTTGACCGCCCCCACCCCTGTCCCGGCTAAGGATTTCTATAACCTCCTGGCAAAGACCCTCCATCGCCCCGCCGTCTTTCCTTTGCCCGCTTCCATGTTGAAACTGCTGATGGGCCAAATGGCGGACGAACTGCTCCTTTCCAGCCAAAGGGTAATGCCCGCCAAACTCCTGCTCGCAGGCTACAAATTCAGGTACGTCGACCCAAAGTCGGCGATTGAGAGCATAATCGGAAAACACGATAATTTAAGGAGTGATTAACAATGAACCTGCACGATTATTTCGAGAACACTCAAGGTCTGGGCGTTTTAGCCACGGCCGATTCCGACGGAAAAGTCGACCTCGCCGTTTATGCCAGACCCCACGTCACCGATGAAAACACCGTCGCATTTATCATGGCCGAACACCTGACTCACCAGAATCTCGAATCAAACCCGCACGCCGCCTACCTTTTCGTCGAGAAAGGCCCGGGCTACCTCGGCAAGAGACTCTATCTTACCAGACTCCGCGAGGAAACGGACCGCTCGCTCATCGAATCCTTCAGAAGAAGGACGCCCAAAATCTGTGCCGCCGAGACCTTGAAGGAATACCTCGTGTACTTTCGAATAGACAACATTCGCCCCCTCGTCGGCGGCCAGGCCGACCAATAAAGCCGCCCGATTCAATAAGCGCCAAACGCGGCTGCTTTGGTACGCGCCCTTTTATTCGAAAGCCTGCTTGTGCCGCGCCGCTCGCCCGCATTTGGCCCTTATCGCCCACCTGCCCGCGGCTCTGCCCGCATGTCCTGATGTTGCGCAAAAACACCCAACTAACCTCCCGTTTTGCTTGGAATTGCCCGTCGGTTACGCTATCATTACAATAAGAAAAATCGCTCGTTTGCAGGAACGCCACGAAATAAGTTGGCCGGAAACTAAGATTTCAGGAAAGTTCGCCAATGTCACAACACAAACCCATCAATCGCCGCCGCTTCCTCAAAAAAGCAGCGCACATCGCCACAGCCACGGCAGCATTTCCATATTTTGTACCTGCGTCCGTTCTCGGCAAATCCGGCACTGTCGCACCCGCCAATCGCATCACAATCGGCTGCATCGGCACCGGCGGACGGGGCCGGTTGAACATGAGAACATTTATGGCCGAACCAGATGTGCAGGTGCTCGCCGTTTGCGACGTTGACGCCCCCCACCGCGAAAAGGCACGAATAGCCGCCGGCCTCCCCCCAAAATCAGCCTGTCCCGACTTCCGCGACCTGCTCGCCCGCACCGACATAGACGCCGTCGTAATATCCACCCCCGACCACTGGCATGTACCCATCGCCGTCGCAGCCGTTAAGGCCGGAAAGGACGTGTTCTGCGAAAAGCCGCTCTCGCTCACCATAGCCGAGGGACGCTCCCTTTGCGACGCCGTAAAATGCTACGGCGCCGTATTTCAAACCGGCTCCCAGCAGCGCTCCGACAGCAGGTTTCAGTATGCCTGCGAATTGGTCCGCACCGGCCGCCTCGGCAAAATCAACATAATAAACGTGGGCCTTCCAGGCTCAAGAAGCATCGGCCCCCAGCCCATCATGCCCGTCCCCGACGGCTTCGACTATAATATGTGGCTCGGCCCCGCCCCCTGGAAACCCTACACAAAGGCACGCTGTCACGGCGCCTTTCGTCACATCTTCGACTACTCCGGCGGAAAATTCATCGACTGGGGAGCACATCATCTCGACATCGTCCAGTTCGCCCTCCGAGCCGACGACTCCGGCCCCGTCCGCATTGCCGGCCGCGGCCAATTCCCAAATGAAGGCATCTACAATACCGCACTCGAATACGACATCGACTTCGCTTACGCCGACGGCACAAAAGTAAACGCCTCCACCGAACACCCCGGCGGCATACGCTTCGAAGGCGCCGACGGATGGGTTTTCGTCAACCGTGGCGTCATTGAGGCCCATCCTGAATCGCTCATCGAAGCCACCGCCATAAACCGCTGCATAATGCCGCCCCACCACAGAAACTTTCTTGATTGTGTCAGGCTTCGCAAAGACCCCATCGCCCCCGCCGAAGTCGGGCACCGCAGCGCCTCTGTCTGTCACCTCGGCAATATCGCAATGCTCCTGGCCCGAACGCTCAACTGGGACCCCCAAACCGAGCGGCTCGCAAACGACCCTGAAGCCGCCCGTATGACCGCGCGCGCAATGCGTGCGCCCTGGCGCCTGTAGAAAAATCCCCCCGAAATCTTCACACCATCTGACAAAAACACCGTCATTGCGACCAAAACACCCTGTCCCCATCCGCCGCAAAGCCCGCCTTCAGCGACCTGTGGTGAGCAAACCCGAACCAAGCCGCAGGGCCGCCCTGCTCTCCTGCTCCACTGTTCTACTTTCTGCTCTTAGCACCCCCCCTGCTCTCCTGCTCCACTGTTCTACTTTCTGCTCTCAGCCCCCGCCCCCGGCGGATTACACACTTTTGAACTTTGAGCTTTAGTTTTGCATTTTACACTTTAATCCGCCTCAGGCGGATTAACTTTTAACTTCCCGCTCCCCCCGTCATCCCGACCGGAGTCCGCCGCAGGCGGACGAAGCGGAGGGATCTGGCCACCGCAAATGTTTCATGTTACAATCCTATTATGAAGACCTTCTACATCTATATAATGGCGAACAAATCCGGCACGCTATACGTCGGCATCACTTCCAACATCAAGAATAGGGTTTCTCAACACAAGAACAAACTCATTCCTGGCTTCACCGCAAAGTATAACATTACGCGCTTACTCTATTTCGAATCAATCCAGGACCCCGACTCTGCCATCGCACGCGAAAAGCAAATTAAACCTTGGAGACGTGCCAGGAAGCTCAACCTCATCAAATCACAGAATCCCGACCTCAGCGACCTCAGTGCAGACTGGTTCGACTAACACCTTTCGCCACCATCCCCACCGAGCGCAGCGCCCCTTGTCATCCCGACCGAAGCCCACTACTCCTTGTCACCCCGAGCGGAGCCCACCCACCCGTCATCCCGACCGCAGCCCACCCGCA
>Ga0307375_10006977_pt1 | contig 10359 bp, 6 predicted proteins | sample TR1MG_FD_202531 | JGI IMG/M metagenome (GOLD analysis project Ga0307375, IMG submission 202531) | Soil microbial communities from Risofladan, Vaasa, Finland - TR-1 | ecosystem: Environmental > Terrestrial > Soil > Coastal area > Acid sulfate soil | place: Finland: Risofladan, Vaasa | collected...
ATCGCTTCGACCAGCCCATAGACTTCGGTCACCAGGCCCGGCACCGTGCAAAAACGTTCCGGCGTGACCTCCAGCGGGTGAATGGTATCGTCATGCTGGAAGCGCAGCAGATTGAGCGTACCGCAAGCCGATCAGGAACACGACGGCAAATGCCACAAGACATTCGAGTACGGGATAGTGGGAAATCACGAGATATCTCCATGGGAGGGGTAGCGAAGCTGACGGTGTCAGCCTGTACGCGAGAGCTACCTGCCGCTCTCCATGGGGTGATATGGATCTGAAATAAGTTTCGATTGACAGGCCAACTAATTTTTGCCAAACCCCTGCGCTACACCGTCTGGGGCGAAGGGTTTGACGGGGCCTTTTCGCGCATCGAGTATCATTCGCGGGTCATGCTCAGCAAGAAGGCGTGGCCTTGCCTGCCGGCGCACCCTATCATCCAAATTCCCACTAGATCCGGCGGATGGATCGGAGACCTTAAGGCGCCGCACGTCGCTGCATTGGGGATTCAATCGAAGCAAGCCACTGCATGGAACCCTGAATGCCCCTGACCCTTCCCCAGCTCGAACGCCACCTGTTCAAGGCCGCCGACATCCTGCGCGGCAAGATGGACGCTTCCGAGTTCAAGGAATACATCTTCGGCATGCTGTTCCTGAAGCGCTGCTCGGACGTGTTCGATCAGCGCCGCGAGGAGGTTATCGCGCAGCAGCTGGCGCAGGGTCATAGCCAGGCCGAAACGGCCGAGATGGCCGAAGTGAAGCGCTGGTATGGCGAGTCCTTCTTCGTGCCACCGGTCGCACGCTGGCAGCACCTGGTGAACGAGGCGCACGAGAACGTTGGTGACTTCCTCAACAAGGCGCTGGGCGGGCTGGAGAGCGACAACAGCAGCCTTGACGGTGTGCTGGAGCACATCGACTTCACCCGCAAGGTGGGCCAGAGCAAGATCCCCGACACCAAGCTGCGCCAGCTGATCACCCACTTCAGCAGCTACCGCCTGCGCAACGAAGACTTCGAGTTCCCCGACCTGCTCGGCGCGGCCTACGAGTACCTGATCAGCGAATTCGCGGACTCCGCCGGCAAGAAGGGCGGGGAGTTCTACACCCCGCGCTCGGTAGTGCGCATGATGGTGCGGTTGCTCAAGCCCGAGCAAGGCATGAGCGTGTATGACCCCTGCGTTGGTTCGGGCGGCATGCTGATTCTGGCTAAGGAGTATGTCGACGAGCACGGCGGCGAGGGCCGGCGGCTGGATCTGTACGGGCAGGAGGAGAACGGCACGGTCTGGTCGATCGCCAAGATGAACATGCTGCTGCACGGCATCGCCAACGCCGATCTGCGCAACGACGACACCCTGGGCGAGCCCGCCCACGTCGAGAACGGCGAGTTGATGCGCTTCGACCGCGTGCTCAGCAATCCGCCGTTCTCGATCAACTGGGGCAGTGCCGACAAGGACCGGCACGGCCAGTCGGTGTGGAACCCCAAGCACGCCGAACGCTTCCGCTACGGTCAGGTGTCGCTGGGCGCCAAGAAGGCCGACCTGATGTTCCTGCAGCACATGGTGGCCGTGCTGCGCGAGGGTGGCATGGTGGCCACCGTGATGCCGCATGGCGTGCTGTTCCGTGGTGGCGACGAGCGCGCCATCCGTGCCGGCATGATCGAGGACGACCTGCTGGAGGCGGTGATCGGCCTGCCGGCCAACCTGTTCTACGGCACCGGCATCCCGGCCTGCGTGCTGGTGCTGCGTCAGCGCCGCGGCAACGAGAGTGGCAAGCCGGCCGAGCGCCGCGGCCAGGTGCTCTTCATCAATGCCGACCGCGAATACTTCGAGGGCCGCGCGCAGAACTACCTGCTGCCCGAGCACATCGAGAAGATCGTCAACACTTTCGACACCTTTGCCGCGGTGCCCGGCTTTTCGGCCCTGGTCGACAACGCCACCCTGCGCGAGAACGACTACAACCTCAACATCCGCCGCTACGCCGACAACGCGCCCCCGCCCGAGCCGCAGGACGTGCGCGCGCACCTGGCCGGCGGCGTGCCGCGCGCCGAGGTGGAGGCCAAGGCTGCGCTATTCCACGCGCACGGGCTCGATCCGGCCGACCTGCTGGTGGCTCGCGATGCGCGCTACCTCGACTTCGCTCCTGCATTGACCACCCGCGCGGCCATCAAGCCCGCCATCGAAACCCACCCCGGCGTGCTAGCCGCCGAGCAGGCCGTGGGCGCAGCGTTTGACGCCTGGTGGCAGGCGCACAGCCCGCGCATCGTGGCGCTGGCCGGCGCGGCCAGCTTCGTCAGCCTGCGCCAGGACCTGCTCACCAGCTTCAGTGCCGCGTTGGAGCTGAGCGGACTGCTTGGCCGGTACACCGTGCGCGGTATCGTCGCCGGCTTCTGGGACAAGTCCAAGTACGACTTCCTCACCCTGATGGCGCGCGGCGCCAGGGGCGTCGTCGACGCCTGGCGCAGCTCCATCCTCACCGCGCTGGACGACGACAAGGCCAAGCACAACCCGCTCGACCACAAGCTGGTGCGCCACCTGCTGCCCGACTTCATTGAGTCGCTGGCCGAGCTCGACGCACGCAAGGCCGAGCTGGACAGCCAGATCAAGGCGGCCGTGCCGGAGAAGGGCGACGATGGCGAGGCCGAAGCCAGCGAAGACGATGAGTCCGCCGTCGACGAAGCCCAGCTCAAGGTGTGGAAGAAGGATCTCGCCGCGGTCAAGAAGCAGCTCAAGGCGCAGCAGGCCGCGCTCGCCGAGCACCTCAACGCCGCGGTCGATGCGCTGGACGAGGGAGCGGCCGCCACCCTGCTGGTCACCATCCTGCGCCACGACATGCAGGCCATCCTTGATCGCCATGTCAGCGCGCAGCGCCAGCATCTGGTCGCCGCGTTCGAGAATTGGTGGAACAAGTATCGGGTGACGTTGGTGGAGATCGAGCAACAGCGGGAAGTCGCTACGCTGAAGCTAGGGGGCTATATGAAGAGTCTTGGCTATGTCTGAGGAGGTCAACAAGTCAGGTGATGCAGATTGGACGTCGGCAACGCTCGGTGAGGTTGCCTCGTGCATTCTTGGAGGTACTCCGTCGACTGATGTGCCGCAGTTCTGGGGTGGTGAAGTTCCTTGGATGGCGTCTGGCGATGTACACCTTCGCAGAGTTCATGACGTATCGGGCCGGATCACTGCGACGGGGCTCGCAGCATCCAACGCGACGCTTGTCTCGCCACCGGCTGTGGCTGTTGGGCTAGCTGGCCAAGGCAAGACCAGGGGTACTGTCGCACTCACGCTGTGCGAATTAAGCACGAATCAATCAATTGCACTACTGCGTGGCGATGTAGCACGGCTACAGACCGAGTACCTCTTTCACAATCTAGATCGGAGATACGAAGAGCTTCGCGCACGATCGTCGGGCGGTGGACGTGGGGGGTTATCGAAGGGGATTCTCGACGCTGTACGAATCGATCTTCCGCCAATGCCAGAACAACGGTTAATCACCGAAATCCTCGACACCGTCGATGCCACCATCCGCCAGACCGAGGCGATCATCGCCAAGCTCAAGCAGGTCAAGCAGGGGCTGCTGCACGACCTGCTGACCGGCGGCATCGACGCCAACGGCGAGCTGCGCCCCCCGCACAGCGAAGCGCCGCACCTCTACAAGCAATCGCCGCTGGGGTGGATTCCGAAGGAGTGGGAGACTGTCACATTGGGCGAGATTGGTAGACGCGCGGGAGGGTTGCTGCAAACCGGACCATTCGGAGCACAATTGCATGCCCACGAATATGTCGATGTTGGCGTGCCGGTGATCCTGCCGCAGGACATGGTCGAGGGCGGGGTATCCGTATCGCAAATTGCCCGCATTTCGCAACGGAAGGCGCAGGAGCTTACGCGCCATCGTGTTGAAGCTAACGATATTGTATTTTCCCGGCGCGGCGACTTGTCCCGTTGTGTGTCCATCGTGGGCGAGATCGGATGGCTCTGCGGCACCGGCTGTCTACTCGCAAGGTTCCCGACCAGCGAAATCAACGGGCATTGGCTCAGCCTGGTCTATCCAGAGCGTCAAATGCAGTCGCAAGTTATGGGTAGAGCAGTTGGATCAACGATGGCCAACTTGAATACTGGCATCCTTGCTGCGCTGCTGATATCACGGCCATGCGCTGCTGAGCAATTCGAGATTTCTCGAAGGGTGAAGGCGCTGACTCTGCGCGTGACGGTTGAAGCCGCCGTGCTGGCTAAGTTGCGGGAGCATAAGTCGGCCCTCATGGACGACCTCCTCACCGGCCGCGTCCGCGTCATCCCGCTGCAGGAGGTTGTCAGCTCGCCACCATGACCGCCCCCAGGCTAACTCCTGAAAACGCGCTGATCTTTCGCATCACCCATCGTGACAACTTGCGATGGCTGCTGATGCATGGACTGCATTGCGCGCGATCGGCTGTGCAGGATCCAGGCTTTGTCAGGATCGGCAACGCCGACCTCATCGGGAGGCGTACGGAACACCCAGCATTGCTGCCAGCGACGGGTGTGCTGGGTGACTACGTGCCGTTCTACTTCACCCCCTATTCGCCGATGATGTACAACATCAAGACCGGCTGGGGCAGTATCCCGAAGCGTGCCAACGAGGAGATCGTCTTCCTGGTCAGCTCGCTGCCTCACCTGCGCGAACTGGGGGTGCGCTTCGTGTTCAGCGATCGTCATGCCTATCTGGCCAGTGTCCGGTTCAGTGACTCGCTCGACGATCTGCGGCAGTGGATTCCTTGGCAACTGTTGCAGGCGCGGGACTTCAAGAAGGACGCCAACCAGCCGGAGAAATCCGAGCGGTATCAGGCCGAGGCGCTGGTCCATCAGATGGTGCCAGTTAACGGTCTTCTTGGTATCGTTTGCTACGGTGAGGCTACCGAAACGATGATCCGCACGTTGCTTGCCGATCTGGGCCTTGATCTGAAGGTCTTTGTACGACCGACCTGGTATTTTTGATGATTCGCTACACCACTGGCAACCTGCTCGAAGCGAAGGCCGATGCGCTGGTCAATACTGTCAATACGGTAGGGATCATGGGCAAGGGTATCGCCTTGATGTTTCGCGACGCGTTCGACGAAAACTTTCGCGCGTACACGGCTGCCTGCAAGCAGGGTGACGTCAAGGTCGGTCAGATGTTTGTCACCGAGCGCCATGCGGTGCTTGGTCCGCGTTGGGTCATCAACTTCCCCACCAAGCAGGACTGGCGCACCAAGACGAAACTGCAGTGGGTGGTGGACGGCTTGGCCGATCTGCGCCGGGTGATACTCGAAAATGGCATCCGTTCGATTGCGTTGCCACCTCTCGGGTGTGGCAATGGCGGGTTGGACTGGGCTGCCGTGCGGCCGAAGATCGAAGAGATGTTGGGTGAGCTCGAAGAGGTCGATATCCAAGTTTATGAGCCCACTCGTGAATATCAGAACGTAGCCAAGCGGCACGGTGTGGAGAAGCTGACGCCGGCTCGGGCCTTGATTGCTGAGTTGGTACGTCGTTACTGGGTGCTGGGCATCGAGTGTTCATTGCTGGAGATCCAGAAGCTGGCGTGGCTGCTGCAGCGTCGTGTTGCCATGCTTGGTCTGGAAGATCCGCTTCGCTTGCACTTCAAGGCGCACAAGTACGGCCCTTACGCCCAGGATCTGCAGCACCTGCTCAATAGCCTCGATGGCAGTTACCTGCATTGCGAAAAGCGCCTTGCCGATGCCAGCCCCACCGATGTGATCTGGTTCGAGGAGGATCGCCGGCAGCGCGTGGAGGCATACCTCAAGAGCGGCGAAGCCCGGCAGTATCAGCAGGCGCTGGAACAGACCGGTGAGCTGATTGATGGGTTCCAGTCACCGCTTGGCATGGAGCTGCTGGCGACGGTCGACTGGTTGCTTAGCGACGGCGATATCGAGCCCACCGTGCCAGCGGTGAAGGTAGCGCTCTCCGAGTGGCCGGGTGGGCAGGCCGCTGGTCAGCGCAAGCTGGCCCTGTTCGACGATCGCATGATCGAGCTGGCGCTGGATCGCCTGGCAGTGCACGCTCACGCCTGAACCGCTTAATCACGCGTTCGGCCAATCAAGGGGGATGTGTGGGCCTGGAATGGGATGCCGTCGAACGGCCTTTTGTCGAGCAGTTGGTGGGCTTGGGCTGGCGCTACGTCGAGGGCGACATCGACGAGCCGACAAGCACCGGTCGCACTAGCTTCAAGGACGTGCTGCAGGAGGCCACGCTCCGCGCCCAGCTTCGCTCGCTCAACCTCCGCGATGGCCAGCCCTGGCTGGATGACGAGCGCATCTCACAGGCCGTAGCCGCCTTGAGCCGTATCGCCGCACCGCGGTTGATGGAAGCTAACCAGGTCGCCACCGAGTTGTTGCTCAAGGGCATCACAGTGGACGGCCTGCCGGACTGGAACGGTGGCCGCGGCCAGACTGTCCGGTACATCGACTGGGAACACCCCGGGCGCAACACCTTCACGGTGATCAACCAGTACCGCGTGGACTGCCCGCCGGGGTTCGATCGCGGCAAGAAGTTCATCGTGCCGGACCTGGTGCTGCTGGTGAACGGCATCCCGCTGGCGGTGGTGGAGTGCAAGAGCCCGCTGTGCCCCGAGCCGATGCCCGAGGCGGTGGACCAGCTGCGCCGTTACAGCAACCAGCGCTTCGCCGCGGGGGAAGTGGCCGACAACGAGGGCAATGAGACGCTGTTCCACACCAACCAGCTGCTGATCGCCAGCAGTTTCGACGAGGCGCGGCTGGGCAGCATCGGCGGCGAGTTGGATCACTATGCGGCGTGGAAGACGGTGGTGCCCGCGAGAGAGGCCGACGTTGTGGCACAGTTGGGCAAAGGCGCGCTGGCCGAACAGGAGCGGCTGATTGCCGGCGTCCTGACACCGGCCAACCTGCTCGACGTGGTGCGCCACTTTACCCTCTTCATGCAGATTGAGGGGCGCACCATTAAGGTGGTGCCGCGCTACCAGCAGTTCCGTGCAGTGACGCTGGCGCTGCAGCGGCTGCGCAGCGGCAAGACGCGTATCGAGGATGGCGAACACGACCGCCGAGGCGGACTGATCTGGCACACCCAAGGCTCGGGCAAGAGCCTGACGATGGTGTTTCTGGTGCGCAAGCTGCGTACCGATCCCGAGTTGCGCCGCCTCAAGGTGGTGGTGGTGACCGACCGCAAGGATCTGGAGGAGCAGCTGGCGAATACCGCCACCTTGACCGGACAGACGGTGGAGCGGGCCACCTCGGCCGCCTCATGGCGTGCGCTGGTAAGCCGCAAGGGGCCGGACCTGCTGTTTGCGATGTTGCAGAAGCAGCGCGGTGACGCGGCGGGCGAGGTGCCATTGACTGCCGATGAGCTGCCGAAATACGCAGGAACGCGTGAGACGCCACCTGTATTGAACGGCGACAGCACGATCCTGGTGCTGGTGGATGAGGCACATCGCGGCCACGGCAATGACCTGCACGCCTGGCTGATGGCTGGCATCCCCAACGCGGCCAAGATCGGCTTTACCGGCACGCCAGTCCTGATGGGCGAGAAGAAGCGCACGCATGCGATTTTCGGCGAGTTCATCGACAAGTACACCATCCGCGAGGCCGAGGCGGACAAGGCCATCGTGCCTGTGCTGTATGAAGGCCGCACCGCCAACGGCGCGGTGAAGGATGGCGCCGACCTGGATGAGCTGTTCGAGGACCTCTTCAGCGAGCGGTCGCCCGAGGAACTAGAGGCGATCCGGAAGAAGTACGCCACCAAGGGCCACATCTTCGAGGCGCCGGCGCTGATCGCCGAAAAGGCGCGCGACATGCTGCGCCACTACGTCACCAACATCCTGCCCAACGGTCTGAAGGCCCAATTGGTGGCTTACAGCCGGCTGGCGGTGGTGCGTTACTTCGATGCGCTGCAGCTGGCGCGCGATGAGCTGCTGGCCGAAGCGGAGGCCCTGAGTGATGCCGACAAGGACATGGACGAGGAGGCCTTGTGCCGCTGCGCGCCCAAGCTGCGCGCGCGCGTGCAGGCCTGGCGCTATCGCGAGTTGCTGCGCGAGCTGGAGTTCGCGCCGATCATCTCAGGTAGCAATAACGATGACCCGGTGTGGAAGGCGTGGACGGACGGCGCGGCGCAGAAGGAGCGCATCAAGCGCTTCAAGCTGCCGATGATCCACACGAACCCCGCCAAGCGAGACCCGCTGGCGGTGCTGATCGTCAAGTCGATGCTGCTCACCGGCTTTGATGCGCCGATCGAGGGGGTGATGTACCTGGATCGACCGATCAAGGAGGCCGAGCTGTTGCAGACGGTGGCACGAGTAAACCGCACCGGCCACGGCAAGCAGTTCGGCATTGTGGTGGACTACTACGGGCTGGCGCACCACCTCAAGCAGGCGCTGGCGGTGTACGCGACCGAGGACGTCGACGGCGTGCTGCAGAGCATGAAGGATGAGATTCCCGTGCTGCGCGATCGCCACCTGCGCGTGGTGGATCTGTTCCGCCGCCGCGGTATCGACAGCCTGGCTGATCACGAGGCCTGCGTGCAGGCGCTGGCGGACGAGCGCCTGCGCGGCGAGTTCGCGGTTAAGTTCAAGCAGCTGCTCGACTCGATGGATCTGGTGTTGCCACGCCCCGAGGCGTTGCCCTACACACGCGACGTCAAGCAACTGGCGCTGATCCACGCGCTGGCGCGCCGTCGCTTTCACGACACCTTGGTGCTCGGCAAGGATGTGGGTGCCAAGGTCCGCCGACTGATCGACGAGCATGTGATCTCGCTGGGTATCGACCCGAGGATCCCGCCGGTCTCATTGACCGATGCGCACTTCGACAAGCAGGTAGGTCGTGAGGCCAACCAGCGCGCCAAGGCCTCACACATGGAGCACGCCATCCGCGCGCATATCCGCGAGCATGCCGACCAGGATCCGGTGCTGTATCGCAAGCTGAGCGAGCGTCTGAAGGCCTTGCTTGAGAAGCTGGGCGAGCAGTGGGACGAGCTCACCACCGCGCTGCAGGGTGTGATCAACGAGCTGCGCGCGGGACAGGTGCAGGTGGGTGATGATCTGCCCGATCTGCCAGCTCACTACGCGCCGTTCCTGCGTCTGGTGGTGGATGCCGTGGCCGGTACAGCCACGCTTGGCACGAGGGAGCGCCAGATGCTGGCGGACCTCACAGTGGAACTGGTCGACACCACAACGGCCGAGATCACCCCCAACTTCTGGAGGCCGACCAATCGACCCGCACAGGATGCCCTGGGCAGCCGGTTGTTCGAGATCCTGATGCGCTCGAAGGTGCTGCCGATGGCACAAATCGAGTCACTGGTGGACAAGCTGCTGGAGCTGGCGCGAGCCAACCATGACCGCCTGGGGCAGGTATGACGCAGCTGGTGGTCAAGGATCTGTGCTTCGAGCTGCGCCATAGCACGCGTCGTCGCACGCTGGAGATCACGGTAGACCGCGGCGGTGAGTTGATCCTGTCGGCACCACCCGATGTCGGCGAGGAGCGGCTACGCGACTTCGTGCGACGCAAGCGAATGTGGGTGTACCGCCAGCTGGCGCGCAAGAAGGCGATTAACAAGCCGCTTCCGCGCAAGACGTTCGTCGACGGAGAAGGCTTCCTCTACCTGGGTCGCAGCTATCGCCTGCGGCTGCTGCCGGACGAAGCCACCGATGCTGCGGTGAAGCTGCAGCTTGGCCGATTGGTTATGCCCCGCTCCCTGGTGAGGGATGGCCGGGAGCATCTGCTACGTTGGTACGGGGCGCGCGCCCAACCGTGGCTGCGCCGAAGGGTGAAGGACTATGCCGCCCGCATGGAGGTCGATCTGGCCGGAGTCCGCGTGCAGGATCTGGGCTACCGCTGGGGCTCCTGTGGCAAGGGTGGCTGGCTCTACTTCCACTGGAAAACGATCCTGCTACCCGCGCGTATCGCCGAATACGTGGTAGTGCACGAGATGGCCCACCTGCATGAGCCGCATCACACGCCAGAGTTCTGGCGCCGAGTTGAACGCGCGATGCCAGACTATCAACTGCGCAAGACGTGGCTGGCCGAGCACGGCATGGAGGTGGAGGGACTTTAGCTGGCTGAGCAGCTTGCCGGGCGCGTCCCTGGGGCCGGTAGCATGTGACGGCAAACGCCTCAACGATTACAATAGTGTTTCGGGGAACTCAGATTAGTAGCCACGCATTCGTGACGGTAACTATGACGGTAGGCGAACTTACTGAGTTTTCAATAATCGCATCAGACAAGGTCTTGAAGCCCATTGTTCGAGTGCACCCATACCACCACTTCTTTCGGCGAATCAAGCCGTTGGATGATGTCAGCTAACCCCGCGTAATGGCGGGTTTTTTTGTGCCCGGATCATGAAAGCCGGCCCAGAAACGGTCGCCAATCCCCGGT
>Ga0307375_10006979_pt1 | contig 10357 bp, 5 predicted proteins | sample TR1MG_FD_202531 | JGI IMG/M metagenome (GOLD analysis project Ga0307375, IMG submission 202531) | Soil microbial communities from Risofladan, Vaasa, Finland - TR-1 | ecosystem: Environmental > Terrestrial > Soil > Coastal area > Acid sulfate soil | place: Finland: Risofladan, Vaasa | collected...
AAACACGAGACCTCCAGTGCTCCAATTCCGAATTCGTCCCTTCGCATGTATACCCGGATGCCAACCATCTCAGCAATATCTTCGGATCCACTTCCGCTCTCCTCTCAACACAGAAACACAGGATGTAAATCTCACCAACACCGAACGACCGATGGCTCCAAGTGTACACCGCCAAACACAAGACAACCAAACCGAAAACGAAGAAGTGAGTAATATTGAATGGCACATACCCACTGAACAGCACAATAGAGTTAAAAGAAGGCCGCAGGAGATTCACGACTCAGGCGCTGTCCGGAAGCCCAAAGTTAGCCGCAGCAGACAGCCACCAACAGATCTCCAACAACTGACTTCCACGTAGTACCACCACAACAACACCAAGGGGAACGGTACACAACGAAATGACGTGCCTCCAAGGGGCTCGCCGTGGTTCCGGACTCACTTTATAGGGGAATCTAGGCAATGAATGTCAGGAATGTCAACATTGTCAAAGGCAAAATTGGTTTGCTTTTGGAATACAACATTCTCTTCGTCTAGCCATTGTTTGTGTGCAATTATTTTGCAACATTCCATTCTAGCGAAAATCACTTGTTCAGCAGACATGTGAGGAGGATGAAGGGCAAAAGCAGCTCACACCACAAACCGGACCCTCCGTTCTACCTGTGATTTCCCTCTTCAATCCCTGGAATTCTCAGCAGCATTGGCATACTTCACTTCTAATCATGCACTTACATCATTTCTCTTCTATGATAGAACCAGTTGGATTGAGGAATGCGCCTGAAATGGAGATTTTTCAGCATTGGTTTTGGGAGCTGTTCTACGCAAACCCGATTGCCACACATCTGCAATTCTATCATGGCGAAGCTGGATTATCTCATCTCTGTAGCATATATCCATGTCGTTGTGCCTACAAGGGGTGTAGGGGTTTGGGAGGGGACCAGATCGGGGAGACGAACACCAAGCTTTCTGCTTCCTTGGCCTCTGGTGGCGGTATTTCCCTGCGGTCTTGGTGCATCTTCTCAGATCTCGCGTAACACGCGCGCGAGACAGTGGAGGGTCGAGGTGACGGTCTTGAGAATGAGGGAGGTCGAGTGCGAGGTTGTCCTGGTGTGAAGTCAGCTGGACGAGGAGGGTCGTGGCGAGATCCATGCACTCCAGAGTCGTCTTGTGAGGGGGCATCGTGATGTTGGCGGACCCAAAAGATGTTGCGAATGCAGTTCAAGGCAGCGCGGGTGGCTCGCAGTCGAAACTGAAGAGGCAATGGGAGGGAGGGCTGTGCGTCGTGGTGTGATGTGGCGTAGGAAGAGGCCCTAGACAACGTTTCCAAGATATTTGGAGGTAGAGGCTGCAAGAAGGGAGTGACGAGGCCAATGGGATTGGCGGGAGGCTGATGCGAGGTCGGAACTCGTTGAGTTCGCAGTCGTCGTAGTCGTAGTAGTCTCCCTCGTATTCGTCATGCGCCGAGTGTCGAGAAGTTGTCCAATGACGTCGATGATCGTCACCACAGCGATTCCCGTTTCGGCGTGAATGGAGAGCCAGGAACGAGAATCATGGAGCGCCGTGCGGAGGAATGTTACAACTTGGTCTGGAAGCGTGGAGGCGAATCCAAAGTAATCTAAGTACTCATAGCAAAGCCAAGCGAAGACGGCGAGATGAGGCAGAGAGGCAACGTGTGCTGAAGAAGAGGAGGAGGAAGAAGACAGAGAAGAAGCAGTCGACTCCTGCTCATCTTCCAGATTGTCATATGGGTTATACATGGCGGAATTGTTGCGTTGCTCCTCAGAAGACGCCTGAAGTAATTCGTCAGTTGAAGTGTTGGGTGCCACAGAAGGCTTGGGGATGGGCAGAAGCGACGTCCAATTCGAGTGCAGATCCACTGAAAGGTCTCCTTCTGGACGCCGGCTCAAGGAGATTACGATAGAAACTTCCCATTCGAGTATGATCGAGAAGGAGAGCAATACTCCAACCAACGTAGAAGAGCACGGAGAGGTCTTTTGAAGTGCCCAACACAGACCAAAGTCATTCAGGTGATTACTCGCCCAAGGCTGCATATCGGCGTCCGTGTCAACCGATTCTTCCAAGTGCACGAAGTAGAGAATCGCATAACCTCTCGGAAACTCTGATGCTGACGGCAAGTGAACGTCAAACTCGATGGGAAATTTCGTCACCGCTTCGGCCTTGATTCCTTCCTTTAGCTCCACCAAACACTTCGCTTTGAGCTTTTATTGATTCTTCGGAACGGAAACACCCTCGATATCGAACTCTTCATGTTGCAGAGACGAGAACAAAGTAGAATAGAGGAGCAAGAGAAAGTCATCCTCGTCCTTGCTATCCTTGAGATCAGCAACATGTTCACAGTCTCCAGGTGTGTTGTTGCGCTTGTCCTTGAATTGTCGCTGAAGTTGGCTGTCTAAGTCCCGAAGGAGGGTGTCCTGAGCAGCTAAATGAGAGACGGCCAGCGCTTGTTGGTGGAAGAAAGACACGATGACTGTCCTCTCTAGGTCCAGAAATCAGAGTTGAAGATACTCACAACCATTGATAGTACGTACCTGGAGCCCCAACGCACCTTGACCATCCTGCCTCAGTCGCCCCATCCCCCCACTTGTGCTGACGCTGCACCTGTTTCATAAGAAGAATGGCACGTACAGGCCAGAGAAGCCGCTGGAATGGCTGCAATTGTCATCCAAACCAGAGGGTTGGTGATGCGAGATGCATTAGTGGGGGAGACGACACAGCCATCCACAAAATAGGCAAAATTCAAAAGCACCGAAAAAAACTTCAGGCAATCGGAGGGTGGTGCATTTCTCGAATCGAGACGCAGCGAAGCTAGGAGTGAAGAGATCGGCGTTGTGAGGAAAAGAGTGCAAGTTGCCCGCATGGCAGCACAAGGCCATCTCTCACGAGGTACACCGTGGCGCGGGGTTTGATCTGCTCTGTTGCCAGCCTCGACCGTTTCACCCATCATTAACGAACCGGGATGCCCCACTTCCGAAGAGGCACCCCTATTCACCTACAGCATTACAACGGCCTCCGCAATATGAGACAACCTTGCACGGGATCCCACACGAGTCCCCCGGCCCCAATCGTTAACGTCACCCGTTGAAGCACGGATTTACAGGTGCTCGCCACACACCCGACAACGACTTGGATAGATTCACTCTCGAGAGAACGAGTCAGAAGGGGTCCTACTCCCAGTAGACGGATGGTTTTCGGACTTGGAATCTTATGGGAGTCAGCTTCCAAGTCCGAAGCGAAACAGGCCCCCACTTGCTTTCCGATTAGTGCGCTTTTTAACTTGCCGCTCCTGTCTCTCAACAGGCCTTTCCTACCAAAGGAAGTCCTATTTTGGATAATAGACGTTGTTTTCTATGAAATACCTAGGTGAGATGACAAATTGCCTGATGGGAAGGCCATAAAACGCCGTCGATAAGTTTCAACGAGCTGTATGTCTAGAGAGTAGAGACTAAGTTACTCATCCGTGCGTGCACCTACGTGTGTGACATACTGTGTACTACAATTCTCGTCGCATTGGATGACAAACCATTTGGATGCATGATGTTCATTTACAAAGCGTGCGATCGATGGCAAAGCGGACAGCAGAGTGACATCGAGTCGAAGTGGAGTGTGTTACGATTTACCTCCTCTGAATGGATTGGAGGTATTGCTGAGCCCTCTGAAGGAATGGCGGGATGGGAGCGGTAGAGAAGCGGTTCCAGTCCTTCATTAGGATGGAAATGGTGGACTCGAGTTCGTAGCCAAGCTCATCTCTCACTCTTCTTCTCACCAATTCGTCGGGATTCGATGGGTGGTTGTAGAGATGTATGTGTGCGATGATGATGAAGACGGTGGATTCGATGGAGTATAGAGAGAGGGAGAACTCTTCGGCGAGGTGAGGAGCGAGATTGTGATGAAGAGCAGATGGCGATGATGACGATGATGATGATGATGATGTTGTTGTGTTTGTTATTGTTGATGATGTTGATGAAGTAGAAGATGTGACTGGTTGAGAAGAAGAAGTGATGTTCGATGACTTTGATGATGACGACGACGATAATGTGAGTTTCTTGAGGTGAAGAACGCAGCTTGAGACGAGCTTCGACAGAAGACCAAGAGTAGGGAGTGGGGCGATCGTTTCCTCGGTGAGAGGCATCAGGACAGGAACCATCATTCTCCAATCGTCTCCCTCTGGATCTGTTCCTCTTTCATCACCAGCAGCGGTGCCACTACCAATTCCATCTCCAACCGAAGAAGAGGAAACACCAGTTCCACCAAGAGGTCTTGAGAGAGAAGAGGAAGAGAAGACTGGAGGCGTGAAGATCCTCACCAGAGAGATGGTGTTTCTCAAGATTCTGAAGAGGTACAGTTCCACCTTCTCCAGGAATGGCACTTCCTTATGACTAGAAGAAGAAGACGACTGAAGAAGAGACGATGCAGCAGCAGAGAGAGGGGACTTCGGATCCTTTGAAGATGATGATGACGCACTCTTGACTCCTCCTGCCTTCGTAATCATCTGAGATTGAGCCAACGAATTTCTAACACCACCACCGCCATTGGCAACAGACGAAGCGGTTGCAGCAGTCGATGAGGACTTGGAATCTTGGGCCTCTTCTCCAACTGTTCCAGGGCCCTCTTCCTCCTTCGCCTTGGCTCCACCTTCGCCTTCTGCCTTTTCACCGCCATCGGTCTCTTCTGCATTCGCTGGAGTTGAACCTGCAGCGACAGCAGCAGCAGTCGGCGCCTGAACTTTGATCTGAGGAATCGCAGAGAAGGTGACTTTCTTAGCTGCCGGAGGTGCATTTGAAGATGAAGATGTTGAAGATGCCGACGTTGTAGTTGCAGATGGTTGAAGATCAGCAGACTTCTTGGCAGATTTGGACTCCTCTTCTTTAGCCTTCGATGCTGCAGCCGCAGCCGCAGCCGCAGCCGCCAATGACTTCCTCTCTTGTTGAGACACCGCTTTTGCAGTAGACACAATGTCGGCGTGATGCGAGATGAGCAAGGACACGCGCTGGAAGAGCAAGAGGATCTGTTGTTCCAACTGCTCCGCAACGTTGCCTCGCGGGCTCTCCAACGCCAAACGCCATCGAGATCGGTAACGACCCAATTCATACATCAAAGCAGTAACGCGTTCAGTCTCCTCCAAAGACGCCAAAGTGATGGACGGCGCCGATTCCACTGCAACCGCGACTCCGCCAAGCATTTGCGTTACACTCACATTGCCAAACCTTCCTCCTCCTCCACCTGTTCTCATGTAAGATGAGGACTTCGGACCAGGCGTTGCAGAAGAACCGGCAGCGGACACGCCTCCAGACTTTCTACCTACTCCTACTCCACTTCCACCTCCTCCTAGTTGTACGCCACCGCGATTGATTCTCGTTCCAAATACTTGAGAAGATGAATTGGGGGTTGATGTGCCAAAATGAGAAGCAGGGAACGGGTTGTGGGCACTGCCGGTTCTTCCTTGACCACTTCCACCACCACCACCCCCACCACCACGTGTTCCTCCTAATGATATGCCTTGATCAGAAACATCCATTGATGACGATGATGTAATCGTTGAAGCCTCCTGGAATCGAGAGTGATGAGTTTCCAGAGAACGCAGCAGTCTCGGTGCGTGCGTACTTACTAACTCTAGCGCCTGTGCTACCGTATCTTGAGCGTATTTCAGCGATCTTAGCAATAGAGTGATGAGCGTGAGTGTCAGAGTCCAGTTCTTGTGCCACACGTTGCGCTCGCCACTCTCCAAGTATTCGAGCATTCTCTCCCTCACAAAGCCAGCCCAAGGCTCCATTCTCAAACTCTTCACAACACCGTAAGAAGCTAACGATTCTGCCATCTCATATGAGGCAGTGGCGAGAGAGATGAAGAAGTAGAGGATGGACTCAGCGCGATCTGCCTCCATTTGCGCACACAGAGACACTTCAAGCTCAGATACCAAAACGCCCAATGTATTACGTTCTGTGAGACAGCGAAGCAAGGCGGATGGGTGCTCACTGTGGGCAACAATCACGTTCAAAAGCGAAAGCGAAGCTCCGAACAAGCTCCTCTTCTCCAACAACTCCACACATGTCGCAGCAATAGGGATAGAGATCGATTGAATGAGATCATTCCAAGACGAGAAGGAGTCCAAAACGGTATGAAGGATGGTCAGAATCGTGTGACAGATCTCAGACGTCGACGGCAGGCTCTTGCTAGACAACCAGAACAGCGCATCGCGCAAGGAAGACAAGATGACGTAGATTGATTCGGATATCGTTTCTGAGATGAGGTCGTTGGAGGGCTGTTGGGAGCCGGAGGACGAGGTCCTTTTGGAAGTCGATGTCAATGATGGAGCTGATGTTCCAGAGTGTTGCTTATGATGTCGAGATGCAATTTGGAAGATCTTACACCAACGTTGCGAAGAGAGTTGCAAGATAAGGCACATCTCCTTCATGTTGTTCAATGTGGCGACAGATTCTCTGCGTTCACATCCAATCTTCATGGCCAAGACTTTGGAAAGGAGAAGAAGCATATCCACTTCAGGAAGTTGAAGTTTGGACTGTCTGACGATGAGAGTATGGAAGAACTGTTCGAACGATTTCAGAGCACTGAACTTGGCTTCAGTGTACGATAACTCCACATTAACCAACTCAATCCTCTCCATCACATCGATGTACTCATTCGTATAGTGGTCATAGGAAGTCAACGTTGCATTCGTCGCGGGTAAACCGAATCGATTCTTCGTGACAAAATCACCAGTGCCATTCACATCAGATCCTTCATCCTCCTCTGACATTGTGTTCATGTTCGATAACCCAAGCTTCTTTTTCAATAATCGAGTGTTGAAGAGGTACTCAGAGCCGAAAACGCGCTTATTTCCAAAGTGACACAGCAAGCTCATGTCAATCTTCAGCCAATGCAGTGTCTTGATGAGCAATTCTCTAGCATCCCTTGATGAACCAGTTGTTTGCATAGATAGTTCGCTGAATTCGTCGAGAAGGCCAAGTAACCGAGGTGTTTCGGTGAGCAATTTTCCGAGCTCCACGACGAGTCCCTCGTCCAGTGATCCATGGTGTGGTACGAAGAAGATCTCGAGAGCCAAGATTTTGAACACAAATGCGTCGATGAGAAGACGATAACAGTGGAAGTTGACCGAGTCCAGCGACAGCTTCCTACTGCTGTCGCTTGAACCTGAACTGTGCTCGTTGTTCTCAGATAACGACATGGGATTGCTTGTAGAAGACGATGGGGAAGAGGGATGAGTGGTGGCGGAGGAGGAAGAAGACAAGGCCTCTTGGAGAGTTTTCGAGAACTCGCGTGACTTGCCGTCGTTACTACTGCTGCTACTACTGCTGCCATTGGAGAGACAGCTCAGAATTTTCAGCCAGAAGTTGGGTCTCGAACGAATTTGAGAGAAGATGGAGAGGTGATCGGAAGCGACGTGCCAAAGCGCGGTGAGGAATGAGAAAGCCTCGCTCAGGAGACGCGGGTCGTTCTTAAGGTACCAAGTACGTTGTTCATCGTCCATAAAGAGATTGAGCACGACGGCGACGGAGCTCGTGGGGACTGAAAGAGAGGCGAGAGAGGAGGAAGAAGTTGACGATTTCGCTCCTGCACCTGTTGTTCCAATCGTAGGAGTTGCAGAAGTTGTGGAAGTGGTAGTAGAACTTCCTTTCGCAGCTACAGTAACCGAAGGCTTGGAAGAAGAAGACGTTTCTGGCGCGCTCATCGGTTCGATGGGATCCGCCTGGATGTTGATAAACAGCTCAGCAAGTCCTGGTTGTGTTGAGAGAGATTCAGTCATCAATCTCCAGATTGAGATGCGGAGGTAGCTCGGCTCGCGAGAATCGCTCAATCGCCACAAGAACTCGGAGCGCAACGTGTCCGCCATCGATCCAAAGTATGAAACAAGCGAAATAGGAGCGGTCTTGACGGTGGCCATGGCTACTACTGCAGATGAGGTCTCTGAGGCCGTTGAACCGGCTCGAACGGTGGCTGAGGAGGAAGATGATGCGACGGAGGACAAACCAGAGCCTGCTCCCTGCGTTCCCTTGCCGGTGCTTGATGCTCTCCCTTCCAATCCATCCCTGGGAGTTGTACTACTACTACTACTACTACTACTACTACTACTACTACTACTACTACTACTACTACTACTACTACTACTACTACTACTACTACTACTGCCGCTGCTGCTGCTGCTGCTGCTGCTGCTGTGGGATTGAGACGTCTTGGAGAGTTTGCAGAGGATGGTCAACAGTTCGGTGGCTTTCGTCGGGATCTTGGCGTCGTAGTTGTACGATATGTAGCTTGCAATGACATAGACGAGATCCAAACCATACTTTCCAACCTTTCTCTGCAGAATAGAAGACTCCAGAGGGGTGATTTCGTGTGCCAATTCGGAGTCGACTTCCACACCTCCAGTTGATGTCGAGGATGGCGACGATGATGACGTTGGCGATGAGGCTTTGGAGAATGAGGAATAAGAAAACGGGGGACTGGGCTCGTCGAGATGAGCTCTCTGCTTGAGGAGGAGGACGGATTCCAAAACAGTGAAGGCCGACTTGACGAGTTCCACGAGCGTTGCGCCTCCCTTGACTCTCCTCTGATTCCACTCCAGAGCAATAGGTCCCATGCTTATGATGTTCAAGATGTTCGTGTGGAAGCTGACGTCGTACAGGAGGCTATTGAAGAGCGTCTCCTGAATCCAAACTTTGGCTTCTCCCCTTGAGGATGCGGTCGTGGTATTGGTGGTTGTTGTTGTACGTGTAGATTGTGAAGAGGCACCGAATTGTGATGATTCTGTGGGAGAAGCATCGTGAGGAAAGGAGGAGAGTTGAGGAACGTCGTCCAAGAGTCTCTCGAAGATTCTCAGGATTGTGAGTCCCAACGACGATTTGTGCCGAATGGAAGTGTATCTCCACGTCTCATATTGCGAAAAGAGCGCGTTTTGGATGTAGACGAGAGAAGGGAGGAAGTCTGAAGTGTCGAAGGAGACTCCAGAGACTGTGGAGAGCATCGAGGACGATGCTGCGTTTGTAGACCATCTTTGCAGATACGCAATGAGACACTCGGCAAGATCAAGCCAAGCCAGAGTGACGGGGTAAGAGCCAATGGAGCACTCGTAGTCGAGCGTGTGTCTGATAGGGCCAGGGATGAAGAGCGAGGATTGTTCTGCGGTGTCCACGAGTCCTCTTCTGAAGTGTGTCCATACGAGCGTCGGGTGATGCACAGCCATGCCCTTGATGCACACGAGAGTGGCAGTGAGGAGCTGAAGCGGCGGCTTGGGGAGGTACGCGCACGTGTACAAAATTTGCACCATCCTCGGCAGCAGGAAGAGTTCCTGTTCAGCTCCCATCTGCGGCACTGTTCCAAACAACCGCTGAGCAACGTCTAAGAGATGATCATGTACCGTGGAGGCCATGAGAGGCTGAAGCGAGAAGAGCTGCGCGAGGAGTTGAACGATCCCGGTCATCAGCGCCACGTCCTGTTCTGGAATGTTCGTGACGAACGAAGAGTTGAATTGCGTGAGGAAGGAGTCGATGAAGTTGATAAACAGCAGCCAAGCACTATGAGGGAGAGCCCACTGAACCAGGAAAGGTCGCTCCTGAGAATCGAGGCTCAACACACGTCCAAACGCATGCGGTGGGACTGTAATCATATCCACTTCCATCGCACGAGTACTTGTCACAAAGAGAGAGGCGTCATTGCCAAGCGAGAAGGGAACGGAGGAGGGAATCACGAGATGATACGGGGGTTTCAAAAACGCGACGCCAGTGGCGCGCTCTGCTTCGGGGAGCGCCTGTGAGTAGGTCAAAAGATCGCAAAGGTAGAAGAAGACTGTAGACGCGGATTGAGGGTCCGATGCGAGAGAGGTCAGGAGCTGCACGAGGGGCAAGAATTCGTACGGGAACCTCTCCGAAGCGACATCCAACAGCGCTCTTAAGTGTCCGGTTTCGCTGAACATCCTCCAAAAGTGATTGCAAAGCGCAGGTTCATTGCGATAGATCTCGCAGTGCAAATCGACGAGACCATAGTAGAAGGGCAAATCTTCCGCGCAGAATGAAGTCGTCACCGCGATCATCCATCCACTGAGAATGCTCTTATGAGCCAACATGGAACCGCCTCTACCACCGCCATACAGTACTTCCTCTTCACGAAGCAGCTTGAGCATGAAATCCACGGCCTTCAATTGCACTGCGCGCCTGCCATACTCAGCGTGAGATACCAGCTTGTCGATCACCAAATCATGTGAAGAAGTCATTGAAGAAGATCCGTAGAGAGGGATGGCAGAAGACGACGAGAAGGAAGAGAGTGAGCCACTGGAAACTGAAATGCCCAAACGAGCGGACATTTCCTGACCAACTCGACTCAACATGGC
>Ga0307375_10006980_pt1 | contig 10356 bp, 18 predicted proteins | sample TR1MG_FD_202531 | JGI IMG/M metagenome (GOLD analysis project Ga0307375, IMG submission 202531) | Soil microbial communities from Risofladan, Vaasa, Finland - TR-1 | ecosystem: Environmental > Terrestrial > Soil > Coastal area > Acid sulfate soil | place: Finland: Risofladan, Vaasa | collected...
TCCTGTATTATTTTTTTCTTTTCCATATTATATAATCTACTCCATAAACCTAAATTTGTCAACAGATAAAATAAAAAAAGTGACCCAATTTCTCAGGTCACTTTTCCATTTCCGATTTTAACTATTCATTGATTCACTTAACAATTTATCTATATCATTAAAGAAAAAGATATTCCCGAAAATCCCGATTCCAATTGGTTTACTATCACCTTCATAATTCATTTTTGTAATTGAAAAAATAATGCAATTGGTTGAACTTATCATATTGTCAACCATTGTATTAATTAATGCTCCCCCAAGCATAAGCCCTAACGATTGCCCTGCTTGCTCCCATTCGTTATCAGTTTCTTTAATGTTTTCCTGCATGGACTTTTGCATAAAAGTATTGAATTTTGTTTTCAAAACTTCCTTATGCTGATCTTGTTTCGGGTTTGTAAATACTGCGAGCATAAGAACAATCACAGCAATGATTAATGAAACTTTTTTCATGCAACACTCCTTTAAAAATGATTAATAATATTATCGATACGATTTTTTCCAATTATATTCTTTATTTGCAATATCACTTTTGAACTGTGATAATTGCTTTTTCACAAAACCATTAAAACAACTGCAAACATGGTCAATATCACGGGAATAATTATAGAAACTGACAAAATCACCACTTTCCCATCGTCTCAATGATACCCTTTTTTCCCCGTAAAATTTTCCATGTATCGTATATGTTCGACCAATATCCTTTGGCCCCGTTACCCCATTCGGATTGATTTCAGAAGTAACCCAAAACATCCCCTGAATAATCCTACCCTTTAATCCGGCTTTCTTCATTGCTTTTTCTGTCATTTCAGGAACTACTATTTCAGAAACATAAACAGCAGATGCTCCATACCCTAAATACTCTTGAAATTTTGGTTCCTGATATACTGAAAAATTAGGTAATGACTTTGCAAACTTCTTAACGAAAAGTTCATGCAACTCTTTTACTGTCTTCATATCTTCTCTTGCTTCTTTTTTTGTACCCATGATTATTTTTCTCCTTATTATATAATCTAACTAATAAAACAAAATTTGTCAACAGATATTTCAGAAATTATAAATCGATTGCCAATATTCAAGGCTTCTTAAAGATGCGTTCCCAATATCTTTGATTGTTTTTTTACTCCAATTTTTACACACTATCATCCGTTCTCTCAATTCATTCATTTTTGTTTTCTGCTCTTCGGTATATACTCTATAAGAATCGTAATTACGGATTTTACTAACCTTATCGGTATGATGCGTTACGATATTGGAACTATCAATATTTTTCTCTCTCATAAATAATGTAAGATCACAATCTTCTTCTAAATACACATAATCACCACGCATATAACTACAACTGCTTATCTGATTTTCAATACCTACTAACTCATTTTTGTGAACCTTTAACCAACCATGCTGCGGGTCTGAATAAGAAGTATATTTTTTCATGCTTTCCCCTTGTTTATGTTTTCTTATCTATAACTTAACCAATAAAACAAAATTTGTCAACAAATAAAATAAAAAAAGGGGACTTAATTAAGCCCCCAATTTATTTCTCGCATATTCCAATGCTTCATCTTTGGTATTTATTTGACCTTCCAACTGCATATCATAGATTTCAGTTTTCACCTGACCTATTAATGCACCCTGACAAAAACCTATACCTATCAAATCCCTACCATCGATTAAAGGCTCCGGCTTTAAAGACTGCTCTCCATATTCAAGTATCAACTCATTTACTTTCTCTATGATACTCAAATCATTAAAACCACCTTTTTCATCGGCAATATGTAAAGCCATCAAATCAGAAAAATTGTCCTGCGAAAAAAATCTCTTCTGCTTTGATTTCTTCATTCCTTTTACATTCAACATTCTCATATGATCATAAACAAGTTCCCCGACATACTCAATAAACTTATTCGGGAATTTAAGACCTTCGAGAATATCTCTGGTTTTCTTTGCTCCTATTTTTGCATGTTCCCTATTGGTTATTCTGCCATTGATAACTTCAAAAGTTTCCGGCTTTCCAATATCGTGAAACATTCCTGCAAATAGGACTTCCAAAGATTCACCTTTTAGGTTTTCCATAACCTTTACAGTATGGCAAAAAACATCACCTTCAGGATGCCATTCAGGATCCTGTTTGACACCTTTTAACTTTTCAATTTCAGGTAATACATAATGTATTAATCCGGTATCAAAAAGAAGTTCAAACATTTTTTCCGGCTTATCCAACTTCACCATTTTTATTATTTCATCCCTGATACGTTCCTTCGATACAAGTAAAATATTTTTAGCATTCCTTTTTATTGCTGCATAGGTAGACTCTTCAAGGTCAAACCCGAACCTTAATGCAAACCTGACACCACGTAGTATTCTTAATTTATCTTCGGAAATACGGGCTTCAGCGTCCCCTATAAAACGGATTATTCCGGCTTTCAAATCTTTTTCACCGTCTACAAAATCCAATAATTTCCCGTCAATTGGATCATAGAATAAACCATTTATAGTAAAATCACGCCTTTTTGCGTCCTCTTCAATTGACGAAAATTCGACAGATTCAGGATGACGATTATCAGAGTATTTTCCATCATTCCGAAAAGTGCATACTTCAAATTCAATACCGTCCACAATAACAACTATAACCCCAAAACTTTTACCAACGGCTACGGTTTTTTCAAACAAAGATTCAACCTGTTCAGGCAATGCATCCGTGGCTATATCAATATCACCCGAACTAACGGACAATAACATATCCCTGACAAATCCTCCAGCGAAAACAGCCTGAAATCCGTTAGACTTTAAAGTCTCTATTATTTGTATTGCTTGTTTTTCCATAACTATAATGTAACCATAAAAACTAAATTTGTCAACATCTTTGTTTTTTTATTTCCTGACAGACCACACAATCATTGAATCTGCTTGACAAAAAAGAAAAGGTTTAATCGACCTTACTCATTTTATAGTACCCTTCATTCCTTTGAAACGCTTTCTAATTATGCTTTTGAGGGGGGACTTTTTAGCCCCCCGTTTATCGTTTCCCCTTATGCCATAGCAGGGGCTTTTGCGTATAACCACCCGCCAACCTTTTCAAGTCCGAGCCGTTTAACACCTGTATAATCCCTGTGAGCTGTACGGGTAACTAATTGAGTAAAATCGAACCGGTTATTATCATACTCAACCATTTTCCGATCTTCCCACTCGCTGCCTTCGCAGGGCTTTTGCTTTGTGGATTTTTCCCATTCGTCAACCATGTCAACAGTGTTTTTCTTGCCGACTGCCATTTCTATACGGCCGGTAGCCTTGCGCAAAAAATTCTCTGTGACTTCCTGATCCATCATTATCTCAAAATTCTTTTTGAGAATATCAGCACCCTGCAAAAGGTATGTCCGTGCCCCCGCTTTGAAATCTACAAGTGCTTTATGAATCTCATTTCCACGGTGAATAGCACGGGAACGAATTGCAGAATTATTGTCAATATGAGAACAACCATTTTTGCACCAGTACCGGTATACATATTGCCCCATCCATAATGAAGCATGACCAGTTTCACTATTCAGCAAATCAACGCCGATACTCGAAACATCACCCACTTTGACTTCAACCTTATTCGCCGGATTAGTAATGTTAATCCTGAAAAAGTCTTTAGTCAAAGAAAGTCCATGCACCTTAAAATCAATGCCAAGGTTAGAAACAATATTCAGCACGTCCTTATGGGGAATATGAGTATATACACCACTCATAACAGACTTAATCGCTGAACAGGTTTCATCGGGGGACTTATCAAGGATAACCGTAAACTTCTCACCGGCCACTATATTATTGAATAGGTGATTAAGGTTATACTCAATTAAATGATCATCGCATACAGTCATCGGGAAAGAACCGACACCCATTCCTGCGCGCATCAAAAGACCCTCAGCCCCTGAATCACGGACATGGAAAATAGCGTGCTTATGTTCGCCCTTAATAGCAAGGAACATTTTTCCACCATCCATCCTGACACTCAACTGATTGCCAAAATATTGGCCTGTCTGGATTTTACGGGAAGCAAAATAATCCTTTGCTTCAATAATAGAACCGAACGCACGATCAGGTGTTACAATCGTAGTTCTTTCGAGCAGTTCTGTTGATTGTTTGTTTTCTTTTAACATCGCTACACCTCCATATATAATTGTTAATAATAATTCGTTATTGCCTATACTATAATAATACTACAAAATGCTAAATTTGTCAATACAAAAATAATATATTTTGCAAAAAAATAGTAGTTAGGTTTTACGCTTTGGCACGGATTTTGCTTTCTCCGTGACCAGGATTATATGATTGTGTGGAGAGCAAAGACAAAAAAGAAGGACCGGATTTCTCCGATCCTTCTTTCGTCTGTTAAAATCCGGTACTTTAAACCTCTACGAGGGATCCCTTACGCAGGACACCGGACACTTTTTTTAAAGCCGTACCCCGTTAAGGGGTAGGGCTTTCCCGGTCATTTATGCAACCTTACTTGTTACATTTTTGTTACCGCGAAATTTGTACTCGCCGCGGTTTTCGGAATTACGCTCAAACAGGCTATTGGCATTCTGAAAATTCCGGTTAAGGACACCACGCACACCGGCTTTCTGTCCGGCAGTTTTCGCTTCGAGTTTCCCGTAAATGGTTTTCAGGTCACGAAACACGCGGGCAGCACGCAAATACTGAATAAGCTTTGCTTTGACGCTATCAGGCTTTTTAGCCTTTGCCGGGGCTTTGGTTTTGGGGGTTTTGGTTGTCTTCTTCATACCGATACTCCTTTGAAGATTGTTATTGAAAGGTTTATTGTTTGTTGTATAGTAATAATATACCAATAAAAACTAAATTTGTCAACAACTTTCTGCATCTTGATGCATTTTTTTTAAATTGCATCCTTATCTAAATAATTCCGGTCAATCTCTATACCCATAGAATCTTCAATAAAAGACTGAAATTGTTCAAGGCAATTATTAGGGGAACATTGATGAAAATTATACTTCCCTGAATATTGATTACAGAGATACACTTCATACGCCCGTTTAGGCTCTTCAAATCTCCCAAATACAGAGTATACCCTAACCCTTTTCTCATCGGGCTTATGGTGTATAGATACAGAGAATACCCCTACATGCTTTGTTTTAAACTTCCATTTGTACCCCAGTTCTCCATGCTCCTCATGCTCAACACAACTTTTGAGATACTTATATTCTTTTAGGAATTTCTGTATTTTAGTCATCGTAATTACCCTGAAATTTTCTTAACCCATCTTTGGGCTTTCTTCATTGTGGTAAACCGTGCATGAATACCACCATCAACATAAACTTCAGCACGGTAAAATGTCATTTTCCCATCTACCTCTTCACGGGGTATCTTACATTCCTTAATAGTAAGTTCTCCTGTATGGAATTTAGAATGAGAGTATAATACCCGATGTGTTTTCATTTCAATAATTCTGATAATACAATGGTCAAGTATTCCACCACCACCATGCGACCTGATATTATGGATTAATATTGGAATTTTAATAGTGCCGGTACTCCTGCCAACGTATCCTTCAATATCATGCTCTTCGAGCCATGACTTCCCAGTTTTAGTATCACCAATAAAAATCCGTACTCTCACATTACTCCCACGAACATCCTCAAGGACACTGATAACGTCATCGCTTGTTCCTTTTTTATAACTTGTTCCGTTTATTTCTTTGTATTTAACTTCAGTCACTATTCCCTCACTTTCATTCTCCAATGTTTTTGTGGTTATATCACCATAATAATAATATAACCACAAAAACTAAATTTGTCAACAAAAATCATCAATTATTTTTATACCCAGTCGGCAATGTGAAACATATTACCGATATTGAGATTTTTCAGGAACTCAAAAGGGGTATCACCATTAAGCCAAAAAGTTTCAAGATTTTTAAGGCTATAATAATTAGATTCATTCGGATTTTTAATGACACCGAAAATAATAGGGTCAATTTGTTTAACCCTGCCTATCATTGGATAAGCCACGTACATAGTATCAAAGATTTCAAGTTCCTTTGCACTGATTGTACGGGTAAGGACTTCCATAGGCGGATTATCATTGGCGCTGTACTCATGAATTTCTACGACCTTTATATATGCCTGTAAATCTTCAGGTATCTCAATTTCGGTTTCACGCTCATTTTCCTTTGCCTTTATAACTTCCTTTAACATAATGGTTACAGAACCCTTTGTTTTATCGGTAAGAAGTTTCAGAGCTTCAACCATTGCCACAATATTACCCTTTAACCGATAATGCCCGATAACTTCCCATAACTTTGATTCACTGATAAAGGATTTATCAAGGTAATCCTGAACAACATCAAGCGCAAGTAATTTCGCCTGTATAATCTTCTCTGAAAAAAGGGCTTTTCTCTTTCCGATTGCTTCATTCAATCCGGCAATACCTAATTGTTCGCCCATAATTTCAAAAGACGTCTTAGAGAACACCATAGACGCTTCACAGACCTTTATTTTATAATCCCACTCCTCGACCTTTGCTGTCATATCTGCATTCTTAAACGCTGTACGTTGCTCTAAAAGAGCCGTGTACTCTGATTGTAATATGATTTTTTCAACTTCACTAACCATAACAATACCCCTTTGTTAAAGTTTTCATTTTCTATTTACTTCTATAAGTTAATACATAAAACTAAATTTGTCAACATAAAAAATAAAAAAATTGACTGCATGGCGACCACACAATCATCGTTTCTGATTGACAAAAAGGTTATATTAACTGCTTCTTATGCTTTCGTTTCCGTGTATATCGTTTCTTATCTTTATGTATACCGGTGCCGGTAACATGGGGCTGATGTCCCCTGTTTTTTAACTTCATTAAACTTGCTTCTTTGCTTGAAATTTTCATACGTGTAAAAATCCACATTTCCGGCAAAACGCAAAACCACTTTCAAAAATAGCACGTTTCGGATTGCAACAATCCATTTTAGGGAAACGCTTTCTATACCATTGTATACTATTCTCTCTAATAGCCTTCACGTTCCCTATAAACGATTTTTCAGGTTGTTTAGTATTGTATACTCCCCGTTTCTCCTCTATTTCCCTATCCCTGATAACCTGCGATAACTTTGTATATCGCATTAAATCTCTGGCATTAATCATAATATACCCCTTTGTTAAATATATTATTTTCACTACTATTACATAATGTAATACAAAAAACAAAATTTGTCAACATAAAAGAAAAAATAATTTTTCTATTGACAAATTGCAACATCTTTTGTTAGGTTGTTAGGGAAGGGACAAAAAATATTTTTCAATTTGTCAAGCAACTACTATGCCAGTTTGGTAGTAAAGCAATTCTCATGCCATAGACGGTATGTTGACAACTTGTGAATAATTATTTTGTTGATAAAATGTGGACAAAAAAATAGGGAAGAGCAACCTTTTTTACACTCGCCTGTCATATACACCCTTAAATACTGTGTCGTGACAGTCGTGGTCTATGACCAATACAGTATCACCACACCCAGGGCTTCTGAATAACTTTAGATTCTTATTGTTTAAATTACCGGTTAATGTAACAAATATTTCATCGGTCTTACCTTTAGACGATATCGTAAAACATGATGATGATGATATCAAATATTTCTTACCATCCAACTCAACTTCCCTACCTTTAGAAAATGGATGGTGTCTTTCCGTTTTACAACTTAATAAAATTCTCCCACTGGTATTCTTAATGGTAATCTTAAACATCTTCCAATTCATCCAACTCTTTCCGAAATCCATCCTTCTCTTTCTCACTCCAAAGACCACTCTTCAAACACATCTTTAAAGATGCAATCTTATCATCTTTGGATTTAGGACAACTGTAAAGTTTAGGATAACACTTCATACAATTAAACACGTTGCAATTGCTCTCTTCTTACCTGAATGAATTTCTGATTATTACGCTTGATGACTTCAAGATTATAACCACAATGATTTTCAAGTTCTGCCTTCAGGTCTGCATACTCTTCCGGCTTCGCAAGACGGCTATTGTCAACTATCATATAGGGGTTACATGATCCATGCTGTCCTAAATGCTCATAAGACTGACACGTATGGACCTCATTTGTTCCACAGAGTTCAGGAAAAATAGCAATAACGTTATCACTCGCTTTCCAAAACCTGAATATCACTTTTGTTTTTTCGGTATCCTTTTCCACAATCTACTCCTTGTTTATTTTTTACCCTTCTACATAAAGATAACCCAAAAAACTAAATTTGTCAACACTTAATATAAAAAAAGCGAACCTAGTCACCGGCTCGCTCATAAATCTTATTCTATCATCTAATTTTTATTCTCAAATATAGTGTATCATTCTACGTTAATTGCACATTTCGACTGCCCTCCTTACCACTTTTGGGCTATTAAAGGCAAAATAAGACTTGTTCGTTAGGGCTGTCCATATCCACCCGATATACAGGGAAAACTTCTAAGGGGTCGTCACCCCGATTGTAGGTACCTCGATACTATTAATATAACAATAAAGAGGGGTTTTGTAAACAAAAATCAGCGGCGCGTACTAACTATTATAGCCGTCCATAATCATCTTTTTAAATCCTGACTCAATGATAACAATATCAGAATCAGTCCTTAAATCTCCCCATTCTATACTATCCCCTTTTTTCTTATACTCCTGATAATACGGAATTATCTTATCTGCCTGAAAATCCAAATAAGCAACCGCTATCATCTCCTGCCTTAATCCTTCAGGATATGTAGTCGGTCTTTCAGTATCAAAATTCTGCCTAAAATGTGCCATATCTTCAGGCATAACTTTTCTCGATGCAACATCATTAATCAGGACAACACCAACAGCCCGGATCTCTTTAGCCTTCTGTCCAACCATATTATAGGCATCAACCTTACTATTATCATTTTCCCATGATAATAAAATAGGTAAGATCAATGCTCCTTGATGCATAAGCAAAGCACACGCACTCAAATGACCATCAGCCTCAAGGTTTTTCTTTGCACGGTCAATCATTGCCCTTAAAATTTTATCAACGTCCATTATTGACCCTCAGTAACTTTATGACTCCACACATCAACTTCTGCATCTGTAAGACCTGACAACTCACCATTACCCTCTAAAGTATGAGGAAGTTCATTCAGATAATCCTTCAATTTTTGAACTGACTCACCATTAAGTTTATACTTAATCGTAATACTCAACGTTAATTCAACTTCATCTTTGCTATTAGGCATAATTATATCTCCTTTATCATTATGTATGATTACTTACCTATGACATTTTCTCTTTCAGAAAATCATCAAAAGCATCATTGCTTTTCTGATTTTCAATATATTCAAGGCATAGTTCCAACTTTGTAACATCATTCCAGCCTTCTTTGTCCCCGATTTCATTCAAAATAGATTCGGCATCCATAATTACCCTTCCATTAAAAATACATAGGCAGCTATTAACTTCTCAGCACTTTCTTTATTTCCTCCCGGCTTATCCGGATGATAAATCATAATCAATTTTCTGAAAGCACTTTTAACAACATCATTTGATGAACCTTTAGGGATTCCAAGAACGGCAAATGGGCAATCATTATCAAGAACTGTTTCAGCCCTTCCGGTACCCCACTCCGAATGATCCCACGCCCACCCAAACTCATTTCTCCATTGGTCGGGACTACCAGGCGCACCTTCATACGTCCCATAAGGCGTATAATCAGGATCCCATACATTCTTTTTCGTTTTACTCATTATTATCTCAGGGAATTTTCGATAAGCATTTGTTTTCCGAGCTTGCGCCCTTTAACACCGACTGCTCTCAAATGTTTGCAGTCACCATGCCTGATATTACCGGGACATGAACACGTCCAATAACCGGCACCATCGGCACTGTCAAAGGAAACCATATACAACCTGCCTGAAGACTCTGAACGTACCTTAAACCGACATTTATATCTATCGGTATCAGCAAGCGTCTCAACTGCATTGCCACTGTGAATTGTTGGATAATGTATTGTATCATTCATTTTGCATTTTCTCCTTTCCTTAATAACTTAATACACAAACCTAAATTTGTCAACAGGTAATGTAAAAAAAATATTACTTTCTGTTTTTTAATGCTAAATGAGCAATGTACAAATTTCTCCGCTGTTCCCTTTTCTTACTTCTCTTCTTATCCCGTTTCTCTTGACGCTCATTAACCTTTTCAGGATCGTGAACCCCACAATACCACTTCCCACATCTCTTGACCGTACCATTATTCTTACACTGTCTCCAATGCAACATTTGAGGGAGTAAAACTTGTTGGCAACATTGATGCATATTATT
>Ga0307375_10006981_pt1 | contig 10356 bp, 5 predicted proteins | sample TR1MG_FD_202531 | JGI IMG/M metagenome (GOLD analysis project Ga0307375, IMG submission 202531) | Soil microbial communities from Risofladan, Vaasa, Finland - TR-1 | ecosystem: Environmental > Terrestrial > Soil > Coastal area > Acid sulfate soil | place: Finland: Risofladan, Vaasa | collected...
TGGCAAACACCCTCGAAGTTCACAGCCAGAACGTAGGCGAGAAAGACAAACGCAAGGTCATCATTGCGAACCCACCCTACGGCGGCAAGATGGCACATGAACTGCAAACTAATTTCCGCGTGCATAGCGGCGCCACCGAGTGCCTGTTCCTGCAACATATTATGGCTAACCTTGCCAAGGGTGGGCGATCCGGTGTGGTCGTGCCGGAAGGTGTGCTATTCCGAGGTGGGCCGGATCAGAAGGTGCGCAAAGAGCTGCTGGAACAGTTCAATGTGCACACTATTTTGTCGCTGCCGGCGGGTTGCTTCCTGCCTTATACCGGCGTCAAAACCAACGTCATTTTCTTCGACAAGCGTGAAGACGGTGCTGGCACCAAGAGTATCTGGTTCTACGACCTGACCAACGATGGTTTCGAACTCAAGCAGACCCGCAAGCCGATTTCGGGAAGCCAGATTCCGGATTTTCTTGCTACGTGGGAAAATCGCGTCGAAGGAGAAAATTCATGGGTCGTCCCCATCGCGGACATCGTCGCCAAGGGCTACGACCTCTCGGCCAAGAATCCGAACAAACTGGATGACTACGAGCATCGTCCGGCGCTTGAGCTGGTGCAGTCGATCAAGGCGAAGGAAGAGAGAATTGCCGAATTGCTGGGTGAACTCGAAGCATTGCTGGAGAGTTCACTGTGACATCCTCAGCTAAAGGATGGAAAAGCTATCGTCTTGGCGATCTTGCACTCTACATCAACGGCAAGGCGTTCAAGCCGGAGGAATGGAAGACGACGGGACTTCCCATCATCCGAATTCAGAATCTTACGAATGCAGACAAACCGTTCAACTATTGTGACCAGGAAGTTGATCAGCGGTACTTGGTGAATGACGGTGACCTGTTGATTTCTTGGTCCGCAACTTTAGGTTCATTTATTTGGAATCGCGGCCAAAGCGTTCTCAATCAGCACATTTTTAAAGCTCTTCCTAACGAGAGTCTCGTAGAGAAGGAGTTCTTGCATTTCTTGATGCTGAATACTTTGGACGAGATGGCCGAGCACGCCCACGGTATTGCAATGAAGCACATTACCAAGGGAAAGTTTGAAGCGATAGAGGTCTCAATACCCAATTTGTCTGAACAGCGCCGCATTGTTGCCCGCATCAAGGAATGCATGGAGCGGACAGATGAAATTCAGTCACTCCATGAATCCTCTCTAAAGGATCAATTGCATCTCTCGGCTTCGGTAATCGAGTCTGAGTTACATCCCTCGTTTGCCAAAGAGGCTGGATGGCAGCATTTATCTATTGATCGTTTGGTGACCGCAACCCGCAACGGTCGCTCTATCAGTCAGGATGTCGATGGGCGTGCGAACGGCAGCGTACTGACTCTGACGTCGGTTCGTGATGTCACGCTAAGTACCGAATACAGAAAGCCGATAGAGCTGCCGGAAGCCGTTGCCAGCCAGTTTAGTATAGGCGAGGGAGACGTGTTCGTCTCGCGAGCCAACACCATCGAACTTGTTGGATTATCAGCAGTTGCTGAGTGCATCACTCAAGAGCGCCTGATTTATCCTGATTTGCTGATTAAGTTAACGGCGGATCGAACAAAAATTTTGCCTCGATATTTGGCATATGCATTGCGAAGCGCCGGGGCACGTCGGCAAATCAAGGAGCGTGCACTTGGGTCGAGCCAAACGATGGTCAAGATTTCCGGGGAACGTCTTCGGGAGGTATCGATTCCGGTGCCATCAATCATTGAGCAGCAGCAAATCGTTGCTAGGCTTGATGCTGGGCATGATTTTATTCGTCACATCAACTACGAGTCTTTGGGAATTGATGTCGGCACGATTCGCGCCGCGATTCTCAGCAAAGCCTTCGCAGGCGAACTGTGAGCACTATGCAACCCGATTCCCTACTCGATGAAGCCAGGCAATGGGTTGGCGGACTCGATGGCATGGGGCTTTCCGGCTCGCTGATTCGCGAAATTTTCGCAGCCTTCCTGCTGTTGCGGTGGGCAGATTATCAGGAAGCAGAACAGGAGGCGATGGCGGCATTTGAGGAGCGTGCCTTCCAGCCCGTCTTGCCCGCTCGCTTGCACTGGCGCATCTGGCACGACCTGAATCCGCCGGAGATGGGCTGTTTGGTAGCACAAGAACTATGCCCCTACCTCGGCAGCTTGCGCGATTCGCACGAGGATTCCCTTTCGACTTACCTCCATGCTTTGGCAGAACCGCTCCGTCGTATTGGTGAGGTCAATTTCGTTTATCTCTCGCAAGTGGTGCAATGGCTGGCTCGTCAGCCTTTCGAAACGATTCATGATCGTCGCCAGTTGCTCGATTTATTCGATGCGGTGGTGAGTGAGACGGCCAGTGGCTATGAAGGGCAACACATGACGCCGCCCACCGTCGCAAAACTGGCGGTTGCATTGGTCGATCCACGACCCGGTGAGCGTGTCTATGATCCCTGTTTCGGTTTCGCCGGGTTTCTCACTGCTGCGTGGATGCATGCTGAGCAGGCTGGCACATCTGGGTTTAATCGGCGCGGAAATATGCCTCTGGAAGTGTTCGGTATCGATATCAACACTCACGCCTTCTTGATGGGTCTTACCCGTCTGGTGCTGGCTGGGGTTGAAACGCCGCACCTGGAGCTGGGCAATAGCCTGGAACGTGAGCCAGCGCGCAGTCCGAGTCGTGAAGGCTTTGACGTGATTCTCGCTAATCCGCCGGTTGGCCTCAAAACGGCACGGGAGCCTGGGCGCTACGAGCATTTTCCAATTGTTACCGGCGACGCCATCGGGCTTTTCATCCAGCATGTGTTAATGCAACTGAAAGCTCAGGGGCGGGCGATCATTGCTGTGCCGGAAGGCTTTCTTTTTCAAAGCGGGAAGATGGCTGAGCTACGCCGCTATCTCCTTGAACGCGGCCATGTAGAAGCTGTAGTCGGATTGCCCGCTGGCGCATTCCTCCCCAGCACCGGCGTTAAGGGGAGTTTGCTCCTGTTGCGTAAAGAGAACGTGGGTGAAAAGGTCCGTATGGTGGATGCCTCACAGATGTTTGAGGCACCCAAGCGGAGGCGGCCAGCAATGATCCGCAATCCGATGATTCAGCAACTGGCAGAAATCGTCAGGGGCCAGAGTTCACAACATGCATGGGAACTCTCGCGCGAAGACCTCGCGGCAGCCGATTGGGATTTAACGCCACGGCGACGTGAAAAGGGCGGACTCGAATCACTATTCGCCACGCTGGACGAAATGCGGGCCGATGTGTCCATTTCGTTGCTGTCAGACTGTGCGCAGATCAGCGGGGGGCGCTCTATCAATGCGCGCGATCTGACGGATGAGCCGGATGGGGAGCGACCAGTCAGTTACATCCGCATCAAGGACATTCAAAAAGGCGTCGTGCATAAAGGCAGTAGCTGGGTCAGCGTCACAGCATTGCCTGGTATCGAGCCGCAATGGCGAGTGTTGGCCGGTGATGTGCTGTTATCAAAATCCGGCACTATCGGGAAGGCAGGCATTGTGCGTAACGGTGCGGTGGGCGGTATAGCGGCTAATGGCCTCTATGTCATTCGCGTTGACCAGAGTCGGCTCGATCCCGGATTTTTGATTGCCTATTTGGCAAGTGCCGCGTGCCAGAACTGGTTGGCTGCACAAGCGCGAGGAGTAGCGATTCAACACCTGAATCGCTCTGTATTGGATCAATTGGGTGTGCCACTGCCGCCCCTCCATTTGCAGCAGCGTGCAGCGGCACAATTCCGAGAGTTCGGTACGGATGCGTTGGCCTTCCTCATCGAAGCCACTGGAGCGAAGGAGCTGGATCGACTCGCCGCTTGGATGTCGGACATCAGTAGACGGATTCCCTCGTTCGTTGACGGGATTGACGAGCCACCCAGTCTCTCGCTACTAGAGCCATTGGTTGAATCTTCTAAAATTGCACGGCGTTTGAGTCAAGGCGACGAAATCGCCAGTCAGCACCTTCGCTGGTTGATACCTTTGCTTGATGGCCTCTCGACGCTTCAGGGCGTGAGCCAGATTCCTGAAGGCCCCAGCTTACTGAATGTCTTACAAGAGACAGAACGCAGCTTTCAGTCTGCCGCGTCGCAGGCGAATGGACACCTACCAGTTGAGGCACAGGGCAGAGAGCTGTCTGAACAATTAGCTGTATGGATGAAGTCCGTTGCTTCCGGCATGCTGGCTCATGCCGAGATTATCGCGACGCCAGAGATCAACAGGCTGCAAGCTGGCACCATGGTCGAGTTCAGCATTTCCGCAGTCAATGCCGGTGCATTGCCGCTACGCGGTGTTCGCGTCGAAACGACACCTGACTGGGGTGGGGCTTCGGTAGCGTTCCTCCCAGAGAAACAGTCGTTCAGTCTGAATCTTCGGGGTGATGTGCCAAAGGTAACTGGCACTTTTACCCTTACCATGCGTTGGTCTGCGAAGACGCTAGACGGCCAAAATGTGGATGGCGAACTCCAGCTTTCTTTTGATGTATTCGAATCGGAAGTCGAAGCCGTCGAGATGGTTGATTTGGGCGGTAGTCCATATGTCACCGGGAGCCCGTTGGAGCCAAACCAGGCCAACGATGTCTTCTATGGTCGTTCGCAACTTCTCGGCCAGATTTCCCGCCAGATCATTGACAGCGGTAATGTTGTCCTGCTCGAAGGAAATCGCCGCGCTGGCAAAACTTCAATCCTGCGTCACCTGGAAGGAACGAGTGCGGTTCCCGGTTGGCTTGCTGCATATTGCAGCCTTCAAGGAGCACAGGGAGCGGGGAATGTGGTGGGTGTGCCGACACCCGAGGTGTTCCGCGAGATTGCCACGAGCATTGCCAAGGCTCTGGTCAAGTTGAAAGTCGATACGCCACTGCCTAGCGGAAATGTGATTGCTGCAGGCAAACCTGGGCTCGGTATTGCACGGGCATGCCGAGAAGGCATCTCGGAGGAGTCTCCATTTGCCGATTTCCGCGATTACCTTGAGGTGGTACTCGGTCTTTTGGCCGCACAAGGGCTTGGCCTCGTGTTAATGCTGGATGAATTCGATAAGCTACAAGAGGGCATCGACAACGGGGTGACATCGCCGCAGGTACCGGAAAATATTCGATTCCTAATTCAAACCTATCCGCGATTTTCGGCAATCCTGACTGGATCACGCCGACTGAAGCGCTTGCGCGAAGAGTACTGGTCGGCGCTCTATGGCCTCGGCACCGGCATTTCTGTCACCGCACTCGATGCAGACAATGCTCGAAAAATTGTCATTGAGCCAGTCAAAGGAAAATTAACCTATTCGCCGGAAGCCACCGAACGGATCATCGAGGTTACGGCACGCCAGCCTTATCTCTTGCAGTGTCTATGCAATCGAATTTTTGATTTTGCGGCACAAACAAAAACACGCTCTATCACCCTCAATGTCGTCGAGCAGGCATGTGCAACATTGGTAAAGGACAACGAGCATTTTGCGAGTCTCTGGGATTACGCAGGGTCTGATCGGAAGCGTCTAATTTTAATGTTGTGCGCACAACGTGGAAGCCGAACTGAGCTCGTTTCTTTCGGTGAATTGCAGGAGCTCCTCGCACAACGTGGTGTGGAAATCAGTAACGAAAACCTAGACACCGACCTAGCCTTCCTTAGAGAGCTGGATTTGATCGATCTCGTTGGAAAAATCGGAGATGGTCATTACCAGCTTGCAATACCGTTGATGGCGGCGTGGATCGAACAGCAGCAGGATTATGAGGTGATTCTTAGCCGTGCTCAGAACGAATCGGAGGAAGAAAATGCCTGAACGAGTATTTCAAATTTGCGGTGCAACCATACCGCCGATGATTGGACGGAAGGCGATCATGGAACGCCTATGCAGTGCCTTGACCAAGCCGACCCCTGATCACCTTCAGGTCATCGGCCCCCGGTATGCGGGTAAGTCTGTGGTGCTGCACGCACTTGCACAACGAATGCAGGAAGCAGGTATGCCGTATGGAGCTGTCGTCCTTTGGGATCTTGGGCACCAGACACCCGATTCCGACGAGGCTTTCATGTCGGGATTGCGAGATCAGCTTGCGGCAGGCCTCGCTAAGGTAAGCCCCCAGTACGCAGACTACCTGCGCGCTGTCGAGGGTAATCCGTACAAGGAGTTGGCAGAGGTCTTCGATGAGCTGAAGGATCAAGGCATCAAAGTTCTGATGCTGTGGGATGGCTTCGATAAACCACTTGCCGGTGGCAAGCTTTCGCGCAACTTGTGGGATCAACTGCGAGAGCTGGCATCGCGCCCGAGCCTGCGACTTGTTATTGCCAGCCGCAAACGGTTGTATGAATTGATTCGTGATCCAGAATCGCATTCCAGCGATTTCTGGGGCATCTTCGATATGTCCCCAGTTCGCATTGAGTGTTTTGACGACAACGACATGAAGGCGGCACTTTCGCATGTTTCCGGGTTCACGCTTAGCACGGGAGCACAAACAGAACTGATCAATTGGAGTGGTGGATTTCCGCCGCTTCTGCTTTCTGTGCTTAACGACCTTCATGAGTTGGGTGTCACTGGGCCGGTGGCTCCTGATGCGGTGAACGCTAGTGCCGAGAAGATTAGCGACAATCTTACCGGCCTTGTTAATTCTCTCTGGTCCGATTGCCACCAGCCGAGCAAGGATATATTTCAGGAAGCTTTGGCCGCACACGGATTGGATGCCAATGGGCTCAGTCAGGCAGACCTTGCTCAACTGACAGAAAAGGGATTTGCAAAACGGTCTGGGTCGAAAATTTCCACGTCATGCCGATTCCTTGAGAAGCATGTTTCTGCTCACGCTGGCGACCTTGGACTCTTGGCACGTTTATTTGGATCCCCGGAAAATTTCCAGGTTAATGCGCGCTCTTTATTGGAGCGGCGTTTGCATCATGTGAAGACTCTTGACCCGATGCTTAGAGGATTCATTGACAACAGTCTTCGGTGGATTCCTGATCAGCCTGCCGTATCCATACAGGGAGTCCGAGGCATTGTTGATCGGGCACTTGATTTGATTTGGACGGCAGAGTTTGGAAAAGACAAGAAAATACCAACGGATTATTTCTCCTACTGGAAACTAAAGGATGAGCGCGGCCCTGAGCAATACTGGGATGAGCAATTCCCTGTCAAGCGAGGACATCAGATCAGATTATTGCAACTGATTACAGGAACGGATCGGAGTGGGGCAAAAGCCAAGTGTGTGACCAAGAACACGTATGCGCTCACGAATGCGGCACACGGATTCGGTGATTTCGGTCAGCACATTGATGGTGTGCCTGTCGACCTTGGCACAGCCTTCGCCACTCTGAGCGTCTGCGTCGAACTTGCGGCAGTGCTGGATCGCGAATTAGGGAATGCCAAGATGGGATCTGAATGATGCCGACTGTCCTTGGTAACGTTAAGCTCATTGGTGTTCGCAGGGTGGGCGCAATATTGCAGCAAGCCAGCATTCTGTTTTTTCTGTGACTTGATTGTGATTGGAATCGAGGTACTTCCATGACTTCAAATGTCAGCAATTTCACCAGCGGGCAGTTGGTTTATATCTATTTTTCAGACTTCTTCGCTGTCGCACCGGAGGCGCTAGAAGAATATGGCGCGTTCAATGTTTCGCTGATTAACGACCTACCTCTGTTCATTGACCCCTTTCTGTTGTTCGACAGCGAGGAGGCGCGTTATCAAGCACTGCATGACGAAGTCATACGATATTTGAAGTTTCTGCGCGATGCGTCGGCGGACGAGAGTATTTCAGCGGGGTTGCTTGATAGCTGGTTTCGTTTCCCCGAGGTCAAGCAGAACTGGCTTGGTTTCAGCAAGACCGGAAACAATGGCAGCGGCCTCGGTGCCGATTTTGCGCACAGCCTGCAACGCAACTTGCATCATGTCTTCAGCGATTTCGGAAGTGAATCCATCACCCGAGGCAGTCACTTGGAAAAGCTATGCCTTTTCGGCGACGGCGTCGGTCGCGACCACCTCAGCGATTTCACGACCAATCTAATCAAGCGGTTTCTGCTGGAGTACACGCAGGCATTTGCGCAGGCGCATCTTCGCCCCGAGTTTCGGCGGGATTTTCCAATTGATAAAGTGGCCTTCGACTATGAGAAGCGTCGCTGGATGCGTGGTAACTATAACCTCCCGATTCATGGCAATGACTTCGTTCTTTTGACACCAAAGGACATCCTGACCAAGGATGATGCGTGGATCAATCGCGGCGACCTGCTAAATCATATTGAGCAGGTTTACACAGCCATGCCCGACCCACAATTGCGCGCCCAAGTCGAAGCGTATTTCATGTCTCGCCTGACGGAGGATGCGGGGAAAGAAGAGGAGCGCGAGGCAGCAGCGGCGACGGTTGAAAAATATCCGGTACTCATCGACCACTTCATCCGCTTGAAGGAGGATTGCGGAGAAGAGGCGCATCGTTTGAGCGGCTTGAAGGTGCAAGAGACGCAAGAGCAATTTGTAGAGCAGCTTCGCGCTCTGGTAAGTTTGCATTTGCAGGGCACGGAGTTTTATACGCTGGGAGACAGTTACAGCGAATCCATGCAGCGCGTGCTATTCCTGAAAGACGTCATTGAAAACAAAGACGGCTACCGGCTGTTCTACCTGAAGGGCAAACCTGTCAAACGTGAGGAGGATCTGCAAATCATGTATCGCCTAACATGGTTTGCCGCCCTCCACGACGTCAACCGCGAGGTCAATAACGGGCGGGGGCCGGTCGACTTTAAGGTATCTCGTGGCAGTGCAGACAAAACATTGATCGAGTTCAAGCTGGCCAGCAATAGCAAGCTCAAGCGAAACCTTGAAAAGCAGGTTGGCGTCTACGAGGCCGCCAATAACACCAAGAAGTCGATCACGGTAATCTTGCATTTCAGTGATGCCGAACTTCAGAAGGTATTGCGCTATCGACAGGAGCTTGGCCTGAATTCTGCCGAGAACATCATCTTGATCGACGCCAGTCAAGATAATAAACCTTCGGCATCGGTGGCGTAACCATGGTGAAAACAGGATTCCTTCTTTCTTCACGCGGCAATGAGCGGTGTTCTTTTCTTTCTGACGAGAGCAAAGACTTAGAGGTTAATGATGACCCCAGATAAATGGATTAAGGAGTTATTAAACAACAGGAATCTTGAACGTCCTGATGGGCGGATGCTCTATGGCTATCGGTTAAGTAATGAAGAGTACAAATCATTACGCGAGATGCTGGCTTACACTGCGGATTTCGGGGATCTGGACGAGGTATCAAGCCGAATTCGCGGATTTTCGGCATTGTTTGTCCTTTATGCTGCCGAATGGTGGCGGCGCGAATACCAAGGTGGGGCATGGCGGTGGACATCAATCATTAGCGCTTTTGGCGGTGATGCGAAGGAGCTTGATGCTGCCGCAAGAACGAAGTGCGTAATCAGCGGGTTTGCATTCTGGGGACACCGTCCCGATGGGGAAGGCAAGAAATTCTTTGGTGCAATCGTCGCGCATGGCGGACTACCGCTCAAGCTCATCGGGCAAGGTGGCGGCAAATTGGCTTTGATCATGGATTACACGTTGCGCCTCGCAGCGCGTTACCACTGGGACAGCTTGCAAATCGCCAATGCAATTGAAGAGCGGGCCGACGAGTTTCCGGCAGCAAGTTTGCGCTGCCCGGAAATCTACCAGTTAATTGCCAGCATGGTTGTAGCGGTGCTGGAGCTGAAGCAGGAATTCCGTCTTACAGGAATTGCAGACCCTGTGGCCGTTTTAAATACGCAGGAACCCAACTGGCGCCTACGTTTCCCACTTTCCTTAGAGGATGCTGCTGCTCAAGCATTATTGTCAGGGTTGGTGAAAGAGGCTGCACAGCAGTTCATGTTTGCATCCTCCGTCATATTTTCTGTTGAGAGAATGTTGCGAAAAACTGCGGACGGCAAGTATGAATTGGCCTCCGCGCTGGCGTGCCCACAAACTTTGGCTGCCGACACACTGGCAGAATTGTTTGGCTTGAATGAATTGCCGCGCTACTTCTCGATTGATGTTCAGGTGGATGAACGCAAACCATTTTGCGAAGGTCGTCAGATTCTGGGGGCGGATACATCCACTGTGTCGCTTGCTGGCGGCAAATGTGTTTGGCATGGTGTTGATGCCTGTTCGGAGCATCTGCTCTATCTGCGCGGACAAAGCGGTGATTTGCGGGAAAACCCACTTCCGATCCCAGGTGGCGCTGAACTCTCTCAAGATGAGCCATGGGTTTTTGTTTTGCGCGATGGAAAACTAAGGTGGGTTGCTGCGGGCAGTGCGCGCGTTCCAGAAGAGGAGGCAGTCGTTGCGCTTCCTGGTGGGTGGGAAATTGAACCAGCGAACGCAGACTCAATAGCCGACTTTGTCGGACATTGCCACTTGGGCGATCAACAA
>Ga0307375_10006982_pt1 | contig 10356 bp, 9 predicted proteins | sample TR1MG_FD_202531 | JGI IMG/M metagenome (GOLD analysis project Ga0307375, IMG submission 202531) | Soil microbial communities from Risofladan, Vaasa, Finland - TR-1 | ecosystem: Environmental > Terrestrial > Soil > Coastal area > Acid sulfate soil | place: Finland: Risofladan, Vaasa | collected...
ATCAGTTATTTTCCAGATTGAAAAAGTTTCCGACTACTCTTTCAAAACCGGCGGCCACATCCGAACCCAAAACTTCTTTCGGCTCTATCCATCTGTATTCCTCCGCTTCCCAGTCCAAAACTATCTTGTCGGTTGAAATTTCGACGAGCGCGGGATGAATAACCCATGTTTTTCCGATTGACGAATCGTCCAAATCGAAAACCTCCCCATATCGTATCGAAATTATTTCTTTGCCGCTTATCCCAGTCTCTTCCTCAAGTTCTTCTTTTATTTTTTCCTCCAGACTTTTCTCGTCGTCCAAAAATCCCCCTATCCCGTTCCAGAGGTTCGGATATATTTTCATATCATGGCTTCTTTTGACGATAAGAATTTTATCGCCGTGCTTTAAAACGCAGCTGACGACCGGCGCCCATCGCGCGTTCGTGTAATCGGTCTGTCCTGGCCTGGGTTTGAATACTTTTTCGTCAGGCATTTATATATTTAAATTTTATCGGGAGATTTTATCCCCAAAAGTCCGAGCCCGCTCTTCAAAACGGACGCGACAGATTCTATCAAAACCAGCCGCGCGTTCCGGCGCGCAATATTTTCATCGGACAAAATGGGCGTTGATTCGTAATATTTGTTCGCAAGATTTGCCAGCTCAAAAAGGTATTTGGCAATGCCGTTGGTAAAAAGTATTTCCGAACTGCGCCTGACAACTTCTGGGAATTCGGCCATCTTCCTGATAAGCGCCATTTCTATATCCGTATCCAAACTTGATACTTGCCCGTCCGCCGAAGCCTTGGCGAAGGAGGGATACTTGATACTTGATACTTTGCGCGTTTTCCTCAGAATGCTTTTCAGCCTTGCGCGCGTGTATTGGAGATATGGAGCGCTATCGCCGGAAAAATCCAGCATCTTTTCCCAGTCGAAATATATGTCCGAGAGCCGGTTTTCCCTGAGGTCGCCGTATTTAATGGCTCCGATTCCCACCGCCGAGGCGATGCTTTCCTTTTCTTTGGCTTTAAGCTGCTTATTTTTTTCATCAACTATATCTCTTGCTAATTCACGGCTTTTCTCAAGTAATTCTTCCAGTTTGATAGCTTCGCCGCTCCTGGTGGAAAGCTTTTTTCCTTTCTCCCCCAAAACCATGCCGAATTTGACATGAGCCAATTTCGCTTTTTTCAACCCGATCTTTTCGGCAACTGCAAAAAGCTGGCTGAAATGCAAAGTCTGTTCGTTGGCCACAACGTAAATTACTTCCACGGGTTTATATTTTTTCATGCGGTACTCCAGGCTGGCTATATCGCGCGTAAGATACAGGCTTGATTCGTCCGATTTTTGTATCAACGCCGGAGGCAGCCCTTTTTCATCAAGCGGCACTATCAGCGCTCCTTCGCTTTCCACGGCTATCTTTTTTTTATAAAGCCGCTCAACGAGAGGCTTCAGATATGGTTCGAAAAACGATTCTCCGAGAGTTACGTCGAATTTAACGCCGAGCGTGGCGTATATTTTTTTGAATTCCTTCAGAGATTCGTCCCTGAACCATTTCCATAATTTTCTGTTTTGCGCGTTTCCGCTTTCAAGCTTCATAAATTCGTCCCTGCCTTCCTGCGCGAAAATCGGGTTTTCCGCCTCTTCTTTGTGGAATCTTACATAGAGAGACAGAAGCTCGGCTATTGGAGATTTTTCCACCGCGGCTTTGTCGCCCCAGCGCTTATACGCGGCAATCAGTTTTCCGAATTGCGTTCCCCAGTCGCCGATATAATTCCAGCGTATTACCTTATACCCCAGAAATTCGTGCACATTGGCCAACGCATCTCCTATAACAGTGCTGCGAAGATGTCCGACATGCATCGGCTTGGCTATGTTCGGAGCGGAATAATCTATTATTATCTTTTTCTTTTTACCGATATCGCTCCGTCCGTATTTTTCTTTCTGCTTTGATATTAAAACAAGCTCCTGTCTGATAATCTCTTTCGATATCCAAAGGTTTATGAATCCCGGCGCCGCGACCTCTATCTTTTCGAAAAAATTTCTTGGCGCGCTTTTTTCTATCTTCGCCGCAAGTTCCGCCGCCAAGTCCATCGGATTTTCCTTTTTAACTTTCGCCAGCTTCAAAGCGGCGCTGACTGAATAGTGCCCGAAATTGGCGTTCTCGGGAACAGACAATTCCACGCCTGCGCCTATGGCTTGCCCTGAGTATGGTCGAAGGGCTTTCTTTAAGATTAATTCGAGTTTTTTCCGCATAAAATTTAGTTTCTCCTTAACTCTAAAATAGCCCAAAAATTCTCTTTTCGCAATAAAATTTTATAGGTTAGAATAAATGGTGTCATCGATCATGACAACATTTCAATCGGTTCGCTCGACCAAAATAAAAATGAATTTTTACTTTGCTCCTCACTGCCGATTGTAAAAAAATGCCAAACATTGCAGAAAACAAGCGCGCCGGTTTCGACTACGACATAACCGAAAAATACGAGGCCGGCATCGAGCTTACGGGGCAAGAAGTGAAAAGCGCCAAAAGCGGGCATTTCAATCTTGCTTCAAGCTATGCCGTTCCAAAAAACGGCCAGCTTTTGCTCGTCAATTCATCCATACCGCCTTACCAGCCCAAAAACGCTCCTGCGGATTATAAGCCGGACCGTTCACGGCGCCTGCTCCTGCATAAGTCGGAAATAAAAACTCTTTACGGCAAACTTCAGCAAAGATCTTTTTCACTGGTGCCTCTGCGCGCCTATATAAAAAAGGGGTTCGTAAAATTGGAGCTCGGACTCGGAAAAAGCCGTAAAAAATCGGATAAGCGCGAAGTTATAAAGAAGCGGGATGCAAGGCGGGAAATGAGAGAACTCATATGAAGCTCCACGGGCAAGCCCATGGTATCCGCTCCACAGGTCATGGTCTTCTGGTGCGCGGATAAACCGGTTTACAACGACTTCTAAAGTTAAAAAACAGCTTAAAAAAATCAAGTCGCGCGCTCTCGCTTCCGACAATCGGGCAAATGATTAAAATTGCTTTATATAAGCCGATATCCTACCATGTACAGATTTAGAAACATTTGCCCTGAATTTTTCATTAAGTTATAATTTACAAAGGAGCGAAAATCTATTTAATAAAATTATGAAATCTATGAAAAACACCAAAGGCTTTGCCCCGATAACACTGATTCTAATTTTGGTCGGAGTCCTATTCATCGGCGGAGGAGTTTATTATTGGCAGAAACAGAAGAGTGAGACCGGTCAGCAATCAACTGCCGTTCCTGCGCAGTCCCAGCTAAATCCCGCCCAACAGCCATCCGTTGCCCCGACTGTAACGGAAAACATAATCAAACCCCAACAATCAACCGCCACCTCTTCCGTTTTCACAGTGGGATCTGATGGCGGCACGATTGTCTTTCCTGATGGCAAAGCGCAGATTACTTTCCCTGATGGAGCCCTATCGTCCCCTACGACCATGAAAGCGGCCATAACAATAGATACTGGCGAGCAAATTGGTCCATATTATGAAATTTATCTTCCCAATCTATCGGACTTAGCATTATTAAAGCCAATTACTATTAAAATTAGTTATGACCCTAGATTACTTCCCGCAGGAGCTAATGAAGGAAAGACTAAGTTAGCGATGGTAGGACCCATAGATAGTTGGTATCTAATTTCAGATTCTTCCATTGATGTTGTAAATCACACAATTACCGCGCTGACCGTCAGTATTTATTGGGCCAAAACAAAAGGAGTAGCGGGGGGGATATTTGATAGCCCTGGTATCATTGCTGAGTTTGGGGTTTTGCCTCATTACGGAAATTAATTTTTGAGCCATATTCTCTTTAGCAGAAACAGCGGGGTGATACACTCTGCTGTTTTGTAATTGCCGGTGGCGCTTCTCGGTCAAACTTTGTCGTTTGTCGGCAAGCGCGCCAAGCGCCGTACAGATTATAGACAAAAAGACCGTTCTATTGTTATCATCTAGGCAATTTCTGCATTGGGCAGAAATACCTGTAGTAGTTTAATAACTGAATAAGGAGAGAAAGATGAAAAGATTGTCAGCATCAATATTGTTTGGTGTTTTGTTTCTGGTTTTGATGGCTGGTTGCGGGAGTAGCGGAGGAGGGAATCTATCTTCGTCTGTCATTCCTACTTCTACGGCTGTTATCGGGACTAAAGGAGGTTCAGTCACTTCCGACGACGGGAAAACCACGATTCAAGTTCCGGCCGGCGCGTTGACATCGGATACCACAATTACCGTTACAACGGTGGACGAGAATTTGGGTCAAGTCGGCCAGATGTATCGGGTTGCCGCGCGGGAAGTGAGCGAATTGGTTTTCTCAACGCCAGTCACAGTTACGCTTAAATATGACCCAGCTCTTCTTTCAGCCGGCGCCGTAGAGAGCGAATCCAAATTGGCGTTAGCAGGACCAATCGACAGCTGGGAAATACTGCAGGATTCCGCGGTGGATACCGTAAACCACATAATCACCGCGACAACCCTGCATTTTTCCGACATCGGCATACTGCAAACCTTTTCCGATAATTCGGTCTTGCCCAAATTGGACTTCCCGTTATTGCCGCTCAATCCGTACAATGTCACCATAGAATCGGTTTTCGACCATTCGATGACTACTGCCTATAGTCCTGACGGCATAGTTGTTGCTTATAGCGGAGATGAAGCGAAAGCGCTTTCATCCAAGACAATAAATGTTAACAGCCGTACCGGTAACGACCCTTTAGGCTACAGCTATCCTTATATCGGCTCCGAATATGTTAACTCCCAAGGCAACACGATTCCCGATTATGACAGCCGAAATCCCAATGATCCGAATGGGCCGCCGGTTCTGGCATACGATGGTCACCCGGGATATGATTATGCCGTTTCGCTTGGAACACCTGTTTATGCGGCAACGAGTGGGACTGTAACAGTTCCGCGCGAAAGTGATTGTTGGAATGGTGATATGGCACTGGATACCGGGCAAAAAAGCGGGAAACAATGTTACGGCACGATTTCCATTACCTCTGCCGACAACAAGGTTTACTCAACCATGTATGTGCACCTGTCTCAGAAATCGGTAACGACGGGTAATCATGTAAACAAAGGGGAGCAAATCGGACTTTCCGGCCACACTGGCGCAACGGGTAGTCATCTCCATTTCGAGGTGCGTAAAGATTCTTCGATACCCGTTGACCCATACGGCTGGAGCGGCGCAAAGGGAGCCGACCCTTACGCCCAAGTTATCGGAGCGGATAGCGTTAAGCTTTGGGAAGCATCTCCTGTTGTTGGTATTTCCGGCTCCTGGAGTGGAACATTCACCGGCGTTCTTCCAACAGGCGAGAGCCCGTCCCTTGATATCGCTATGGAACTGACTCAGTCCGGCGCCGATGTGAGCGGTAATTGGGTAACCACCAGCGGCAGTTTGGGGACCGTGAGCGGTGCAATCAACGGCAATACGGTTGATTTGACGCTTGCTGAAACTTTTCCCTGCGCCGGAACCATTGTTTTAACCGGGACTTACGATAATGACGCAATTAGCTTTTCCGGCAGTGGTTCGGACTGTGGCGGAACCTTCACTATCAGCGGAAGCATTGTTCGAGGTTCCAGCTCCTTGAAAAGTACAAGCACTTTCACTCTTTCGACAGGCGATAGTATGTCCTTTGAGCTCTTTATAAAACCGACCCCGTCCGGCGCCGATTTAAGCGGCAACTGGGTAATCACCGGCGGCACATCTATGTCAGGGACTTTAAGCGGCACAATCGGCGGGAATGCGATTAATTTTACGCTTACTGAAATTTCTCCCTGTGCCGGAACCTTTGATGTAGCCGAGACGTACGTTAATGGCAAACTAATTGGTCTATCCGGCAGTGGTTCGGACTGCAGAGGACCCCGTACTTTCAATTTCAATTGAAACATCGTCCGGAAGACGTTTCCATCGACAATATCCGACGATTGGCAAATGAGTTCATTTGAAGGGCGCAGAAATACGCTCTTTTTCTTTTTTCAAAATATAGCAAATGAAAGAATTTATCTGAACCGCAAGTGCTATAATTAGTTTAATGCTAAAGGTCGGTCAAAATTATCTCACAATTTAAAAAATGGAAAACGGAAAAGACGGAATGAAGTGCAATTGCATGCATCACAAAACCATGCCCGTGTTGGTAGTCCTCTTCGGCTTGGACTTTCTTGCTTATTATATGGGCTGGGTAAGCGGCAGCTTCCTTAATATTTCATGGCCATTGCTGGTCATTGTAGGCGGATTGGCAAAGCTCGGCAAAGGAAGGTGCAAATGCTGCTAAGAGCATAAATATATTCCCTGAACCCCTTTGGCCTCGGTCGGAGGAGTTTTGTTTTAATAAAAAACCCGCATGCAAATATGCGGGTTTTTTATTAAAAATACGATTTTCTTTTCTCTTTGCGCTTTTACTTGCTAAGTCTGTTGTAAAGAGTGGCAAACAGCCAGCATCCGATACCTGCGTCCAGAAACCCATAAATGAATCCAACTATGCTTCCGGAAATGTCTATGGTAAATCCGGGATAAATTCCGGACATTATGGAGAGGAAGTCGCCCGCATACCCCGTGTAAAACGAGAGTAAAGTCGTTACGAACATCACGGCTCCCCATAAAATGCCTCCGGCGAGACCGAACCTTCTTGCGTTTATCATTTGAGTGAAGATAAGAAACGACCTTTGCTTATATTATACACTTTCGGGCCCCGTCTCGTAAGAAGTTTTCAGCTTGCTTTCTTTTTCAAAGCGCTCGAATGCCAGCAGTATCAGCCTGTCGATGAGTTCCGAATAAGAAATGCCGCTTGCTTCCCACAATTTCGGGTACATGCTTATCGAGGTAAACCCGGGAATAGTATTTATTTCGTTCACGAAAATTTCTCCGTCTTTTTTCAGAAAAAAATCAACGCGTCCCATTCCTTCGCAGCAAAGAGTTTTAAAAGTTTTTATCGCAATCTCTTGTATTCTTTTTGCAGTCTCTTCATTAAGTTTGGCCGGAATTTCCATTTTCGCCCCGTTTTCGTCCAGATATTTCGCCTCGTAGGAATAAAATTCATGCGTTGGAATTATTTCCCCGGGAACCGAGGCTATTGGGTCGTCGTTGCCGAGCACCGAGCACTCTATCTCCCGCCCTTCGATGTACTCTTCTATCATTATTTTTCTGTCATACTTGAAAGCATCTTCAATAGCTCTCTTGAAGCCAATTTCGCTTTTAACTTTGTTGATGCCGACGGAAGAACCGAGATTTGCTGGCTTTACGAAAAACGGCAGGCCGAGCGCGCTAACAATGTCCTGATAGTTCGGCGCTTCATTCTCTTTAGCTACTATGAATTTCGATATCTTTATTCCGGCATCGCGTAAAAGCCTTTTCAAAACATCTTTATCCATCCCGATAGCCGAACCGAGCACGCCGGAGCCGACAAAAGGAATATTGGCGAGCTTCAATAAGCCTTGCACTGTTCCGTCTTCGCCAAACGGCCCGTGGAGTATCGGAAAAGCCACATCAATCGTTTTTTCCGGATTGCCTGTTTTGAAGCTGGATAATTTACCGCCGCTTTGAGGAATTATCGCGACGCCGTTATTTTCTCCGGCGGTGAGTTTTATCAATCCCGCATCGGCGGCGCCCGAAAGCAATTTTGCGCCATCCGCCATCAGCCATTCACCGCTTTTATCCACGCCGATAAGCACCGGTTCGTATTTTTTCTTGTCGAGCGCGTCAATCACATTTTTGGCTGATTGCAGAGACACTTCGTGCTCAGCCGATTTCCCTCCGAAAATTATTCCAATTCTTATTTTCTTGCCCATTATTTTATTCCAGTATAGCAATAGTTGCCCGTCATATGCACTAATGAAGGTGGAAAACTTTAACATTTGCGTTTGCTCATTTTTGACATAACCGGTCCAAGGTTATATTTTGACAGCAAGCAACTTGTCAATTTTTTCAACCGTTTTGCGAGGAGAACGTCATGACCGTATGGCCGCTCGAAGCAAATGAAATGGACGAAATCGAAATAGCATCGGAGAAGAAAGGCGCCATGTTCAGGATCCTCACCGGAAACCAGGAGCATGCCGTTGTTGTGGCAACGCCAGAAAGGCGAGAAGCCGCAATGGCCACCGCCGGACAATCCATTCTCAGGGAATCATCGGTATATCAAATCGTCGGCGCCGGCATTCACGGCAAAGTGGAAAAACCGGGCTGCATAGCGCGGGGCTATCGCATGTATTTCCGGGAAATTACCGATACTGATGACGACGGACTGACGGAAACCGCAGCCGTCAGCTACATTTCTCCTATCGGCACTTGGTGGAATATGTCGGCGATGCAAATAATCGCTAACGCCGACGGTAACATGGCTGATATGTTCGACAACGTTATCCAAAAATTCCCGGATAACGAGCAACCGCGAGTCCGCGGAGTCGTATATTCCTTCGGGAATTACGGCGGCAGAATGGCGGCGCTCAACACTCTCAATGCCGCGCGAAAAAACGGCAAGCTGAAGCGGGCACTGAAAATCTTTGCCCTGGCATGGAAGATGCAGTTCAGAAGCCAATCGCCGGTGTTCATCGGTGATCCGAAGCGCAAAGAAAATAAGGAGGCATGGGAGCAATTCCATAAACTTATCGGGATTGCTCCTCCCGCGCATTAATGTGCGGCAAAGGAGGAAAAGAAGTCTAGCCCCTGGCTTGTTTTATGGTCAGGGGCATTGTTTTTCTAAGTTGAGTATTTTCCATAATTCCTGATAAAATAAAGTTAACAGCCGCCTGGAGGACAACGAACTCCTGCAGCCGGATTAAAAACCAGCCATTTGAAAAACTGAAAGAGGAATAAATAATGTCTGCTGAAACACTGAAAGAATTTAAGAAGGGTGATATTCTGTGCCCGGAAAGAATATGCCCCATATGTCATTCCGGTACGCATGCGCCGTACGGCGCGGTGTCGGACAAAGCAGCATGCTGTTCCAAGCCATGCTCGCTGCAATGGGACGCTCTGCCCTTCGAAAAAAAACAGGAATGCCTTGAGCATCTCCATGTCAAGCTCCATATTGTGACGCAAGCCGCATAATTCCTCATCAACCCACGGCTCTCCTGCTTAACTGCACGGAGAGCCGAACAATTTTTAAGCCTACTGCTGAAGATATCCTGTCCCCTGCAACCCTTTTATAATTGCGTCGCTTGCCACCGAACCGGAATCAGTGCGGTTTCCTACTTCAAAAAAAGTCGTCAGCCCGATGACATACCCTCTCCAGAAAAGCGGGGAGCCGGACCTGCCGTGACTTATTTCCATATTGGTCATAATGACAAGAGGAATATCCGCGTAATAGCTATCGCCCACCTCCACTTTATAAATAGTGCCGATGCTGCCGGTCATTGTCAGTGTCTGGAAAGCGTCGTTTTGCCCGGCCGTAACATCGCCCGGAAAACCGTAGGTCACAACGCCCTGCCCTTCGACGCTGTATTGGTCAACGGGAAGAAGCTTTGCGTAAGGAAAAGATGCCGGAACTGAAGTTATTCCAAAATTCGGACCGTCACTGCTCACTCCCGTTATTTTGAGAATGGCGAAATCGGCGTAGGACGATTCAACGTCACTCAGCGGCAAAGATGACGATTCAAATACCGGCTGCGCCGAATATGCCAAAACCGGAACCCTGACCAGCGGATTGATGGCCCTTATTTCTTCGACTGTCGGCAAATGAGTGCCCTGCGGCAGCTGCCCGACATCGCAATGGTCGAGATTGTATTCCGCGCCGCTCGCATCCTGCTGAACGACTATGTGCCTGTTAGTCAAAATATATCCTTTGCTGTTAACTATCACTCCCGAACCTCTGACTAAGAGAGTTATTGTCGATGTTGCGCCACTGGATGTTGCGGAGTCCGGAGGACCGAAATAGCACAAAATGCCGACGAACGTTTCCGGGTCGATATTTATTTCCGGAGGCAGCGGATTTGGTATTTGAATGGGCTGCTGAATCACTATTGGTTGCGTTGTAATAACAGCCGGGCTTATGCTTTTCGGCTCCGCAACCGCAACGGTTTTCGGCGCCACTGCTGGTTTGCTTTTTTGAACCTGCGGCGCGAAAGCATTTTGTCCGATGGTACTCGTTGATATTTTTTGCGTTGAAGATTGCTGGACTTGATTCACTATCGCAGGCGCGGCAACTTCAGTAGGCTGAACCGGCTTATGCGAAAAAAATCCGGCTATGGCAATAACGCCACCGGTTATTATGACAACCGCTCCTTTAATTATGTAATTTAAAAAATCCGGCATTGCCTCTAATAGTAAACTTTTGGAAAAAATTTGGAAAATTAAAAAGGGCCGCGTTCTTATGCCGCGTGCCCTTTGCTCTCGCCATATTAACTGGCGACTATGAAATATTCTGAAACGGTAGG
>Ga0307375_10006983_pt1 | contig 10355 bp, 4 predicted proteins | sample TR1MG_FD_202531 | JGI IMG/M metagenome (GOLD analysis project Ga0307375, IMG submission 202531) | Soil microbial communities from Risofladan, Vaasa, Finland - TR-1 | ecosystem: Environmental > Terrestrial > Soil > Coastal area > Acid sulfate soil | place: Finland: Risofladan, Vaasa | collected...
CGACCGCTGATCGAGCCACCGAAGACCAGCAGTTTCCACTCGCTGATCGACCGCGCCGTGCAGGCGGCGGGTGCCGATGCCGCCATGGGTGCCGCCATCAACTGGACACGCCTGGCCGATTGCGACACCAAGGCGGATACCTGTCCGAATACTTCGGCGCTCGATCAGCTGGTGGTGCAGGCGCCGGACAATGCCGCCGTCTGGATGCTCAAACTCGGTACGGATGCGCACAACCTCAAGCATGAGGCCGCCCGCGCGGATCTGTCCCGGGCCGCGACCGCCAAGCTGTACGACGACTACGCCGGCATCAGCCTGCAGGCACTGGCCGGTGCGGTCGGCGTGCTGCCGCCGCCGGCCGACACGCTCGACCCGAGCCATGCCGCCGGTGCGGCGGGCGTCCAAGCGCTGCTGGTCTACGGACTGGCCAGCGCCCAACCGCAGCCCGGGCTGCGGGTCGTCGCCCAACTGTGCGAAAACGCTGGCGACGACGCATCGATCAAGGCCGACTGCCTGAAGCTGGGCAAGATTCTCGAGTGGGGGTCCAGCCCACTGTCGCGCTCACTCGGCCTGCACCTGCGCGAAGTCCTGGCGAACGACCCGGCACAGCGCGAAGACGCCCGGCGCGCCCGGGTCAACCTGATCTGGCAAGTGCAGAACTTCGCGTTGCTTTCCGCTCGCGCGCAGGGCGACGCATCGCTGGCGCAGCATCTGCTGGTGCTGGCGCGCCATGGCGGCACCGAAATGAGCGTGCTGCTGGCCGCATTGCGCGACGCCAACATTCCCGTCGATGCACCAGCCGGCTGGAAGCCGCATCAGGGGGGGTGAGCGGGGAACGGCAAGATTGCAGATTTCAGCGACAAAATTCGTCGTCATGTCGAACTGTGCGAACTTCCTCGGCTGAAATTCGCAGGGTCGACCTCAAGTCCAGCTATAAGCTACGCGCTGCAGTCCGCTTCGCATCGTGCCGACCGAAATCTGCCGCTGGCGGTCGATCAGGAGACGTTGCCCGCGGGCTTGCCGCTGACGGTCGCCAGCGCGGATGGGGATTAATTGGCTGCGGCCCATTTATTCTCTTTATTCTCGACTCATCCAGCCTCGTCGCCCACGCATCGCGGCCTGCCGCGAGGGCGCACGTTGGCGGGATGACCCAGCGTGCGTTCGACCATGGCCTGGAATGTCGGGCTGCCAAGAGCGCGCTGCTGGTGCAGGTGCGTGCGCAGGGCGAGCAGATCGTCGTCACTCACGCCGTCGCGCAGCCAGGCAAGATAAAGCGCGGCGCGTTGAGCAGGGTCAGAATGGATGCCGAGGAACAGCGGGTGCGGCGTGACGATCGGGTCGTCGTGCATGCCCAGGTTGGCGTGGACGCTGGACCAGCGGTAGCTCTCGGCACGCCCGGCCATGGCGGCGCGGACCGGATTGAGTTCTATGTATCGATAGACGGTCATCAGGTACGCATCGCTTTCCACGAGGCACGACTTGAATCGTCCCTGCCAGAGCGGCCCGACGCGACGATGGCGCTGGTTGAAGGCCTGCACATAACACTGGCCGAGCCGGCGCATGGCACCGGACAGGGCGCCGGTTTCCGGTGGCGTCAACAGAAGATGGACGTGATTGCCCATCAGCACATAGGCATGGATGGCCAGACCGCGATCACGGACGGCGTCCTGGAGCAGGTCCAAAAAGTGATGCCGGTCTCCGTCGTCGACGAAAATTGCGCCACGGTTCACGCCACGCTGGATGACGTGCAGGGGGACGTTCGGCAACTCAAGGCGGGCATGGCGCGGCATGATTGCAGGACTGTGCCACGCCGACCAAGGCGGATACTGTAGGCTCGCGCCTCACTGCCTCGTCGGCATGCAGACAGCCCGCCTGTCACACGACTCCCGACTCCATCCGGTGCGTCGATTGGGCACCCGATGCGCTTGCGCAGGAATTAATTGGCTGCGACCCCTTTACCCTCGCGACCCCTTTACCCTCCCAGGAATTAATTGGCTGCGACCCCTTTACCCTCTGGCCGAGCCGGCGCATGGCACCGGACAGGGCGCCGGTTTCCGGTGGCGTCACCAGTAGATGGACGTGATTGCCCATCAGCACATAGGCATGAATGGCCAGATCGTGATCACGGGCAGCGTCCTGGAGCAGGTCCAGAAAGTGATGCCGGTCTCCGTCGTCGACGAAAATTGCGCCACGGTTCACGCCACGCTGGATGACGTGCAGGGGGACGTTCGGCAACTCAAGGCGGGCATGGCGCGGCATGATTGCAGGACTGTGCCACGCCGACCAAGGCGGATACTGTAGGCCCGCGCCTCACTGCCTCGTCGGCATGCAGACAGCCCGCCTGTCACACGACTCCCGACTCCATCCGGTGCCGTCGATTGGGCACCCGATGCGCTTGCGCAGGAATTAATTGGCTGCGACCCCTTTACCGACCCAATTGGCTGCGACCCCTTTACCCCGCGCCTCGCTGCCTCGTCGGCATGCAGACAGCCCGCCTGTCACACGACTCCCGACTCCATCCGGTGCCGTCGATTGGGCACCCGATGCGCTTGCGCAGGAATTAATTGGCTGCGACCCCTTTACCGACCTGCGACTCCCGACTCCATCCGGTGCCGTCGATTGGGCACCCGATGCGCTTGCGCAGGAATTAATTGGCTGCGACCCCTTTACCCCTTTACTTCTTTACCTGCCGATTAATTAGCTGCGACCCCTTTACCCTGCCGACCAAGGCGGATACTGTAGGCTCGCGCCTCACTGCCTCGTCGGCATGCAGACAGCCCGCCTGTCACACGACTCCCGACTCCATCCGGTGCCGTCGATTGGGCACCCGATGCGCTTGCGCAGGAATTAATTGGCTGCGACCCCTTTACCTTTGTGCCATCTTTGTGTCCATACAAGACTTGACCCCGTGCTTTTCTGGTTCAGTTCTCTGGAATTCTAGGGGCATACTTGACCGAAACGATATCGTGAAGCTCTCCAAGACGAGGTACGTCTGGTCCCACATATTTTGCATCAAAGACACCCGTCACAGTTACGGGAAACAATCCAGATGAAAGGTGTGCCTTCACCACCGGATCCAAATTCAATTCTCCAGCAAGCTCAACTCCCTCTATTTGAATATCTCCCTCGTAACTAGACTTGGACGGAAACAAGACGGGCCGACCAAATACGTCAACCAGAAAACCAGTAATATTTATGAGCCTACCGTGATACTTTTCAGGCGAAGAAATGAGCTTATAGAAAGAAATAGTACAAAGTTGTTTTGAAGGGTTTTTAGCCCAAGACGTACATTGCGTACCAAACCTTCCGTCGAATGTCGTTTTACTTCCGGCATGCGCCAAGGGTGCTAATAGAGATAGCCAAATTAATATAATGATTTTTTTCATTTTGTAACTTTTGTTGCCTGATTGATGTAGCCTTGCCAAGTGGCTTGAGGTGACACATTCATCTTTTCCGTTGACCATTTCCATACCTCGCCATTCGGTAGGCTAACATAGGCTGTGAAGGGATTCAGCAAACCCTGAGTATCGCGCCACCTTGAGACTACCCATAGGTCATTAGGACTAAAACCAATATTTATTGGGTGGGTATGCACATAGCCGTAGAGCACACCGTCACGTACACCAGGTGCATCGTTAATGTTGACGGTAGCAAATGCGCCGTCGCTCACAGCTGGACCGAACTGAAAACGTGTACCCACCAAGAAAAGCTTGGAACCAATCTCAACCTGCAAAGAATCAGTAATTGGCTGTACCTTTAAGCTCCATGCAACAGAGGCCTGATCCATCGTCGCAAAGGACTTGCCTGCATACGTTTGTAAAGAATTGTTGGCGGCGCTTTCTGCTTCGTGCGCAAGCTTGGAATTACCAGCATAATTGCCTGCTGTAACATGAGCAACGCCGCCATTGCTCGTACCTCCGCTCCCGCCGCTCCCTGACGATAGTTTTACACTCCCATAGCCAGGCCCAGCCAGTGTGGTTCCTGAACTGGCACAGTTACCAGCGCTATCATGAATATGCGACCCGGTACACCGCCCATCCGGATCTATGTTGTCAATCGGGCTGTTGTTCGCATACGCAAACCGATTGAAGTTGAACGGATCACCCGCACTCGGCCCCACCGGATCGGTACTGATAAACCGCCCCACCACCGGATCGTAATACCGCGCCTGCATATAAACCAGCCCGGTATCCGGATCATTCACATGCCCCGTATACCCCGGCCCGTTCGGCGCCGCGCCCAGCGCCTGCACGCCGTACGGCCGGTAGTCGAACGTGGCCGTGATGGTGCCGTTGGCATCGGCTTCGGCCAGCGGCGTGCCCTGCGGGTCGGAGTACACGTAGGTCACCGTACCGGCATGGGCGGTCGCGGCCAGCACAAGCCACAGGGCCGCGACGGTCAGCAGGGTCTTGAACGGGTTCATGGTGGCGCGTCCTTGCGGTCCCTTCGAGTGGTGCCGGACGGCGACGGCGGTCGATTGCGATGGCAGGCTCATACCGACCCCTCCGTCTCCGCGGTCATGGTGGCAGTTGAACTGGAGATGTTGCTCCCGGCGGCGTTGTAGAAATCCACGCGCAGCTGGTACGTGCGCCCGCGCGAGCCGGACCGCGATCCGGCGGTACCGGTGGTGTAGTAGCCCGCCGGGCTGCCGCTGACCGCCACCGGCGTTGACGCGTTGTTCGTCAGCGCGCCGCCGGCATCGACATCACCGGTCGGCACCCCCACGTAGGTCCAGGTGTACTTCACCGTCACCGCCCCGGCGGGCACCGCACCGGTGAGCTTGACCACGTTGCCGGCCGGCGAGGCCCCATACACCTTCCACGAGGTGCCGCCGACGATCGCAAAGCCGATGGTGGAATACCCTTGCTGCCCGCTGGGGATGGCGTAGTTGATGCCGTAGGCATTGCCGTTGATGGCGATGGGCGTCGAGACACTCACGACGACCGCACCGGTACCACTCCACGGCCCGCAGCCACTGCTATTGCAGGCCTGCACGTGGTAACCGTAGGTCCCGCTGCCCTTGCCGCTGATGGCCCGACTGGTGGCGCTGGTGGCCTGGATCGTCGTCCAGCCGCCGCCGTTGACCTGCTCCTGCAGGGTGTAGCTGGTGGCCGTGCTGACCGTACCCCAGCTCACCGTGTAGCTGCCCGTGCTGCTGCTGGGCACGGTCAGGCTGGGTGCGCTGGCGGGCGGCAGCAACACGGTGACCGTCTGCACGCCACTCCAGGGGCCGCAACCGCTCGCATTGCAGGCCTGGACCCGGTAGCCAATGGTCGCGTCGGTCTTGCCGCTGAACGACATGCTCGTACCGCTGCCGCTGTAGGGCGTGCCCCACGCGCCACCGTTGCGGTCCTGCTCCAGGGTGTAGCTGGTCGCCCCGCTCACCGTGCCCCAGCTCACCGTGTAGCTGCCCGTGCTGCTGCTGGCCGGCACGCTGAGGGCGGGCGCGGTCGCCGGCGGCAGGGTGACCACGGTGGTGCCGGTGCCGCTCCACGACCCGCAACCGTAACTGTTGCAGGCCTGCACGCGGTAGCCGTAGCTTCCGTTGCCCTTGCCGCTGATCGCCCGGCTGGTCGCGCTGCTGCTCTGGATCGTGGTCCAGCTGCCGCCGTTGACCTGTTCCTGCAGGGTGTAGCTGGTGGCGTTGCTGACCGCGCCCCAGCTCACCGTGTAGCTGCCCGTGCTGCTTGTCGCCGGTACGCTGAAGCTGGCCGGCACGGCCGGCACCACACCGTAGGTGGTGTCCACCGTGACCGCGGCGGAGACCGCCCAGCCGCGACTGCCAGAAGCGTTCTTTGCCGACACCTGATAGGTGTAGCTGCCACTGGTGGTGCCCGGACGCGTGATCGACGTGGCGGCCGTGCTGCTGGCGATCGTGGTCCAGGCGCCGGTACCCACGCGCTCCTGCACGTCGTAGCTGGTGGCGCTGACCGGCGCGGTCCAGCTCACCGTGTACGTACCGTTGACCGTGCCGCTGGGCACCGTCACCGTCGGCAGCGCCGGGCGCACGCCCAGCGTGGCCGAGCTTGTCCAGCCGCCGCAAGTCGTGCCAACGCATCCGCGCACCTGATACACATAGCTGCCGCCGGCCTTGCCAGTGATCGCATGACTGGTGCCGCTACCAGTGTAGACCGTAACCCAGCCGCCGCCATTGGCGCTTTCCTGCAGGGTGTAGCTGGTCGCGGCCGGCACCGCGCCCCAGCTCACCGTGTAGCTGCCGTTGTTGGGGTTGGCGTCGAAGCCGATGGCAGCGGGGGCCGCCAGTTGCAGGTTGACGTTGCGGGCGATCAGCTTGCTGCCCAGATAGATGAAGTTGGTGGTCTGCGCACTACCGGGCGCGTACTGGTACATCAGCTGACCGGCATGATCGTAGAAATAGTAGGTGGGGCTCCCGCCGTTGGCCGGGGTTTTGCTCACCCGCCGCCCGGAGGCATCGTAGGCGTAGCTGTCGTAGCCCTGGATCTGGGTGAGCTGGTCCTTCTGGTCGAAGACCAGGCTGGCGCCATTCTTGTTGATGACGTTGCCGCGATTGTCGTACTGGAAGCTGTCGACCGTGCTGGCGCCGTTGAGGATGCCGGTCAGCCTGTTGGTCGCATCGTAGTTGTAGGTGAAGGTTTGCCCGGCGCTCAGCCGGGTGCGCAGGTTGTTGATCGGGTCGTAAGTGTAGGACTCGGTACCCCACAGCGCGGTGGCCTGCGCCTGGACCAGGCGGTTGAGGCTGTCGTAGCTGAACACCTTGCTGCGCGGGCCGCCGGCCAGGTCGTTGACATGGGTGATGTTGCCGTCGGCGTCGTAGGTGAAATCCTCACTGAGCTGGAGCGCGCTGGCGGTGCCGTAGCTGAAATTGCTCAACAGCTGCCGGGCGTTCTGCGAGGCGACATAGCCGGCGCCATTGCCGTAGGTAAACCCGGCCACGGCCCCGTTGGGGAAATAGCTGAGGTTGCCGGCGTAGCTGCCGACCTGGGTGGCGCGGCCCAGCGCGTCGGGCGCATACGCCACCGTTTCGCTGGTGCCCGTGCCTGCCGGGTAGCTCACGGTGGCCAGGTGACCATAGGCATCGTGGCTGTAGCCGATGGACCAGGGGCTCTGGCCACTCAGTTGCAACGTTTCGCCGGTGAGCATGCCGCGGAAGTTGTAGCTGCCGTCCCAGACGCTGGTGCCGGACACCACGTGGGTCGCCTGACCGAGCGCGTCGTAGGTGGTCTGGGTGCCCTGCGTGCCGCTGGGGGGTGCGATCGTCAGCACGCGGTTCATCGGGTCGTAGGTGAAGGCGGTCTGGGCGCCCGCGGCGACCTGGTTCTGCCCGCAGCCGGTGCCGGTGATGGCCAGGCCCGACGCGCTCCATGCCAGGTTGTTGGCCGCATCGTAGGCCAGCACGGTGCTGCCGCTTTCCGGTTCGGTGGTGCGGCACAGGCGGTGGTAGCTGTCGTAGGTCAGCGTCTTGGTGACACTGTCGGTTTCGGTGCCGTTGTACACGCCCGACTGGGTGATGGCGGTCGGGTTGCCGTAAAGATCGCGGGCGATGGTTTGGGTAATGCCGCCCGGCGCCTGCACCTGGATCACGGCATTGTTGCTGGGCCGATCGAAGACCTGGTAGCTGGTGGTGGTGACGTTGCCCTTGGGGTCGGTCACCTGCTGCCGGGCACCGGACTGGTAGGCTGTCGTCGTGGTCAGTGACCCCAGCTCGGAGTCCTGTTGGCTCCGCGTCAGCCGGCCCAGGGCATCGTAGGTCTGATGCGTGCCGGTGGTGATTCCGGACAGATCCGCTGCGCCGTTGACCGGATACGACGCAAAGGTCGTCAGGCCACGCCAGTCGTAGCCCTTCGCCGTCGTGATGTCCGAACCGGCGGTGCCGACGATCGAGGTATCGCTGAGCAGCGGGCGCAGCAGGGCGTCGTAGTAGGTCACGGTGCTGTCGTTGCCGGTGGTGACCGTGCGGCGCCAGTGGTTGGCCGCGATGCCGCGCTCGGCGCCGGTGACGAAGCTGTAGGCGAAAATGGTCGGGTACCACGCCTGCTCGTCGCCCGTGGGGTAATTGATGCGGGCGATCCGGCCCATGGCATCGTAGGTGTAGCCGGTGGTGTGGCCTTTCTGATCGGTCACGCTGGTGATCCGGCCGGCATCGTCCACGACCAGGCTTTCGCTGGTCTGATCCGGAAAATGGATGAGCTGGGGCTCACCGCGCTTGTAGTTGCTCAGGCTCGTGGTGTGGTTGTTGCCATCGGTGAAGCTTGTCAGCTGGCCCAGCGCGTCGAAAGTGTAGCTTTTCACCAGCTGGCCAAAACGCCAGCGCTGCGAGAGGGTGACGTTGGTGAGATCGTAGACGTCCTTGTTTTCCGTTTCGCCGGTGGTGAGATTGTCGACTTGCTGCGGCAGGCCGAGCACCCAGTGCGGCAGATCGTTGAGATACGTCGTCTGCTCCTCGATCGCCGCCTGACCTGGAATATTGTTGAAGCGTTTGGTCTTGGTCGGCTGCGCGAAAGCATCGAAAGCCTCGGTAAGCGCCGTATACGTATCACCGTCCTGGGCGAGCACGGTTTGCGTGACCGGCCGTATCCGATTGCCCATCGGATTGTCGAAGTTGGGCAACAAGGACTGACCGGCAATGTCGGGGAACGGCTGGTTCGGCGCGTCGGTATCGCTGATGTAGCTGTTGGTGGAACTTTTCAGTGCATGGCCGGAAAGATCGTCGACTTCGGTGCCGAGCAACTGACCTTCGTTGCGGGCGTACTGCACGCCGAAGGTGTACTTGGTGACATCGCCGGGGCCGCTGACCGTGACGGTCTTGGACAGCGAACAGGTCGAACAGATATCAGGCGAGATGTAGGGCTGTGCGTTGTTGTTGTAGTTCCACGGCACCGACGCGGTGTAGTAGGTCCCGTCGGAGCCGCTATCCTGGTAAGTCCAGGTTTGCGTGGTCAGCCCCGGACCGCTGATCTGTTTCGACACCAGCGAAAAGTTGTCGAGGAAATCGTAGACGACCGGATAGTTATGATAAGGATTGCCGTCGCCCGGGCAGGACAACGGAACGTAGTCGCGAATATGGCGAAGGTATTCGAAATCGAAAGTGCCGATCGCCCCCGATGGCGCACCGATCGTGTAAACGAAGGATCCGGAATTCTGCAGAGGGGCGATCTGGCAGTGGCCCGCCTGTGGGTGTGAATCATCCGGCCAGTCGTTCTTGGTGGTGACCAACGTGCCCGAAGTGACGGCATAGGTCCATTGCGAGCCGTCCGGCCGCGTCACCGCACTCAGCTGCGGCTTGCCGTTGGAACCGGTGACATAGGTGTACGACCATGTGCCCAAGGCACTGGTCACCGAGGCAATAGTGCTGCCCGACCAGGTCAGGGTGATCGTGCGCCCGTCGCTGGAGGTGATCTGGGTCAGCTGATCGCCGGTGTAGCTGTAATTGACCCAGTTGCCGAAACGATCCTGGACATGCGTGGCCAGCAGGTAGACGTTGGTGCGCGGGACAGCATACGGTTTGGCCGTTGTCGAATACTGCCAGGCAAGCAGCGATGCCTGACGCGTAACCGCCCAATCGAAGGTATAACTGACGCCCGACGGCGAGGTCGCCACGAAGGCTTCGCCGGCGAGGCCGTTCTGGGCAGTCGCCAGGCAACTGACCCGGTAGTTGCCGCTGGTCACCCACGGGTAAGTCTGCCTCAGGGCGTACGCAGGCGACTTGCTCTGCGTGTTCGCCAGAAGCTCCTGATTCCCGTCGCCGGGGATATGCATCTGGTTGCCGCCCCATACCTGGCCATAGGGGGCATCGCCCACTTGACCGATGGCGGGAATGTAGACCTCCGTGTTGGGCCCATCGACGTTGTCGCTGCAGCGGTTGTAGCTGTAGCCGGAACCCTGGTTCAACTGCCAGCCGTTCTGCGAGGTGACCGTTGCCTCGATGTAAGGTACGTCGAGATCCCAATCGCCGAACCCCGCCAGGGTGCTGCCCGGATCGGCGCGCCGATCCTCGATCACCAGCCTGCGCCGCAACTGCACCGGCAGCACGTTGTTGCCGGGGATGTCCATATCCGTCACGCCGAATTCGGTCGCGCCGTTGTAGAGGCTGACGTTGTCGCCGAACAGCGCCGACGTGAGAGGCGTGACTTGCTGGGCCGCGTTGAGACGCTTGCCGAACTCCTCGTACGGATCGACTCCGCTGTACTGTGCGTAGGCAGCCGAAGAAACGATCGCCAAGACAATACCCGTCAGGCACACACGTGCCCATGCCCGCTTTGCCATGTCCCTAATTCTACTGTGTTAACAAATTATGCCATACTCACGCCATCTTCGAGCAACCTGCAAGGAGGTGTGTCATGGGCAACAGTCTGGAAGCGCGCTTTGAGCAGTATGGC
>Ga0307375_10006985_pt1 | contig 10353 bp, 23 predicted proteins | sample TR1MG_FD_202531 | JGI IMG/M metagenome (GOLD analysis project Ga0307375, IMG submission 202531) | Soil microbial communities from Risofladan, Vaasa, Finland - TR-1 | ecosystem: Environmental > Terrestrial > Soil > Coastal area > Acid sulfate soil | place: Finland: Risofladan, Vaasa | collected...
AGCAGAAGGACGGTGCGCATTAGTGTCGGTCAGGAATAACAGTACATTTGAGTGCGCGTCCACCTTGACGATATATTCTTTTCCAATCCCTCCCAAATGATCTTTCAACGTCATCTATCAATTGTTTACGAGTCCAACTACACATCGAAGTAATGTATGGTCGTTCTGAAGTCCAAGCAAAAAACCATGTTGGGTGTTCCATTAAATTCTCCTTATTCCGAATCATCGCAGCAGCATTGACCGGCGGCGCGCATTGCATCAGGCTCTTGGGCTGGCTGGACGGTCATAGTAATTTTAGCAAGTGAATCTATTGCTGCATCGCATACCATTCTGCCAATCATTCTCCCCTCTAGGCCTCGATCAAAAATATGCAGCATGTCTTTCAGTGCTAGTTTGATTGCCTCATGCTGTTCTCTCGGAACCAAGCAATACAGAGAATCATCGTAGGTTATCGTTTTCACATAACCTCCCATTCAGCCAATCCACCAGAAACGATCCACAAAAACACTTCTTTTTGAGCATCCCCCGCAGCATCCCCCGCAACAGCCCACGCAGCAGCCCTCGCAGCAACCCCCGCAGCATCCCCCGCAGCAGCCCGTGCAGCAGCCCTCGCAGCAGACCGTGCAGCAACCCTCGCAGCAGCCCCCGCAGCAGCCCTCGCAGCATACCCCGCAGCATACCACGCAGCAGCCAATTCTTGAGTAGTCGCCAATCCGTTAGCGAATCTTTCCGCAACATCCAGCGCTTCAATGCTACGCTTATCAGTCACCAAGTGCTGAACCTGACGTGCGCACCATACCGCGAACAATCTCCATTCACGGTCATATTCGGGCGAAGCTCTGCAACACCAAAGCGCATCGTCCAGTCCATTAGATTCAAGGATTACCGAAAATGGCAAAGGTTCATCATCAGCGGTAGTCTTGCCAAGATGCTTAAGCAGTTTTGTCCAACCAGGTTCGCAAGGTGAACAGGCGCGTATTTTGTTGAGTGTTGTAAGAAAATTTTTCACAATACCCCCTTCGCCATCCGCCAAGCCTGCGCCCAGCGATATCCATATTTGAATCTGTACCGAATAAGATTTCGGATCATGCGAACGCTCCCAATAAATATCCAACCAAACAAATCAGCACAACTCCCCACGCGACATTCGCATCCTCGAATTGCCTCCGCGTATCCTCGGCACGTTGACGGGCGATGGCGTTGAGTTTTATTGCTATGCTGTTGTAGTTCATTCCTGATTCTCCCTTTCACGTTCCGCGTAAACTCTCAAATCGGTAGCAATATCCGCGACCTTTTCCCCATGATCGTGCAGCGCATCCGATAGCTCTCCATCGTGCCGGTAGTGTTCGGCTTGCATCGCCTTAGATAGCGCATCCAGCAGCGCGGCAATCTGCTCTGGCTTGTAGCGATACCACTTCAAACTAGCTGTGATCTGATCGGGTGAGAGAAATGTCGGGATAGCGTTCGCAATCGAATGGAATACGCTTGTAAGGTTGCTTTCCCTTTCGGTTAACTGTTCAATCTTGCCGACTTGGTTCATGGTTGGTCTCCTAAAATCTCTTGTTCACTTGGGCTGCGTTTCATTGCCGGTCTGCTCATTAACCTGATGAGTGTTTCCATAAAGAACCGCTTGGAATAAAGCTATACGGTCATCTTTATTGAGAAGATTTAAGCGTTTCGCAACACTGGTTGCTGCTACAAATTTACGATAAAACTCCGTAGATATTGTTGCAATAATGTTGTCCTCTCCAAACGTGAACGAATTAAAACGTTCGTCTGGATCAAGCGTATTCACTTCGTTTGGTATTGATGAACCGCCTTGTTCCCAACTGGATTCAAAAAGCACAGTGCAGAATTCGTCCCATGCGCCATCTTTAATCAAAACAATCCAGTCACGATCCGTATCTGTTGGAGCTGGTACACACGTCACCCTGCTACCACAAGCCATAAATTGCTCGGCAAATTTATTCAGCACATCATCCAACAAGATTTCCATCGCAATCTCCAATCCTTTAACTTTCCCGCTATGTGGCACTCTGGCCGCTGCTCAAATCAATCACCCTTGCATACATGCCACAGTAGCAATCCCCACAGCACGATCAGAATGAGGATGAGAGTCATTAGTAGCTCGATCCAACATGACGGAGATACCCACTAGCCGGATGATTCAATATCTGGCTGGCGGCTCTGATCTGCTTCCATAACCATGAGCGTTTATCCTTCATGTGGCTGGTGATGAAGCGATGAGTGCGTGACTTGTATGACATGGCAATCTCCTTATTTCGATTTAACAAAATCACCAGAATCATTCAGCTCATACCATGTGTCAGCTTCTATTCCATCCTCCCCGACATAGGCCGTGGTAATCCGATAGCGTTTCTCGGATTCAACCCATCTAGTAAGCGCAAGAGCGCAATTCTTACCTCCTTTTACTCGACCATTCACACCTGCATTTATCGCTATACTGTTATAGTAAATTTTCTTTTCTTCGGTCATCTCTGCTCTCCTGGTTATTGCTAAAATTAGTGTTGGGTTTAGCTATACGTCTCTTCCGGCTGTCCAGCCCAACAAAGCTCCCCGGCGTATTTAGTCTCTTGGCCTCCCCGCGTCCCTGGCTAAAAAGCAGCGCGGATCAAAAGCAAACTCGCGGTGTATCTGGTGCCGTCTCTCCGAGCTGTCACGCAAACCAGTTTTTGCACCATTGCTTGCCGGGCTGATGGATTTCTCCAGTTCCTCGACTCATGCCGGTTCGATTGCGTGTGAACCTTCTGCTCTTATGTTCGTGCCGTCTTTCCGGCTGTCAGCGTGACTGTACTTTTAAGCGGAACTTTCTCACGCATTCCCCGCTTGCTGCTCATGGCTTTCCACCAATATGGGCGCGATGGCCTTATGCTCTTTTGCTGCCCAACAAAAACATTTCGAATGTGCTTCTACTGTGCTGCATTACGGTCTATCCCGATCCCGGCTAATCCCCCGGTACTCCGCAACCGCTCACCACTTCAGGCGCCCACTGCGTTTTCGGTTTCTTCACCAGCCGCGCTTTCGGTTAGCTGATGGAGTGCATTAAAGCATACTTTTAATTGCAATGCAAGACCCTTGCGCAAATAGATTAACTCTGCCATAATGCGGACATGAAAAATTCATTTAATGCAGTTGAGGCAGAAAAGGGGCGTAAGCGCAGGGCTACCATATTCGCCTTATATACCCAAAAAGGCTTGTCTATTGCCGAACTTGCTGGCTTCTATGACATAAGCTATGAGCGCGCTAGGCAGATCATCCGTAAGGCAGAAAAAGAAGCTCCCCTCCTTCACACCAGCGATACCCAGGCATGAGCTAAGTCTGGTATGGGTATTTTTACAATCTAAAGGGGTTAAGATTGAAACCAAGATCAACGTTGCTAGACCGCCTGACTACCGTTATCGAGCAATCCAGCAAGCAGTTTGCCAGCGCGGTGCAGGCATTGGAGCGGATACAACGCTCTGGGATAAAGGCGGTTGCATGAAAGTTCCATCATGGCTTTATGAACTTAAGTCTGACAGCACCTTAAATTCAAGGGACGTTGCAGGAATACTTGGCATCACTGTTCATGCCATGGAAATGAGAGTTATTAGAGGTAAATTCCCCCTACCCGATCATCATGTTATTAGATGGAGAGAAAGATCGGTTCCATCTAAGCAATGGTACGTTAAAACCATCATCAAATTCATTAAATCTCAACATGTGAAGGTGTCTGCATGAAACCACTTAGTGTAGGCGACCTAGCTCTAGTTTATAAGCCCATCCCATGCTGCGGCTATGGCGGCGACATGGGACGGCCATTCACCGTGCTTGCGATTGCCGGGAATGAATATGGGCCATCTACTTGCAACCAGTGCGGCCAAGAGTCAAGCACGGTCGATGCACAGGCAGCGGATAACCGCTGGCACGACATCAGGACGCTCAAGAAGATGCCGCCACAGACTGAGTTGGAGTCTGTCGATCAACCAGAAGAGGTTTGCGTATGACACCCAGCACCCAGGACACCATTCTTATCGTTCTCGCTCTGGTTGTGATTATCTCATTGATGGTCCGCTGGGCGCATCAAGATCGGAGTGGAAAATAGTATGGCATCTAAGACGGATGCCTGGATGCCGCTATGGATCGGCGCATACCTGGCTGACACCCAACATCTTGTTCGTGATGAGCATGGCGGATACCTGTTGTTAATTATGGCGTACTGGCGTACAGCATCACCTTTGCCTGATGATGACAAGCGACTGGCGGCCATTACTAAAGCTACGCCAAAGGAATGGAAGGCGTTACGCATTACCCTGTCCGAGTTCTTTCAGGTCGCTGATGGTGTATGGAGACATAAGCGCATTGATCAAGAATTGGCTGATGCTCTAGATAAAAAAACGAAATCAGGAAGCAAGGCTCAGGCAGCAGCTATAGCACGTTGGAAGGATCATAAAAGAGATAACTCAAGCAATGCTCCAAGCAATGCTCCAAGCATTCCACAAGCAAAGCATGATGAATGCCCTACACCATCACCTACACCATCTATAAAACCTTCCGATACTAACGTATCGGGCGGCGAGCCGCCAAAAGTGACAGACCCAGACGAGATTATTTTCGGATACGGGGTTCCGTTGCTGGTCTCAGCTGGCACGCCTGACAAGAATGCTCGCTCTTTCCTTGGTGGATTGCGTAAAGCACACGGAGATACTGCTGTGATCGACAAGCTGCGCGAGTGCATCAAAGCAAAACCACTTCAGCCGCTTGAATGGCTGGCAGCAGCTTTACCACCAAAAGGCGGCAAAGGACGTGGAACGACCCATGAAAACTTCGCCGCCAAAGACTACGGAAAAGGAGTGAACCCGCTATGAATCAGACCGATGAAATACAGACAGTCAAAGCCATTCTGGTATCCGATCCAATGAAATCGGAAGCGCCTAAAACCAACAAATGCGACACGCACGGCGTATTTGAAAGCCGGAGAATCTTTGGTTCAGTCTGGTCGCGTTGCCCGGTTTGTGCGGCTGAGGATAAGGTTATTGCTGATCGTGAACAAGCTGAAAGGGAAGAGTTGGAGCGGCAGCGTGTCTGGCGACTGCGCATGGGTGAGGCTGGCATACCGGAGCGGTTCAGGAATCGCACCCTTACCAGCTATGCCGCAACGAATGCTGGGCAAAAGCGCGCCTTGGCGTTTGCCACCGACTATGCCGAACAGTTTGCATTGGTCAGCGAGACCGGGCGCAGCGCAATATTTTGCGGATTGCCGGGCACTGGTAAAACTCATCTGGCCATCGGGATCGCATTGCACATCATGGGCCTGAAGAAATCTGCCTGCTTTACCACGGTGCAACGGATGATCCGGCGCGCAAAAGACTCATGGCGCAAGGACTCTGAAGAGTCTGAAAGCGATGTGATCGCCATGCTGGTTTACCCGGACTTGCTCATCATCGACGAAATCGGCGTGCAATTTGGTTCAGATTTTGAAAAGAATTTCATGTTCGACCTACTGAATGAGCGGTACGAAAAGCGCCGCCCGACCATCCTACTGTCCAATCTCACCGCCGCTGAGGTTAAAGCATTTCTGGGTGAGCGCGTCTATGACCGGCTGAAAGAGGATCAAGGCAGCGTTGTTTCGTTCGATTGGGCAAGCCACCGGGGCGCGAAATGATCCATCAATCTACTCAGCAGTTGATCGAAGGCCTTGATGCGCAATGGCGAGAGTATTACGAAGAGCGTGCCGCCATTCTCGAATTCGATTGTCATCTATCACGACTCGAAGCGGAACATGCCGCATGGATGGAGACATCCGCAGCCATGCTGAAAAGCCGAGTCAGAAATATGGCAGAGCATCAGCGCAGTATCCCCAAGTCGCTCACTATTCCGCGTCATGAACCGATACGGGACCGAAAGCTAATGGCCGCTGGAGACATGACATGAGCACCCAATCCCTCAACCAACAGAAACTTGATGTACTGCGAGTCCTACGCGCAATGGCGATCGACAACCACAAGATGAAGTTGGAAGCGCTAGACGCAGACATAGCGAATCTCGAAGTGCTTGTGGATATGGAAAGAGAGCAACGTGAAAAAATTGGGGGTGAGCATGCGCATTGATTCGAGTTCTACGCTGGTTGAGCTTTCGGGAATATCTAACGGTTAGGAGAATGAAATGGAAAACGAAGAAATATACGGATTAATAAACGATACAGCCTTAATGTTACGCGGCATGACGCTTGATCCAGAGATACCTTTTCACGCAAAGAGTGCGATGCAGACGAAAATCCAAGTGCTTGAAGAGGTGCTTGAGAAGTTGCTTGTGGAATTGAACGGTTAGGAGAATGTGATGGAAATGAATGAAATAGTGTTGGAGTTAAATGTGCGCATTGCCATCTTGCATCTTGATGATGAAACCGCGAAAAAGGTTATTGATTTGATTTTTTGGGCAATGGAAGAAACAGCAAAAATGAAACTCAGCCAGCCACTTTATAGCAATAAAATTGTCCCTGACGATGAGTGCAAGCAATCTAAGTGCGCAAATACAACTACTGGATGCGTAGGTTATTGCAAACTGGATGAGATAACAAAAGGGCTGTCAGTGACTATGCCCCCACCCTAACCGAAGCATAACTCAAATAGGAGAATGAAATGGAATGGAAATTGATTGATACAGCCCCTAAAGATAAACGTATTCTTGGCTGCACTTGGCATCCTGAATTACCGCATTTATATGCTCCAAAGATGATTGTTTGGGCTGCTTATCATCCTAATTCTAGCGGCAAGACGTGCTGGCGAGATTCTGAAATATGTGGCAATAAAATGGAGCGTGTAACCCACTGGATGCCACTACCTGATGTGCCTGATAACCAATCCGGAAACGCAGCATAACTCAAATCACCAAGAGGTAATCATGCTCTCAACTAAAAAAATAGCTGATCTTTTCATGTCATCACGCACTTTGGAAGAATTCGCCAGGGCGTGTGAACTGGCCGGCAGACGCGAACAGCGGAAGGCTGATGCCGCACTCGCAAAGCAATTCGACTTCTCGCCTTGTATTGGCGCGGCTATCTCGGAAGAGATATTGAGGGCGGAATGAGCGCCTATTACAACGAGCACGATCCGTTTGCTGCCGCATGGCTGCGAGAACTAATCAAGGCCGGGCATATTGCTGACGGCGAAGTTGACGAAAGGAGCATCGAAGATGTACGACCAGATGAGCTTACTGGATTCACCCAGTGCCTCTTCTTTGCCGGGATTGGCGTCTGGAGCTACGCGCTGCGCCAAGCTGGGTGGACAGATGATAGACCGGTCTGGACCGGAAGCGCCCCATGCCAACCTTACAGCGCGGCAGGCAAAGGCGATGGGTTTGCTGACGAGCGGCACTTATGGCCTGCATTCGACTATCTCATCGCGCAGCGCAGACCTCGCGTTGTCTTTGGTGAACAGGTTGAAGCAGCGATTAAACACGGATGGCTCGATCTTGTTCAAACTGACCTGGAAGGAAAAGGTTACGCCTTCGGGTCGGCTGGTATCAATTCTGCGTGCATCGGGGGGCAAGACATCCGTGCCCGCATTTACTTCGTGGCCGACTCCGACTACCCGGGATCACAAGGACGGCAGCTACTGTCCGAATGTGCCGATCAATTCGCTGCTGGGCAGAACAGTTTGGCTGGCGAACTGGTTGACACCCAGGGCGCACGAAGCCTGCGAGAACCCAAAGCAATCAACAGCAAGATTAAAGGACAGAGCGGAGGACACTTGCACCATTTTGTCGGCTCAGAGTGTATATCTGGCAAGTTGGCCGACACCATCAGCAGCGAACGGGGAACAGGGAGCGGAATCAATATCAACCAAAAAGGCGCGGAACTCGAAATCAGGATTGATGCTAACGGACGTGGCCGCATCCACAGAGCCGCCGGCGCACCCGCAAGACAAACTTTTTGGGACGACGCCGAATGGCTCTTTTGCCGAGACGAGAAATGGCGCGCAGTTGAACCCGGCACATTCCCGCTGGCTCATGGGGCTACCAACCGCGTGGGACGATTGCGCGGCTATGGTAATGCTATTAACGCAAAGACGGCGCAAGCCTTCATCGAAAGCTATTTAGGTATAGTGATATGAGCGACAAGAGAATATATTTCCTCGTCCACGAAACTGCGCGCAAACTTGCCGCTGCCCAATGCTATGAGCAAAGCTAAGCCATCAAAGCTCATGCTGCGCGTTATCCGTGGAGGCTTTGTCCCGGCTGACGCCTACACATCATCCAAGCTACGCGAACGCGGTTATGCCATAGGTGATATCGTGGCAGGTGTGATAACCAAGCCGCGCAATCCAAAATTTTTTGGGTTGGCGCACGGACTTGGTAACCTGGTTGCCGAGAATATCGAATCGTTCACCGGAATGGACGGGCACAAAGTTTTGAAGCGAATCCAGCGCGAGGCGATGATTGAGTGCGAAGAATTCGGCTTCATGGTTCCCGGTGTCGGCATGGTTACGCAATTCACGCCGCGCAGCTTGAGCTTTGAAAGTATGGATGACGGTACATTCCATGAGGTTTATGAACAGATGTGCAAATGGATCGTGAAAACTTACTGGCCTACCGAAACAACTGAAAGGATCGCTGAAATGGCTGAATTGATGGTGTCCGCATGATCGATCCGGTAAAAATTGGCAAAGCTACCCTCTGGAACGTGGACTGCATGGCATTCATGGCTACGCTGCCCGACAAGGCGTTCGACCTTTGCATTTGCGACCCTCCTTATGGGATAGGTAAAGACGGACAGGTCTTGACCACTGGCGGCAACGGCGGGCGCAAAGCACACGAATTTAAGGGGTGGGATAGCAGCATACCGAGCGCCGATTATTTCACTGAATTGCGGCGGGTTTCTGAGAATCAAATTATTTGGGGCGCAAATTACATGACACCTCATTTGCCACCGTCTATGGGGTGGATATTGTGGGACAAAGGGCAGCGAATCAATCAGTCAGACGGCGAACTTGCGTACACGTCATTTGAGCGTGCCCTGAGGGTATTTACACTTAACCGTGTGGCCTTGTTGATTGAAGGCACAATCCACCCCACCCAAAAGCCCGTAAAGCTCTACGAATGGCTTTTAACGAACTACGCCAAGCCGGGGCAGCGCATCCTTGACACCCATCTAGGTTCAATGAGTAGCGTAATCGCTGCAAATAACCTAGGCTTCGAGCTTACCGGGTGCGAACTAGATCCTGATTATTTCAAAGCTGGGTGTGAAAGAGCGATGCAGGCCACGGCCCAGGAAAGGATGTTTCCGTGATCCATCACCGCGCCAAGCTCACAAACGACCAAGTACGCCAGATGCGCGAGCTTCACATTCCTTATGTTCGAGGCTATGAGACTTTGGCGGCCATGTTCGGGTGTGGTATTAGCACAGCGAGGGATATTTGCCTTTATTACACGCGGAGGAATGTGCTGTGAATCAGTCATACACCCGCGCTGAACGCGCTCACATCGAAGCCATCAAGCATCTCCCTTGCTCGGTCTGTAACGCACCCGGGCCTTCAGACGCACATCACATAGACCAATCCTGTGCTTACACCTGCGTTGCGCTATGTCAGGAATGCCACACCGGGAAGGGCGGCATTCACCGCGAAAAGACCATGTGGAAAATTTACAAGCTGGACGAGATCAAGGCGCTGAATATCACACTTAGGAGACTACTACATGGCAATTAAAAGAGATGTATATGAAATATGTCCACTATGCGGGCAAAAGGATGCCGAACTGAGAGACTATCAAGTTGCATGGGGAATTCACAAATGTCCACATGCTCCACCAGGCCCATCAACACCTCCGATGCTATCAAGTGTGGATAGCGTAAATTTCATACCGCACGCCTACGATATTCCGAGATTTTTACGAAGCAGTAGTGATTGATTACAAAGTTTCCACACATAACCACAAAGGAGTAATACAAATGGCAGAAATGTTGATGGACGATGACACCCGCTTCAGCTTTTTCAGTTTGAAGGAGCGCGCAGAGCATATTGCCACTGAGCAAACGCTGATTACCCGAGCCAGGTCAGGGACATTCGGCGGCTTGCTGAATTATTGGATCGAGAAGCGCAAGGTGTTTATGGAGCGTTCGCTGGTGCGGAATCCGTATCGTAAATGATCCTCTTCGGCATATTCATCTGGGCATGCTGGACTTGGCATCTGTGGGTTGCGGCGTTTCTGATATTGAATTGGGTGCTGGAATGATCCAAAGCGTATCCGATATCTGGTGGAAATGGAAGGGGTTGATATGAAAAAAGTTTACCAGACTATTATTGACTCCCATCGTGGAGACTGCCTGCGCGCAACTATTGCGAGCCTATTTGAATT
>Ga0307375_10006988_pt1 | contig 10350 bp, 9 predicted proteins | sample TR1MG_FD_202531 | JGI IMG/M metagenome (GOLD analysis project Ga0307375, IMG submission 202531) | Soil microbial communities from Risofladan, Vaasa, Finland - TR-1 | ecosystem: Environmental > Terrestrial > Soil > Coastal area > Acid sulfate soil | place: Finland: Risofladan, Vaasa | collected...
TCGAAGGCGTAATGACACATCACGATCTTGGGGCCATTGGGAACCTTGGACTCGTGGAATGAGAAGGGCCTGCACCACTCGAATAGTTCGTGAAGCTTCTTGTTCTTCACGAGGAGTTTGTCGTGGTTGCCGGGGAACATGCGGATTCGCCCGTGGAGCCTTCCGACGAGTTCGCGGATCCTCTTGGCGTTACCGAAACAGAAGTCACCGAGGTGATAAATCACTGCGGTCGGCGGGACCTTCGCATTCCACCGCCGGATAAGCTCTTCATTCATCTCGTCAACATCGGCAAAGGGCCTGTTGCTGTACTTGATGACATTCGCATGGTCGAAATGGGTATCCGACGTGATGAATTCGTCGCGTAACATGATGATATTCCGTTAAGGTAAAATTGTGAGCCGGGTGAGATTCGAACTCACGACCGTCGGGCTAAGAATCCGCTGCTACTACCAGACTGAGCTACCGGCCCCAAGACTGCAAGCCCACACACCGAAGTGCGCGGGCTACATCTTGAGGTGGGGTGCCCCGGGTTGGAATCGAACCAACACCTCCGCATTTTCAGTGCGGCGCTTACGTACCAAGTCAGCTACCGAGGCGCAGATGAACTGCGGCCCCACCGTGAAGTCACGGCGGGGCTCGGTAAACTCGTTTGGGGCGTACGACGGGAATCGAACCCGTGTCTCCGGAGACACAATCCGGGGCCCAGCCACTAGACCACGCACGCCATAAATATGGTGCTCGGGGTCTGTATGTAGTTGAGTGTTCATTTGCTTGGTACTGGGGGCGAGGTTTGAACTCGCGACCTTGCCGTTATGAGCGACCTGCTCTGACCAACTGAGCTACCCCAGCGAAAGGTATCGCGGGGTCCGGCATGAGTTCGTCGTATGTGGTGAATCGATTCATCGAAAAGTTGGCCCGTTTTCTACACTTTGCCAAGAGTCACACGGGCTACATGCTTTGGCTGAAATTGGTAGCGGGGAAGGGATTTGAACCCCTGGCCTCCAGCCTATGAAACTGGCGAGCTACCGGACTGCTCTACTCCGCAAAAATTTAGTCGGCCTGGAAGGGGTTGAACCTTCGATCACCGCGTATCAGACGGATGCCTTTACCAACTTGGCTACAGGCCGAGTTGGTAATTTCTGGGTCTTCAGTCTTCATGATGGATGGTCTCTTGGTACCGGGTGAGGGGCTCGAACCCCCGACAATCGATTTGTAAAAACGCTGCTCTTCCAACTGAGCTAACCCGGCGCGGGGCAGCAGATCCCAATCCGGGGACCCTGCGTGGGCATCACGACGATGTGGAGAGCGGAGCGAGACTCGAACTCGCGATCTTCTGGGTTGCAACCAGACGCCATACCAACTTGACCACCCGCTCGATAGCAGGCCGCCAGAGGATCGAACTCTGTCTCTGGGATTTGGAGTCCCTGAGCGCCACCAGGACGCGGCCTATACAGCGAGTCTGTACAGGCACGCCAGAGCGGTCCGAGTGCATGGAGCATGGTAAGCATGATTTCTTTTTCGTAGTGGAGTGCCAGGGATTCAAACCCTGCTGATGTTTTCTTTGCAAGAGAAATGACCACTTCCAGCAGTCCCGCACCCCGTATTGGGTACGCGCCTTCCCGACCGGAAGACCCTGCTAGGCGGCCGCTGCCTCTTGTGTGGCGGGGCGTACGAGACTCGAACTCGCAACCTTCGGACAGACAATCCGTTGCGCTACCAATTGCGCCAACACCCCGTAGGTATCGGGACCGCAATCGGTATCTGAGTTGTGGGAAATTGTCATGGTTAAACCCTTGTCCTTTTGGCGTTCTTGTTGCTCTTGAATGTTTTGCACGGGGCACATCGGCATCCAGAGTCGTATCCAGAGTTGGCGCCGTGTTGTATAGGCCTCGACCGCTCCTGCGCTGTCTTTTTTTTGTGGCACTCCGCGCAAAGAACTTGGCATTTGGCCAGTTCTTCGCTTCTCTTTTTCTGGGACCAGCACCAAATCCGACCGATACCTACTTTTAGCTTCTTGTCCTTCGTTCTTGGGTCTATATGATCAACCTGCAGCGATTCATCTGATCCGCATGCGCATGGGCCGTTTTCCGAAATCCATACATCTCGCCTAGCTGCAAGCCACTTACGCTGGTAGCGCCTTCTTTCTTCTGGATCGTTGATAGGCATTGGGCCCGGTGCCAGAATCGAACTGGCGTCTGAACTTTACAAGAGAACGGCTCTACCATTGAGCTAACCGGGCAAAGATGCCGGTCGCCAGTGGCGTCGTGTGGGGAGGCTCCCCGGTGTTTTCTTTGTTGGTCCTACACCGGGGAAACGCTCAACACGCGACAATATCGCCGTGCTTGACGGCGAAAAACCACATGGCGGCCGGCATTGCCGTCGCGGTGGTTGTTATCGTGGTGGTGCGTTTCATGGCGGTGTGGAAGTTGGCGCCTGTCAAAGGCGACCCAACCGAGTTGTACGACCCGTCTGACATTCCGTCAAGAACTTTTTCCAAACGATGTGTCACATTGGCGGTAACGGCCTGATATCCTGGGAAGAATGGAAGAGAAGAAGACGCTGAAGGAGGTCTTGGCGGACCTGAGGAACTCCATGACTGACAGGGAGCGGCAGGTTCTGGACATGCGGACTGCCCTGGGTGAGTACGAAGGGCAGGCGACCGTGACACGGGAGCGCATCCGCGAGGTCGAGAAAAGAGCCCTCGAAAAACTGCAGGCCAGAAGCAAGTCGATGAGAACCTTCGACTCTGTTCTCGATGACGATTAGTTCTGGAGCAAGGATTCGAACCTCGGTTCCCTGAGCCAAAATCAGGTGTCTTACCCTTAGACGACTCCAGAATGGAAGGGGAGGTGGGGTTCGAACCCACAACCTTCGGTTCCAGAGACCAACGTTCTGCCAGCTTGAACTACTCCCCTACATGCGCACATGTCCTGCCGCCGGGAGAGTTGTGCTCTCACCCGGGGCTAAACCTGTTGCAGTACGGGGAAGTCGGTCTTCATCGAGACCAATCTTGTAGTCGCCTTGCCAGGCGCGGTCAAGTACGTATACTGCTTGCCACCCAAAAAAAGGAGCTACCATGTAACCCTGTCGATGGGCGCCGTCACCCGAAATGACGGCGATGTGATGAGATTTTACGGGCTAGTAATGGCTTCGACAGAGGAAAATAATAGACGGTTGCGTGTCCCGGGGCCTCTACCGCCGGGTCAAAAACGGATGAGGAAAACACAATTGCTGCCAATAACAGCGACTACGATCTCGCCCTCGTGGCGTAGACGTCCAGCCCAACTAAGGGTCCACAGTAGGGGAAAGCTGGTCATTCACAGTGGATACGGCGGCATGATGCTCCGGGCGCCGCCCGACAATTACAGGAGCCAGAGAAATCGGATGAGGAGTAAGCGACCCTTGCCTCCGATTTCAAGATTCGTAAGGGTTGCTTTACACACGTAGACGCCGTTTATGACGGTCCGCTGGACCCGAGTTCGATTCTCGGCTAGTCCACCAGGAGCGCCAAAGTGGTGCTCTTTTTTTTTGGTAACCCCGCTCAGATTCGAACTGAGACGCCGTAAGGCACTGGAGTTTGAAACCAGCGTGTCTTCCGTTTCACCACGGGGCCATTTTCAGTACCCAGGAAAGGATTCGAACCTTCAAGCCCGTAAGGACAGCCGGACCTGAGCCGACCGCGTAAACCATTCCGCCACCTGGGCAAGTTGTACTCGAAAAGGGAGTCGAACCCTTACGCCCGAAGGCACGGAATCCTTAGTCCCGCGTGTCTACCGTTTCACCATTCGAGCAGCAGTCGGTGGAGCGAGACTCGAACTCGCCATGCGTGCAATACGCTGCGGCTTTACAGGCCGCGTCGCCACCCGGGCTGTTCCCACCGAGAAATCAATCCCCGTGAGCCCATATACTTTTCTCTGAATCGTTCCATGATGGATATCCTTGTGGTCGGGGTGACTGGATTCGAACCAGCGACCCTTCGGTCCCAAACCGAATGCTCTAACGCAAACTGAGCTACACCCCGATGGTACGACGCGAAGGACTCGAACCTCCGACACCTCCATTCGTAGTGGAGTGCTCTTCCAACTGAGCTAGCGCCGCATGTGGCGCTGTATGGATGTCTCTCCCGCGTGCGCCGTTACGCTAAATAGCTGTCTGGCCGGACAGCAAGCGTAGGAATGGGGCGCCGCGGGCTTGCTAGATACGCATACAAGTCCGTCGCCAGCAGGCCCGGAAGGGCGCCGTCGAGAAGCTTGTGCTGTACCTGTGCAAACATCAGGATCAACATGTAGCGCAGCTTTTCGCGCCCGTCAAGCACCGGCCTCAACTTTTCTTGTACCACGCCTGCAGATCGTAAAGCTGCTGCTCGAACTCCGGGACCTTGTACAAAATGTCATCCCGCGTTGAAACGATGGTCTTGTCTACAGCCTTCGGAAGCAGGTGCGCCTCAATCTGCACATCCGGACCTTCATACACCTGCTTGAAAAGTCCGAGCAACCGGAATTTTGAGAGGGGAAATGGAGAGTGCAAATGATAGAGCCCGCCAATCTCCTCCTCCATCGCAAACTCAATGAACTCGGCAAGCTTCAGCGTGGTGACTCCATTCCAAAATGCATTGGCCCACCCCTGCACGCCAATATCCTGCCGCCGAAACCAATCTAATAGCCCTGACCCATTCTTTTTTAGCTCTGGCCCGATAATGGAGGTCCGAATCGTGAGATTACGATTGTCGTTTAGCTCACCGGCGGACTTCGTGATGCCATAAATAGACTGCGCATCCTTTGTGGCCGTCTCGACATAGGAGCCGAGAGTCCCAGAAAAGACGCAGTCCGTGCTGATGTGAATGACCCTACATCCCCTGGTGGCAAGATGGCGGGGCAGAAACGCGTTGAGATACGCGGCCTTGTCAGGGTGGCAGTCGCACTCAGCAGGCAAAAGCCCGACGCAATTCACAATGACGTCAGGATTGCGAGCCTCGATCAGCCTGTCGAGGCGATTGGAGTTCTTGAAAAGGTCGAGAATGACGCTGTCGTCATCCAATGGCGTCCGGTAAACGTGCGATACGACCTGATGCCCCTTTTCCTTGAGCCACCGGCAGACAACATGGCCAGCCATACCGCTGGCGCCGAGAATAAGAACGCGCATCAGAGCCCTTTGCGGATGACGTCTCGGATGCTTTGGATATCCGCATCCTTAGCACCCTCTTCCATGAGCATTCTGGCGGTCAAGATCTGGTTATCCGAGTTCCGGACTTTATCCCACAGCCCATAGATGCGAGTCCAGACCTCTTTTCGCGCTTCACTTTGCATCCCCGTTTCCTCGCTGCTGGTCATGGAGGAGTCCGAGGTTCTCCGAGCCCGGTAAAGACGCTCGTGGACGAACGCAGGGCGCCCCAGACGCGACATAAGCCCAACGGTCACCGTGTCTGCACCGAGGTTGAAGCCGCCGTAGTAGCCGCCCAGGCGCCGTAGGGACTGAGATTTCCATAGTCCGACGTGGGAACCGGTGTGAACGATCTGGTTGGGTTGTTGGCCGAGCCATTCCGGGTGAGAAGGCTGGATGAAGACTTTTCCATCCTTGTATTCGGATTCGATGTCGGAAAAAACAACATCCGCGTTGGTCCGTTCCATGTTTTTGACCAAAACCTCCAGCCGATTCGGCTTGCTGATGTCGTCATCGTCCTGAATTGCAAACATGGGCGAGCGGGTCTCGTTCAGAACAGCATCGTAGATGGGAAACTGACCGACATTCTGTTCGAGATGGAACTTGTGGATACGGGAGTCCTCAATCCCCTCCAAAACAGTCCATGGCGGCTGGTCGTTGCCATCCGAGACGATAAAAAGCTGCCAGTGCTCATAGGTTTGAGCAATAATGCTCTCAACAGCCTCGCGCAAAGCCTCCGACTCAGGCTTGTAGGTAGCCAGGACAACGGTTACGCCCATGCCCTGCTTCACCCGCCCGGGTGAAATGACCTTGCAAGAGAAGGTGAGATTCTCTTCAACACGAACCCGGTTGGCGCCGCTGATGTCTGGGTTTGCCAGAAGCTTGAGGGCAGCCCACTTTGCCTCCTCCAAAAGCCCGATTTTCTGCGAGCTAACACAGAACTCATCAAGTGCCTTCCACGAGTACACCGACTCGTCCACGAACAGGCCGTTGGCAGGGTACTTTGTCGCCATGGCAGCCGCGGCATACACCCTGGCGATGTGTTTTTTGTGGTTGTTGCGATAGAGATTCGCGACGGCCCACAGCGTTTCAGCCCTTGATGGAAGGCACTCGTAGGCCTTCAGATACGCCTCACGGGTAATCTCCCAATCGACCCCCAACTTTTCGGTCATGATGGCGATTTGGTAGAGCGAGAACCAGACCTCCTCAATGCTTCCCCCCATCTCAGCCCGCTCCCTGTAGAGCTTGATGGCCTTCTCCTTGTGACCGCCGTCTCTGTAGCTTTGGGCCAGGTAGAAAACGGTCCGCTTGTTCTCGGGGTCCTTCTCGTACTCCTTTTCGAGGATGCCGGCGATGCGGTCGTACTTCGCCCGCCCCTCAGTTACCCGCCGATTGCCGTCGTTGCCGCACTGGATGCGCGCGCCTTTGAGTGTGCCAACAGAATGGGGCGCCGTGCAGACCATGTATTCGTGTGCGGCGCCGCGATACTCCCAGGGGAGCGCTGTGCGGGTCAGGGCCGGGCGGGGGAAGGATGTATTGCCCAGCACATGCTTGACGTTGTAGGCGCCCTCGGTCAACTCAGGCCACTGAAAATCCTCATCCACAACCCAGGTGTCGTCAGCATCGATCATCAGGAGGTAGTCAGACTCGATGAACTCCTCGCGGGCAGCCTGCATGACCTTGGTGCGGTTGTACTGGAAGCTGTCGAACTCCTCGTAAACGACTTTTCCGGGCACCCCTTCCATCAGCCGATCGATGGTCTGGACGGTTTCATCCGTGGATCCCGTATCCATGATGACCCAGCAGTCGATGTGGGGCTTGAGGGCGGCAAGACAGCGGGGCATCACGCGATGCTCGTTCTTTACGATCATTACGAGGCAGATTTTGGGTTTAGTCATCGTCGAATTCATCCTCAAGCTCATCGCCTACACCCTGAACGGCGTCTAAAAGAGCCCATCGCACGGGGTCCATGTGATTCCTGATTGAGTGGCCAATTTTAAGGCCGCGGAGCGCCCCTCCATAAGGAAGGATGCTGCACATCTTCATAAAATGCACCTCGACCTTCTGGTGGGCCGCCGCCTTTAGCTTGGGCTGGGCACGAGTGCTCATAGGCGCCTCGTTTGAATTTGGTTTTCAAGGGGGTTGGACAGGCGGACCCAGAGGCGATCCCAGGTTTTTTCCCGACGGGATTCAACCCCATCCAATGAGACATGGTCGTAATCATCGTGAAAGACCTCGTTCCAGATGCGGCGCTCAACGCGATCCCACGCTTGGGCCCAGAGTTTGTCTGATAGCTTATTCAATGAAACCACTGGTGATGAGGGTGTGAAGCGCGACGGTGTGGTCGGAGAGTAGCGTGGCGGAGCTATACTCTTCCTCCCCAAATTTCTCCAGATGTTCGTAGTGTTTGGTCAACTGCTGCATCGTATCGGGCACGATGAGGTAGTAGTCATCGTCAAATCGATAGGCGAGGCGCGCTTCATCCTTGGAAATGAGCACCTCGTCCAGTTTTTCGCCTGGGCGGATACCGGTTTCCACGATTTCTGTGTCCTCATCACCGTATCGCCGGGCGATGACCTCTGCGATGGTTTTCATGTAGAAGGCGGGCATTTTCATGACGAAGATTTCGCCTCCAACACCGATTTCAGTTGCCTTGAAGATGAGCCCGACGGCTTCTTCCAGGGTCATGAAGTATCGCGTCATTCGTTCGTCGGTCAGCGTGATGCGGTTGTTCGTTTGCACCTGGTTGACGAAGAGGGGGATGGCGCTGCCGTTAGATCCAATGGCGTTTCCACCGCGGATACACATGTATTTGGTCTGGCTGGACTGATTCGCGTGAATCATCAGCCTCTCGCCAATGGCCTTGGTCATACCGTAGAGATTGACGGGCGCCACAGCCTTGTCGGTGGATACGTCGATGACCTTTTCCACGACCCAGTGGTTTGCAGCCCTGCAGACGTTCCTGGTGCCCTCGATGTTGGTCTTGACCGCCTCATAGGGATGGTCCTCGCAGACGGGGACATGCTTGAGGGCCGCCAGATGGAAGACGATATCCACACTCGCCATGGCATCTACAACAGCATCGTAGTCTCGTACGTCACCAATATAGAAGTGAAGCCGGTCGTCATTGAAATGGCGCCCCATCTTCACCTGAGCCGTTTCTCCGCGGGAGAAGATGATGACCTTGCCAACGTTCATCGTGAGAATTTGTTTGACAAGCTCATGGCCCCACGAGCCTGTGCCGCCGGTGACTAACACTGTTTTGTTGGTGTACATGCTTATTCCCCTGCCTTGAATAGGTGCGCCATTGATTTCTCCCATCCTTGAGAGGCTAGAAAATTCCAGATAGGCCCCTCGATATTGTTATACAGATTGCCTGCGACAAGGCGTTCGACAAGGTGGTCAAAAACGCGATCCGAAAAGTGCCGCGGGGCACGCTCGTGAACGTTGTCTCGCCCTTTCTGCAACAGGCTCATGACGGGTTTAGACGTCTTCAATTGATCCGCTCATCTTTCTTTCGACAGCATCCAGAACTTGCCCCCATACGAGTTGCTCGACGCGATCTGACACAGGGGTCGTTACATTGTCATATACACGGGCCCACACGAAGCCGCCGCAGCGCGTCTCTCGGAGGTGAAGGTCTGTGCGATTCATGAGGATGCCTTTGACAGAGTCAGACATCGAGAATCTCCAGCACCTTCTCGGACACGGCAGGGTCTCGGTAGCCTGCGGGAAACGCCCAGTCAGTCTCGCGGTCCAGCATCTCGGTCATACACGCATCCATATTTGTAGCCTTCAAGCCGCTGACCAGGTTACTTCCACAAGCTACCGTCTCCGGTCGCTCTGTTGAGTCCCGAATGGTGACGGTGGGAATGCGAAAAAGGCAGCACTCCTCCTGGACTGTGCCGGAGTCCGTGAAAACGCCCAGGGCGTTGCGCTCCAGGCTCAAGAAATCAGCGAATCCAAAGGGTGCAAACAGCCGAATTCTGCTGCTGTAGTTCCCCATGTCCAGACCAAAGTCCGCAATCTTCTGCTTGGTCCTGGGATGCACGCTGCAAAAGACCTCCGCGTCGTGACGCCTGGCGGCTGCGCTGAGGCCCAGGAAGATCTGGTGGAGACGCTCGGCGTTATCGACGTTTTCCTGGCGATGGAAGGTGGCCAGAAAATAGGTGTTATCGAACTGCCTGGTGGGGATTCGCGAACGGTTGGCCTCGATGACCTCGTAGATGGGGTTGCCGCAGACCTTGATGCGCGCCCTGGGGATTCCCTCTGCCATGAGATTGGCCGCCGAGCCTGGGGTGTAGGGGAGGGCCCAGGAGGACACAGCGTCGATGACACGGCGATTCTGCTCCTCGGGCACCCGCCAGTCATGGCAGCGGTTACCGGCCTCCATGTGGAACACAGGGACGCCCATGCGCTCGCAGATGATGGCGGACAACGCGCTGTTAGTATCCCCCAGGATGAGGGCCTTGTCGGGAGCGAAGTCGTTGATGGCATCTTCGGTAAGCTCAAAAATTTGGGCCACCTGATAGCCGATGCCGCCCTCCGGCCTGTTGATGCGCTGGTCCGGCTGCTGAACATCGAACTCCTTGAAGAAGTTGTCGGACAACTCCGGAGTGAAATTCTGCCTCGTCCACAGAAGTTTGTGGTTGCAGCGGTTGTCGAGTTTTTTCAGGATGATGCTCAGCCGAATAAGCTCAGGCCGAGTCCCTGCGATAGTTAGTATTTTCATAGCCCTAAACTGACACCGTGATCTTCCATGGTCTTCTTCAACGCCTCTTCATATGCGCCTTCTTGCTTGACGCTTCGGAATCTGATGCGGGTAGACAGGGCGTCTTGGCCCTCTATCATAAATAGCAACTCATCGCAGTCCCCATAGGTCTCCATCAACCGCGCACCCTCGGCACAGTCTTTACAGGCCGACCACCGGGGCAGCCACGAGCCATCGGGACCACCGACTGTCGTGTGCCCGCCGCAATGGCGGCATGTCGCCCCCTGTATTCTGGCCATTCTGTCACCTCCTAGTAGTCGTGCGGGTTGTCATAGCCCATGCCGCTGCGGATTTGGGCGCTTGGATTCTTTTTATCCTTTTTATCCTTCTTCTTCTCGCTTTTCTCGCCCTTCTTCTTGTCCTTTTTAGGACTCATGTAAATGGCGACCCAGGCGCTGTGACGAGCGCCGTTGTTGGGG
>Ga0307375_10006992_pt1 | contig 10348 bp, 11 predicted proteins | sample TR1MG_FD_202531 | JGI IMG/M metagenome (GOLD analysis project Ga0307375, IMG submission 202531) | Soil microbial communities from Risofladan, Vaasa, Finland - TR-1 | ecosystem: Environmental > Terrestrial > Soil > Coastal area > Acid sulfate soil | place: Finland: Risofladan, Vaasa | collected...
GCAGCAGGCCGTCCCGCCGGGGGGGAGCGAAGGGATGCGCTGCAGCAGGTCGCAGTCGGGACAGGCGACGACGTCCGCGGAGAAAGGCCTCATGCGGGTATTCTATCCGACACGATCGACGGTAGGGGAGAGGAAAAGGGGTGCGGACCGGAAGTCCGCACCCCTTCGAAACGCCCGGGACTATTACTTCTTTGCCGCCGGCTCCACCTTCACCGCGACCGCTTCCGTGTACGTGATCACCGCGCGGTCCCCCACCTTGACCTTGTCGATGTTCTTCATGTCCAACGGTGTCACCGTCACCAGCTTCCCGTCCTCCCCCTTCAGGGTCACGGTCTTCGCCTTCTTGTCGATGGCCATGAGCGTCACGTTCACGCTCGTCTCGCTCCCGACGACTCCCGCCGGCTTATCACCCTGTTTCGCGCGGGCCATCGCCGCACTCTCGCCCGCCGTGGGGAAAGCCTCCCCCTTTTTCAGAACGCGCACCGCGAGGGATTCGTAATAGGCGAACTTCACCTGGTCGCCCACGTGGACCTGCGCCAGGTTCCTCACTTCATCCGAGGCCTTGAACGTGATCGAGTTCCCCTTTGGTCCCTTCAGGGTGACCATCCGGGTCTTCTGGTCGACCGCCTCGACCGTGGCCGTCTCCTCGATCAGCGAGGACGTTTTCCAGGAAGGCGATTCCGCTTTCTTCGCGGCGTGTTCCGCGGCAAACCCTACCGCCGAGATCGAAAGAACCAATAGCCCCGCAAGCAACGCAAATACGGTTTTCCTCATGAAATTCCTCCTCCTTGATAATATGTTCTTTGATGGGTTCCGGCGCAGGAACGATTCGCCCGAACGGGGCCGATCCGTACCTTGCGGCAATCTCGATTATTCCAATTCCTCATGGGGAAGTAAAGAAGAATACATAAAGTAGATTCGATGCCCATCTTTGAAAACATCTCGATCGGAAGTATCATGGTTTAATACGGAATATCGACCACACGGCTCTTGCCGTGGCCCCGACTCCCGGAACCGCAGGAGGCACCATGAGCGAAAAGAAACGGTCCCGGAAACTGTGGAGCGCCCTGCTGGCCGCCCTGCTCGTCCTGCCGGGAGGAGTCCTCGCCCAAAGCCCCGGGGAAGCGACGTCCAAGGCGTTCGCACAGGAGCAGCTGGACCAGCTCCTGGCCCCGATCGCGTTGTACCCGGACTCCCTGCTGACCCAGATCCTGATGGCCTCCACCTATCCCCTGGAGGTGGCGAAGGCCGATAACTGGGTGAAGGCAAACAAGGAGCTCAAGGGAGACCGCCTGACCGCGGCCCTCGAAAAGCAGGAGTGGGACCCGAGCGTCAAGTCCCTCGTGAACTTTCCCCAGGTCCTCCAGATGATGAGCGACAAGCTGGACTGGACGCAGAAACTGGGGGACGCCTTCCTCGCCCAGCAGAAGGACGTGCTCGCCACCGTGCAGACGCTCCGGGCGAAGGCGCTGGAGGCGGGCAACCTGAAGACGACGAAGGAGCAGAAGGTGGTGGTCGAGCAGAATCCGCAGGTCATCCTCATCGAGCAGGCAAGCCCGGAGGTCATCTACGTACCGGCGTACAACCCCACGGTGGTATACGGCGTGTGGGCGTACCCCGCGTACCCGCCGTACGTCTACCCGCCCGGATATGTCGTGGGTGCGGTCGCAATCGGCGTTGCGTGGGGATACGCGTGGGGGCATTGCAACTATCACGGGGGCTCCGTGAACATCAACTATAACCAGAACACGAACATCAACCGGAACATCGATCGGGGGAAATACGCGCAACAGCAGCCGGGCCAGGGCGGCCAGTCCGGTTCGGGGAAATGGCAGCACGACCCCAGCCACCGGCAGGGCGTGTCCTACAGGGACAGCGCGACGGCGAAGCAGTACGGCCAGGGGAGCGGGCGGCAGACCCCGTCTACCAACGAGGCGCGGGGGTACGGCGACCGGGGAGGGTCGGCCCCGCAGGCGGGGAGCCTTGACCGGGGTGCGCAAGGCGGAACCGGTCGGCCCGACGGCGCAGGCGCGGGCGGTAGCGGCCGCGAGAACGCCTTCAGCGGCGCGGGCAGCGGCAGCCAGGACCGGGCAGCGAGCAATCGCGGGAACACGAGCCGGGGGGGCGGCGGTGGCGGTGGCCGCGGCGGTGGCGGTGGCCGAGGCGGTGGCGGTGGCCGAGGCGGTGGCGGTGGCCGCAGGTAGGATGGCGGGAGCCGGAAGCCGTATCCCGTATCGCGACAATATCCGGAGGTAGAACGATGAAATCCCCGAGAACCCGTTCGGAGAAAGCCCTGCTTCTCCCGCTGATCCTCGCGCTGGTCTTCGCGGTGGCGACCTCCCTTTCCGTCCCGGATGCGGCGGCGGCGAAGGCGAAGGCACAACCGAAAACCTTCGCATCGCCCGAGGAGGCGGTGAAGGCGATGGTCGGCGCCATGAAAGCCGTCGACAAGGCGGAATCGTCGGCCATCTTCGGGCCGGGCTCGGAATCCCTGATCTCCTCCGGTGACGACGTGAAGGACAAGGCCGAGCGGGAGCGGTTCCTGCGAAGCTACGAAGAGAAGAACTCCCTCGAGAAGAGGGGCGATGACGAGGCGATCCTCCAGGTAGGGAAGGACGACTGGCCGTTCCCGATTCCCATCCGGAGGAAAGGTTCGGCCTGGGCCTTCGACACGAAGGCGGGCAAGGAAGAGATCCTGAACCGCCGGATCGGCCGGAACGAATTGAACACCATCGACGTCGTCGAGGCCTATGTCGTTGCCCAGCGGGAATACGCCGGAAAAGACCGCGACGGTGACGGCGTATACCCGTACGCGCAGAAATTCACTAGCACCCCCGGAAAGAGGGACGGGCTTTTCTGGGAAGTCAAGGAGGGCGAGGAGGCAAGCCCCTTCGGTCCTCTTTCCGCCAGAGCCGCTCAAGAGGGGTACACGCAGAAAACGAAATCGAAAAAACCGTCCCCTTATAACGGCTACCATTTCAAGATCCTCAAGGCCCAGGGGAAGAATGCGCCCGGAGGGGCGTACGACTACGTCGTGAAGGGAAACATGATCCTCGGATTCGGACTGGTCGCCTATCCCGCGAAGTACGGGTCTTCCGGCATCGTGACCTTCATCGTCAACCAGGAAGGCGTCGTGTACCAGAAGGATCTCGGCAAGGGGACGGCGAAAGCGGCCAAGGAGATGAAGAGGTACGACCCCGACCCGACCTGGAAGAAGGTCGAAGCCGGCCCGCCGCAAGTTTCATCGCCGGGAAATTGACCGGCAGGCAGGTTCCCGGGGAGTGCCTCTACTTCTCCGGGAGGGTCAACCCGGGAAGGACCTTTTTCTTCTTCTCGACCGCGTCGAGGGACTCCACTCCGACCTCGAGGTAGGCCTGGCCGCTCCCCTCCACCGCGTAGAAGATCTTGCCTTCGTAGACGATCTCCCCGTAATAGTCGGCCCACCGCTTCGCGGACAGCCTGTACTTCCGTTCCGGGTCCCGGTCCGTGGGGGGGGAACCGAAAATCAGCGACGACCCCGGCTCGAAACTCACGGCAAGAGACGTTTCGCCGACCTCCGTGGTAATCCCGGGGGTGCCGGCGTGGATCAACACCTCCTCCAGAAGCCCCCCCTCCTTCGCGACGAGCTTGTGGCCCTTCGAGACCTCCCCCTCCTCGCGGCGGAAATCCCTCTGGAGGGTGATATCGCCGGAGACGTAATACTGCAGGTTCTTTAATTCCTCTCCTGACAGGTTGTACTGGGTCCGGATCCCCTGGGTGAAGGCGACCCTCTGGGGTGCGCACCCCGCAACGGAGAGGGAACCTGCGACCAGCAACAGCAGTGCGCGACTCTTCAACGCGTCGATCGCAGGCGGACGGCTTCCCATGAGGACCTCCGGATAGTGATTCGTTCCCGTAAATTATATACTGCCGACAGAAAAGATCCCGCCGGAGACCCCATGGCCGAACGACAGCCGAACCTGTTGCTTTCCGGATCGGAGGGACGGATCCGGCCGGGGTATGCGTGGCTCCTCTGCATGATCCTGTGCTTCCTGGTCGTTTCCGGTTTCGAAGACAACAATCGACTGATCTGGGGAGCCGGAATCTTATTGAAGATCGGCATCTTCGTACTGGCGCTCCGCATTTCCGAGGTTGGGCGGAAATATTTCCTGGCGGCGGTGTCGTTGGCCCTGATCGTGGGCGCGGCATCCGTTCCGGCCCGGATGTACCACGGCGGGTTGGAGGTCCTCGTCCTGCTCACATGGAGTTTATTGATGTTGCTGGTCCCCGTCGCGATTCTTCGAAAGATCGGAAAGGAGTTCGCGGGAGAGGGTGTGGATCTGGAAGTCGTCCTGGGCTCCCTCTGCGCCTATCTGTACATCGGCTCCTATTTCGCCTTCCTCTACGATGTCATGGCACGCCTCTCGAATAGCCCCTTCTTCGCCCAACCCGGGGCGGACGGCAAGCTGAATTACCTTTATTTCAGCTTCACCACGCTCACCACCACCGGGTACGGCGATCTCTCCCCGGCGTTCGGACCGGGACAGATGATCGCGGTCACCGAGGCAATCATCGGGCAACTCTATCTCGTTTCCGTCGTCGCCATCGTCGTCGGCGCCTTCGGAAAGAGGCAGTCATAATGAACAACTTGAATTACAGGGGCCAGGTGGAAAGATAAAATCCACTCGACCCCTTGCCCCTCGGCCCCTTTGATTTAATCCGACATCCCCATATTGGCGCGCCTGTTCTCGATCATCGACGTGTTCGACGCGCTGACCTCGGAACGCCCGTACAAGAAACCGCTCGCCTTCGAGCGCACGCTGGAGCTGCTCGAGGAAGGCCGGGGCTCCCAGTTCGACCCGGAGATCCTCGATGCGTTCAGAGGCATCGCAATGCGGTATTTCAGCGGCGACATCGGAGAAATGCTAGAAGCTGATCCCTAGACCGACGCCCCATCCCCTCACATTCTCTCCGAAACGAAACCTGCCGACCAGGCGCCACCGCGTGGCCCACCTGTCGAACGCGCTGGTGTCGAGCTCGAGACCGGCGCCGACGGAGTTGAGGTTATTGAAACCCAGCATGTCCCCGTCCGGCCCGAAATGGCGCGTGAAGGCGTACTCCAGGACATACCGGACCGGGCGGTCCAGCGACCGAAGCCCTGTGGGGGCGCGGTATCGGGTCCATATCCCCAGGCTCTCCGCCAGCGCCAATCCCTGCACCGCCTCCGACGTGCCGCCGAAGCTCTGCAGCCAGACATTTGTCAACCGGACCTCGACGTCGATATCGTGCGCCTCGCGATAATGTTCGTAGTCGAGCATCAGCGAACCGCCGTAGCCCACCGCGTTCAGAGCCCCATTGTTCAGGAATTCGACCTCCCGGCCCGTCTCGCCCTCGATGACGCGCCCGGCCAAGCGCAGATCGCTCGTCACCCGCCCGAGCGAGAAGTTGCCGATCGGACGCAGGACGAGCTCCTTCCCGATCCGGAAATCCCAGCCGACGCCGACCGTGCCCACCAGGCTGTCCCATTGCACCGGCACCCGTCGCTGCTCCGTACCGTTGCTGACGATGAACACGGGGTCGTAGCGGCTGAACGCGGCATTTCCTTCCAGGTAAAGCGGGAGCGACCTGCTCCAGGTGAAACCGCCGCCGAACTGCGTCATGAACATCCCGTTGGTGCCGCCTTCCCCGGAACTGATCGAAAGGGACGAGCTGGTCACATCAGGGGAAATGGAGTACTGCATCATGGCCAGCGCGCCATTCACGTGTTTCTGGAGGTTGGCGCCGATCACCGCGGAGTCCAGGGCCGTCGCCGGCGAAGCGGCAAGCAGCACCCCGAGCGCGAGCACCGCCGCAAGAGTGTCCCGTGCCCAAACCCCCGGGCCGATTGAGGCGGATCGATTCAACTTTTTTACCAATCTGGATTCGATTTGTATTTTTTCAGGTAACTATACAAGTCCTCATCAATGACAGACAATTTCGCTATTACGGCATCAACATATGCTTTTTGCTCAAGGGGCACCGGGCGAGTTTGACTCTCGCCATATAAACCAACAAGGTTGTTGTACGTCGTTCTGTATTTATTGTCTTTCGCTTCTAAAATCAGAGTAAACCTGCACGGTATATCCGACGTAAACCAGCCGATTTTTCCTTTAAAAACAACCATCCCTTTTCCGATAATCTTCCCATTGTCTTTGTCTTTGAGCTCAATGACTTCCTTGTTATCGAAGAACGTTCTAGCCATCCATTCCAGCGATATGTCATAGATCTCGTTTTTCGTGAGGTCTATCTCGTGAACTTTCTGCACGGATCGCTCTTCCATCGGGGCGACAGGCATGGATGCGCATGAAGCCAGAACAGTAACAGATAAAACTCCCACGAAATAACAGATGATCCTGTTCATGTCCCCTTCCCCTTTCATCCAATGGTGGATCTAATACGTATTCGACTGCCGAAAAAACCGGCGACGGTCGCTCTCGAAATGATACAGCTTCGCCGCCTCGCCCTTGCGGGCCTCCTCAAGCCGTTTCCGTTCGTCGGTCAGGGACATTTCCCCCCATATCTTGTTGTACGTTTGATGGGGACGCGCCGCTACTCCTTCAGCGTTACCGGCTTAACGCGAATGACGCCAACCGTGACCGTGGCTGACACCCCTGCATCGGTGATGAGATGAACCACATATCCCTTTTTGCCGGGAATATCACCGCTCCCCGCGCCGCCTGCAGTACCCGTCTCCCCGACCTTGGCTGCCGCTTCAGCGCCGGCTTGCGCTTCCCATACTCCGTCGGTGAAGTCCTTGAACTTCTTCTCATCCTGAAAGATCAGAACGGGACGAACGCTTCTTGCTCCCCAGCCGCCGCCCACATCGAACCTCATCATTTTGATATAGGTCTTTTCTCCAGTCCGGGTATTGATCGCCACTCCATATCCGCTGCCTGCACCGACGACCGGGATCTTCGTGATCTTGTTGTTCATCACAACGTAGCCGACGGAGTTGGCGATGGCCTCCCGGGCCTTCGGGTCCTGGTTGTAAAGGTCCGCAAGCGTTCGTTCCACCAACGCATCGATCGTTTCCGCCTGCTCTCCGCCTGTCGCGCCGGGAATGCCGGCGCAGCCGGACATTCCCGCGACAAGGGACAACAGGGCAATACAAACAAGTCCTGATGAACGCACGTGCACCTCCTATGAATTAAATACCCTCGCCCCCTCACTTCACCGAGTAGCGGCACCCTTTACGGCGGCTTCCCGACAGGGAGGCCGGGGTTCGGATCGACTACCCCATCCGGGTTCCTGACGCCAGCGTCGCAGCCGCCTGGGGAAGTTTGGAGGTGGTTCTCTTCTTCCATTCTTCTTCCAGCAGTTCTCTGGCTGCCTTTTCAAGGAACTCCGGCGCAGCCCACTTCTTCACGTCGAAGTCCTTCTTGATGTAGCCGTGGCTCAGCATGAAGTCCTTCCCGATCTCGACGGAGACCAGGTTCTGGGGTGACAGGTTGGGCACCATGTCGATCTCCTTGATGCCCCGGTAGGTATCCTCGACGTCCAGGTAGAACGTCTGCTTGTCGAGGATCGCCGCGGCGGCGTGCTTGTGCTCGTTGGCCCAGCGACCCACCTTGATCATCCCTTTCATGAACGTGACGACGAGTTCGGGGTGCTTCTCGGCCATCACGTCGGTGCAGGTGATGGCGGCGGGGATGTTCGCCACCTGCAGGGTCCAGTCCGGATACCTGGACAGGTCCTCGATCGCCTTGAACTTGCCCGTCGCCTCCTGGAGATGCTGGAACGGTTTGCTTTGCGTATAGATCGCGTCGACGACGCCCTTCTCCAGCGCCGTCTCCAGAGGACGGAAGGCCAGGTCGCGCTTGTGGTCGCGCTTCAGCCACAATTCGGACGCGTTATCCATGGGGTCCAGCATCTTGGGATCGTTGTACCAGCCATCCGCGTATGGGAACTCCACGATCTTCACGTCCTTCCGGGTCATGCCGTTCATCCGGAGCATCAGTTCGATCCCCTGCTCCTCCTGGATGCGCCACCAGTCGTTCTTGATCCTGTTCAGGCTCTTGGAGAGGCCGATCTTCTTCCCTTTCAGGTCGCTCATCAGGTAGATGTCGTCCCTGGAGCGCACCATCATGCAGCCCCCTTCGTGCGGTGCATGCGTCACCCCGAGGAGCCGGGTCCGGCGGATGTCCGCCTGAACGTGAACGGGTGGGAACAGACCGCCGAAGCGGATGAGGTTGTCGAGGTTGTGGATGTAGTGTGGATACCAGTCGTTCTCGCGGGCGGAGCGCAAGAAGGCGTATTTCACCCCGATCTTCTTGTACTCCTCCCGGGTCCACCCCAGCTCCTGGTCGACATTGCTGGCGGAAACAAGGGGACAATTGGTGTAGTACACCTCTTTCCAATCCAATGGAACGGTGCTCAATTTCGTGTTTTCGAAAGTCGTTTCCCGAATTTGCTGCTTTGAGAGATCCCCCGGAGAACAGGCTGTCGGATCACCACTTTTGTTCGGTTTGTTCGCCATAATCGTTTTCCTCCTTTTTTTTGTTTCTCATCACCGGATTGGCGGTGATGGCGGTATTGCGTGGCGAATCTCAGTCCGCTGTCGTTCCAGGCGCTTTCTCCGCCTCCCGGCGAAATGCCGCGATCGCATGGCGGTTGGTCGGGTACAGCCGTTTCTCCCCGATCAATTCCAGCAGGTGATACTGCGCCAACAAGGCGACGGTCGGCTGATTGGCACGGCTCAGGGCTACGGTCACGCCACGGTTGGCCAGCCACTTCAGAACCTGGTGCAGTACTTCCTCGCCGGTGGTGTCAATGTCCACCATCGCTTCCGCGTCCAGCACAAACCATTTGACGGGTGTGGCGGCTTGCGTAACCAGTTTCTCTACCTCTTCCTCGAAAAAGCCGGCGTTGGCGAAATAGAGCGGTGCGCCAAAGCGATAGATGATGATCCCGGAAGTATCGGGGGCCTGGCCTGTTTCCTCGGGAACAAAATGACTGCCGTCCGGCGCTTCCCGCAACACCCAGACGCCGGGCCGGGACGCCCGCCGGAGCAGGTCGATCGTCGCCAGCAGAAAGGCGATGATGACCGCCTGCAATGGCCCGAACACCAGCACACCGAGCAGGCAGACGGCGGCAATCCAGAATTCGGACCGGCGCATCCGCCACAATTCCCGAAGTTCCCCGACTTCAATCAGGTTCAACACGGCGCTGGCGACAACCCCGGCCAATGCCGCGGTGGGCAGGTACGCCAGCTGCCCGGTGAAGAAGACCATGACCAGCGCGACCACCCCAGCAGCCACCAGGCTGGAGAGTTGCGTGCGGGAGCCGGCGGCGTCCATTGCCGCGGTGCGCGAGGCGCTGGGGCCCGATACCAGCGAACCGGCGAACCCGCTGGCGACACTGGCCATGCCGTAGGCAAACAAAACCTGGTTGCCATCCGCCTTGGTGTTGTGCTTGCGGCTGCAGCTTCGGACCAGCAGCAACGCCTCGCACAGGGTGATGCCAACCACCGCCATGGCGCCGGGCAGCAGGCGTAAATAGTCGGCCAGCGGCACGTTGGGCAGCGTCAGGGATGGCAGTCCCGACGGCATCGTGCCCAGCACTTTGACCCCATTTCGATCCAGGCCGAACACGGCGACGATGACCGTCATCAGGATCAGTGCGAGCAACGCCGCCGGGGCTTTGGGCGCGTATCGCTTCATCGAGCGCACGACCACGAAAGTTCCCAGCCCGATTGCGACCGAATAAAGATTCGCATGAGGTATGGACTCAAACAGGGCGATGAGTTCCACGAAATAGCCCGTGGTGCCGACGGAAGTTGCGATTGCGCCATGGAGTTGTTCGGCGATCGCCTCCAATCCCGACCCTGCTGCATGAGAGGCCCCGAGAATCTTCCTGATCTGGTTGGTCAGCACCTCGATCCCCAGGCCGGAAATGAAGCCGGCCAATACCGCCCGGGAGAGAAAATTGGCGAGAAACGCCAGCCGGAAAAGCCAGAACACGAAGAACAGCAGGCCGCACATCACGGCCAGGGCGAGGGCATATTGCACGCGCAGCGGGTCTCCTATCGGAGCAAAGCCGATCAGCACCGCTCCCAGGATCGCGGAGATGGGGGCATCCGGGCTTCCAACGACATGGCGCGAGCTGGTGAAGACGGCGAATATCGCCAGTGGAATGATGCCCGCATAGAGGCCAAACACAGGGGGCAACCCGGCCACCTGCGCATATCCTATATTGAGGGGGATGATCAACGCCGCCAGGGTAATGCCGGCTGAGATCTCGCTCGGAAGATTTGCCCAGGTGATTCCCCGCAGACCTGAAAACACCGTGGGCCATTGAATCTTGGATGTCGTGCTCATGCGTTAATCCTCTT
>Ga0307375_10006993_pt1 | contig 10348 bp, 12 predicted proteins | sample TR1MG_FD_202531 | JGI IMG/M metagenome (GOLD analysis project Ga0307375, IMG submission 202531) | Soil microbial communities from Risofladan, Vaasa, Finland - TR-1 | ecosystem: Environmental > Terrestrial > Soil > Coastal area > Acid sulfate soil | place: Finland: Risofladan, Vaasa | collected...
TCATCTCAGATGAAGAACGAGAGGGAATCACCGAGTTTGTAAAATCTCAGGGTCAGCCTCACTACAATGAGGAAATTACTTATGTAGAAGAAAAAGAAGATTCAGATGAGCTTGATGATGAAAAAGACGAGCTTTACTTCAAAGCCTTAAGGACGATTGCGGAATCAGGGCAAGCATCAATATCAATGCTGCAGAGAAAACTCAGAATAGGTTATAACAGGGCGGCGCGTATTGTTGAACTCATGGAAAAAGAAGGAATTGTGGGTCCTCAGGAAGTTGCCGGTAAGCCGAGGGAAGTTTTTATAGATCCAAGTCAAGTTGAAGAGAGGCGATAAAATTGAAAAAGGTGTTCACCTTATTTCTAATATTATTTGTATTTGCAATTCACACTAGTGCCCAAGAAAAAAATCTAGATTCCGTAATAGACGGCATTCAGAAAAAATATGAGCAGATTAATAATTTCCAAGCATTCTTTACACAGGAATCAGAAGTAAAAGCTTTAGATAAAGTTCAGAAAGCCCAGGGTGAGGTTTGGTTTAAAAAACCCGGGAAAATGAGATGGAATTACGATACTCCTAATAAAGATCAAATTGTTTCTGACGGTAAGACTCTGTGGTTTTATGATCAAGATGAAGAACAAGTCATAGAAACACCCCTTGCTCAGGTATCAGAGACACAATCTACAACAACACTACTTTCTGGCTTAGGCAACATTAAAAAGCTGTTTAATGCCAGTTTTGCAGAGCCCGGAGATATTAATCCAAACGGCGGTTATTTGGTTGATCTAGTTCCTAAAGGTGATGAAGAATACAATAAAGTCACAATTTCAGTGGATAAGAAGGATATGATGGTGAACACTATATTTTTATACGACCCATTTGGTAACCTGACTACAGTAAAACTTGCTGATATAAAAACAGACACCGGAGTGTCCGATTCTCTATTTGATTTTAAAGCTCCAGCCGGAACAGAAGTTGTAAAACCCCCATCCTTCTAATAATACATCTAATTTAAGTTGCGTGGGATTGCTAAGATTTGATAATAGGATTATCGGTCTATTTCGCCAAGCACAATGTCCAAACTTCCTATGGCAGCAATAACGTCTGCGACTAAACTGCCTTCGACCATCTGGGAAAGAGCCTGCATGTTAACAAAGGAAGGTCCTCTTACGCGCATTCTATAGGGTTTACCGCTGCCGTCACTTATTAAATAATAAGATAGCTCCCCTTTAGGATTTTCAACAGCGTGTTGAATTTCCCCTGCAGGCGGCTTAAACCCTTCATAGACTATTACAAAATGTCTAATAAGTGATTCCATTTTTGTGTAAGTTAGTTCTTTCTCAGGTAGAACAATATCTGGCAAATCAGCAATGAATGGTCCGTCAGGGAGGTTGTCTAAAGCTTGGTCTATGATCTTTAAGCTCTGATTCATCTCTTCCATTCTGCATAGGTAGCGAGAATAAGCGTCTCCTTCGTTTGCTACCGGTACTTCAAAGTCGTAATTCTCATATCCTAAATATGGTGTTGCTTTCCTCACGTCATAAGGAACACCGCTACCTCTGAGTGCCGGGCCGGTTAGTCCCAAGTCAATTGCATCCTCGGCGCTAATTACTGCAACTCCCTTTGTTCTATCTATCCATATTTTATTTCTGGTCAGTAGACTGTCTACTTCATTTAATGTTTTAGGAAATATTGTCAGAAAACTCCTTACGATCTCTTCAAAGTTATCAGGGAGATCAAGCGGCAAACCACCCACTCTAGGATAGGAAGTGGTTAACCTAGCACCGCAAACGGTCTCGAGTATGTCATAAATCCTTTCCCTTTCTTTAAAGCAGTAAAGAAATGCACTCATTGCGCCAAGATCAAGAGCATTTGTCCCAATACCTACTAAGTGAGACTCGATTCTTCCAAGCTCAAAGAGTATTACTTCTGCCGTTTTGGCTCTCTCTGGTATCTCGTCTTCAATTCCAAGCAGTTTTTCAACAGCAAGTATGTATCCGATGTTGTTACAGATAGAAGCTATATAATCCATCCTGTCTGTATAAGGCAGACACTGCTGGTAGGTAATATGCTCACATAGTTTTTCGATGCCTCTGTGAAGATAGCCGATATAAGGCACCGCTTTTACGACCGTCTCTCCGTCTAGATGAAGTACAATCCTCAATACACCATGAGTGGCAGGGTGCTGTGGCCCCATGTTGAGCATCATTGTCTCAGTACGAGTGCCGTCTTCGTGAAGTAGAACTTCTTCTTCGCTAATGAATTCAACTCTTTCCATTAGTCCGTGCCATCCTCTAAAGCTTTTTCAAATGACTTCTTGGAAGCCTCACGGTTTCTTACATCGAAATCTTTTCTAAGTGGAAAGGGTTCGTAATCTTCAGGCATTAGGATTCTTCTTAAATCAGGATGACCTATAAATTTAATTCCAAACATATCGTATACTTCTCTCTCCAACCAATCAGCGCCGCTCCAGATCGAGACTACTGAGTCAATCGTAGGTTCACTATCAGTTAGTTCCGTTTTAAGCCTAATTCTGACATTCTCTTCACAATCAGGGCCAAATCTATGTATATGATAGACAACCTCATAACGTGGAGACTTAACTTCGAGATAATCAACGGCAGTTAAATCGGCCAAGAAAGTGAAATCCAGATTGTGTTTTAAGTAATTGCAAATTTTGTTGATTGACTCTTTATCTATAAGTATAGTCGTTTCGTTTCTATACTCTTTTATATTGACAATATTTTGAGGAAACTCATTTTGCAGCGAGCCGACCGCCTGTTCAACATCAAAACTCATACTATAGGCGCCCCTTTCATTTCTATCTTCTTTTGAATTTTCATTACTGCATCAATAAGAGCTTCAGGTCTGGGAGGACAGCCGCCAACGTAAACATCGACCGGGAGAAACTCATCTATTCCCTGGACAACGGCGTAGCTGTCAAAAGGACCGCCGCCACATGTGCAGGATCCCATGGCAATGACCCATTTTGGCTCGGGCATTTGGTCATAGATTCTTCTGCAAACAGACGCCATTTTATATGTAATTGTTCCTGAAACTATCATTAGGTCAGCTTGTCGCGGAGAAAACCTTGCAACCTCAGCACCAAACCTTGAAAGATCATACCTTGAAGCAAAAACGCCCATCATCTCTATGGCGCAGCACGCTGTTCCAAAGGGCATTGGCCAAAGGCTGTTTTTTCTTCCCCAGTTTGCGAAAGCTTCTATTGTGGTGGTTAAAAAACCTTCTCCACCAACCAGTGGATCTGCATTTACTCCCAATCTAACGCTCCTTTTTTAATAACATAGAAGTATCCTGACATAATTACTATAAGAAATACGATTATTTCAATAAAAGCTAGCATCCCCAAATCTTTAAATACCACAGCCCAAGCAAAAAGGAATACGGCTTCAACATCAAATAGTATAAATAGAGCACCCACTAAATAATATTTTATCGAGAATCTTCCTCTGGTATCTCCAGTCGCAACTATTCCCGATTCGTATGGCCACAGCTTGCCTTTGGCCTTTCTTTTGGGTCCCAACTGGGAAGAAAGCCCAAGCATTATTGAAGCAAGACCAATAGCAAATATTAGTATTAGTAGAATTGGGATATAGTCGTAAAGCACAGCATTATGTTATGTGGAATGTATAGATTGTCAAGATAGAAAACCGCCTATTTCTCTCTAATTTTATTATGATTGGAAGTTAATTAATAGATCGACCCGGTATTTTTAGTTTAGTGCGGATGATAAGTGCGGATTAGTGTATTCTTGTGTTAGACTTAAGAAAAAAATATATGGAGGATTCTTAGATGTTGAAAATTATTGCTGTCCTAATTCTAATTATTAGCTTCACTTTGAGTTCAGTAGCTGATGTGATATTTGAAATGGATCAAAAACAAATTAGCCCTGAGGCAACCCATAAAACTAAGGGGATGGTAAAGGGTAATAATTTTAAAATGGATTTTTATGAAAGTGGAGAGAAATTAGACGGGGCTATGATATATCGCGGTGATAAGAAAGAGATGATTATGGTAGATCACCAGGACAAATCTTACGTTGTTCTAGACCAGGCTACAATGAATGAGCTTGTTGGCGTGATGTCAGAGGCCATGAGTCAGTTTGAAGAGTCAATGAAAGACGCAACTCCTGAAGAAAGAGCAATGATGGAAAAGATGATGAAGGACAGGATGCCGGGCATGGGTGGTGATAAGGAGGCTGAGCCGGTACTTAAAAAAGCAGGAACAGCAAAGCTTGGTAGTTATTCCTGTACCAACTATGATGTTTATAGAGGTGAGGAAAAAATTAGTCAGCACTGTGTCGCTTCCTGGAGCAGCATTGAGGGGGGAGATGAGATGCAGAAAGTTATGCTGGAAATGGCCGAGTTTATGGATCAGATGGCAAAGTCATTTTCAAAAAGTAAGGGCATGATGGGCCAGCAAATACATTTTGATAACAATGTTTTTGCACAGCTTAGAAAATTAAACGGGTTTCCTGTACAGACAATAGATTATGAAAACGGAACTGTAGAGAGCGAATCACAACTCGTATCGTCTAAAAAAACTAGTTTAAATGCGTCTGACCTGGAGCCGCCGGCCGGATATACAAAGCGGGACATGGGGTCAAGATAAAAATTTGCTGATTCTACAACTTAGGAGTACGTGGATATGAATACATCAATAGACTTAAAATCACACTCTTCCAAATTTTTAGTGGGGGCACTATTCTCGTGTTTTCTTTTTATCGCTTTATTAATACCTCTAGATTTCGCGCATGCAGTGAAATCTACGTGTGATTTTCAACATAGAGAGTGTTTCACTGAAGCAGGTTTTCCTGCTTGCTATAACAAGATTGATATAGAAAAATACTACCAGTTTGTTAAAGAGGAAAAGCTCGAAATAGCAGAGCAGATTATCACAGATGATAAAAAATGTGTGAAGTTGACAGGGAATGAAAAAGCCTTTTTGCAAGATAAGAGCAGCGGGTATGTAAAGTTTGGCATTAGAGGCCAGAACGCGACATTTTGGGCTAAAAGGGAAGCATTGTTTGCGAGATAATCCCTTGCCAAGATTTTTATTCTGTATCCTATCTTAGAACTACTAGGAATAACAATTGAAACTAAGACTAAATAAGTATCTTTCCATGTGCGGTGTATCGTCCCGAAGGGGCGCTGATGAACTTATCAATAGAGGTGCTATCAGTATTAATGGTAAGTATCAAAGCACTCTAGGATGCACAATAGATCCCCAGATTGATGTAGTTCGAGTTCGAGGCAAGATAATAAAGCCTGAGCGAAACAGGTATTTAATTTTAAACAAACCTAAACTCTATATCACGGCTCTTGGCGAAGGTCAGGATGAAAAAAAGACGATACAGGAATTAATCGGAGATATCCCCGAAAGAGTCTATCCTGTTGGAAGATTGGACTATGATGTAGAAGGTCTGGTTGTCCTGACTAATGACGGAGAGCTTTCCAATAGAATCCTTCACCCCAGTTTTGAGCTCAAAAAGGTTTATTCTGCAGTAGTTAAAGGAACTCTTACTCAACAAAAGTGTTTGAGAATGGAAAAGGGGATTGAGCTTGAAGACGGTTATGCTAAGCCCGATTCTATAAAGCTTCTCAAAGCAGATAAAAACTTGAGCACGGTAGAAATTTCTTTTCATGAAGGCCGCAATCGTTTGGTTAAAAGGTTTTTTGCCGAGTTCATGCATCCCGTCAGGCAACTTAGAAGAATATCTGTCGGGCCACTCAACATTGGGAATCTTGAGAGAAGGCATTGGAGAGATTTAACAAGTAAAGAGCTCCAGAACCTCAAGAAAGCGTTGGGTCTTGAAAACTGAGCATGTCTTGTATCACGAGTGTGTATTATGGTACGATTCTGTAGTGATTCTGAGTTTGAATTGTCAATAAATCTTAATTCATATTTCCAAGGGTAAATCCATATATGTTCATTACATTTGAAGGTGTCGAGGGAAGCGGAAAGAGCACTCAGGCCAAACTTCTAGCTGAGCTTCTTACGAAAATCGGGCATAAAGTCACTCTAACACGTGAGCCCGGATGGGGACAGCTGGGGGAGCTGATCAGGAAAGTGATTTTAGATGAGCGGAGCCTAGAGCTTGACCCATTTTCAGAACTCTGCCTTTTTTGCGCCGATAGAGCGCAGCATGTGAGAGACTTTATTAAACCAAAGCTACAGGCAGGCGAGATTGTAATCTGCGACAGATATTATGATTCGACTGTGGTCTATCAAGGTAACGGTCGGAAACTTGATAAGAGATTGGTTAATAAGATGGCAAAAGCATCAACTCTTGAGCTTATCCCGGACATAACATTTTTATTGAATCTTCCTGTTCGCACGGGGCTTACAAGACTCCAGAGCAGAGGCGACATCACTAAAATGGATGAAGAGCCCTTGGAGTTTCATGAGTTGATAAGACAGGGCTATATGCTTATCGCCGGGAGAGAGCCCAATCGAATCAAAAAGATAAATGCCGATAGAGATATTGTAGAAATTCATAACGAAATAAGGAGCATAGCAATAGAGTCTATTTCCTTAAAAAGTAAATCTTAAACTATATTGGAGAGTCATATTTAAGGTTGCTAACAAGAAGCCAATGTTCAATAATAAGATAATAGGCCACGATTTTCAAAAGGGCATTCTTAAGAGGGCAGCAAATGAGAATTTGGTTTCTCATTCTTATTTGTTTTCCGGATCTGACGGAATCGGCAAGAAACTTGTCGCAAATGAGTTTGCGAAGCTAATAAACTGTAAGTCCAGAGGCTCTGTTGATTCTGCTAACCTCGATTCTGCAGCCTGTGTTTGCGGATCGTGTGCCAAAATAGATAAAGGCATTCACCCTGATGTTATTTACGTACAGTTTGAAGGCGTTAAAAGCATTAAGGTTGAACAGATAAGAGAAGGGGTTGAAGAGAGGCTCTTTCTTAAATCATTTGAGGGCAAATTTAAAGTTGTAATAGTTGATGAAGCTGAAAGAATGAGTAATGGGGCACAGAATGCTTTTTTAAAAACCCTGGAGGAACCGCCGCCGAATTCCGTAATAATTCTCATCACATCAAATCCGGATTCTCTTTTACCAACTATACGCTCAAGATGTCAGTTGGTCAGATTTAATACGCTTGCTGAAGAATTGATACTTGAGGAGCTTAAGAGTAGAGGCGATCTGTCTTCAGAAGATGCTATTGTATGCTCTAAATTATCAAACGGCAGTTTGGGCAGGGCACTTATGATGGATAGTGATTTAATAGGGTGGAGAAAGGAGTTGATACAGTATCTCATGCACTTAAAGCCCGACTCCGCCATGAGTATTATCGGATTGGCTGAATATATGCCTCTTACCTCGGACCCTGAAGATATGGAGAGAATGACTCTCGCATTTGAATTTATATCACTCTGGCTTCGTGATCTTATGCTCATAAAAACTGATTCTGATAAAAAAGGGATTACTAACGTAGATCTAATCGAATCAAGTATGCAAATTGCAGAGAAATGGGATCTTGATAACATTTTAGATAAGATGGGGGCTTTAGAGAAAACTCGGAATGATATATATAATATGAACGCTAATAAGCAACTTTCATTTGAAAATCTTTTTATAAGACTAGCAAGTTAGGGTATTATCATAGTCCTTTAGAATACTGCAGAACAGAAGAAGAGATATTATGGAGATTAGTATTTATGTCTAAATCTTTTTACGTTACTACACCGATTTATTATGTAAATGATCTGCCCCACATTGGACACGCATACACAACCATAGCCGCTGATGTTATTGCCAGGTTCAAAAGGCTCCAAGGTCATAAAGTTTTTTTCCTTACCGGCACTGACGAGCATGGGCAGAAGATTGAAAGAACTGCTGAGGCTAACGGCGAAAAGCCTATAGAGCTTGCAGACCGGGTTGTAAAAGGATTTCAAAACTTATCTCAGGTTCTAAATATAACAAATGATGATTTTATAAGGACTACCGAAGATAGGCATCGCATATCAGTAGAGGAGATTTTCAAAAGAGTAGAGGCAGCAGGGGATATATATCTAAGCGAATATGAGGGTTGGTATGATGTTAGAGATGAGGCGTTTATAACCGAGACGCAGCTTGAAGAAATTTTGTCTTTACCTGAGGACAAACGCCCTATTATTGAGAAAGTTAAGGAGGAGAGCTATTTCTTCAGACTTTCCAAGTATCAGGAGCCGCTACTTGAATACTATAAAAAACACCCTGAATTTGTTCAGCCCAGCTACAGGTTAAATGAGGTTTCCCGTTTTGTAGAGGGCGGCCTTCGCGATCTGAGTATAAGCCGTACAACTTTTACCTGGGGTATACCTGTTCCAGGAAATCCCAAGCATGTGATTTACGTCTGGTTTGATGCTCTTACCAATTATCTCACCGGTGTTGGTTTTCCAGATAATGAGAAAATGTTGAGTGAGAATTGGCCTGCCGATGTGCATCTGGTGGGAAAAGACATACTCAGATTTCACGCGGTCTACTGGCCTGCTTTCCTCATGTCGGCTGGAATAGAGCTTCCCAAAACAGTTTTTGCACATGGCTGGTGGACAGTGGAAGGGGAGAAGATGTCTAAATCTGTAGGCAACGTTGTAGACCCTAACCAAGTAGTGGAAGAGTTTGGTGCGGATGTGTTTAGATATTTTCTTTTAAGAGAGATTCCATTTGGACAAGACGGGGATTTCTCCAAGAGCGCAATTGTGGCCAGGGTAAACGGTGATCTTGCAAACGGTCTTGGAAACCTGGTTAGCAGAACACTTGGAATGATAGAGAAATATTTCGATGGCAAAATTCCTGAACCCACAAGTCTTAACTCGGGAGATGAGGCAATAAGAGATAAGGCTATTGCCACAGTGGATCTTGTAGAAAAGCAAATGAATGAAATAGCATTTCATAAAGCATTGGTATCGCTCTGGGAGTATATTGGGGATGTTAATAAGTATGTAGATGAATCAGCCCCATGGACGCTTGCTAAAGAAAACAACCAAGAAAGATTGGGCGCCGTTCTTTGGACTATAGTTCAGGCGATCGGAGTTATAACCATATTAATTTGCCCTTTTATGCCCAAGTCTGCTGAGGAAATATGGAAGAAATTAGGATCTGTGGACCCGCTAAATTCCAAGCTCCTCTCTGACGCAAAAGAGTGGGGAATCGTGAAATCCGGACAGATTGTGGAAAAAGGCCAAAGCCTCTTCCCACGCTTCGAAGATAAATAAATCGGCTATTTTCTTACAATATAATAATAGTTAATCGGATCATGAGGCAGTTCTTTTATCTCAACTTGAGTAAACCCCGCGTTCTTCAATATATCGGTTGCCAGTTCTTTCCCCCACATTGCTCCTAGACCCTTTCCGTTTTGCGATAGTGACACAGTCATACAATGCATACATGAGATTGTATATGTAAAGGGGCCTAGCAAGTGATCCATATTATTGTGGACATGGCTTGAGCCTGCGATATCCTGCATTAAATACACGCCGTCATCTTTTAGAGCATTGTTTATATTAGACAAGACTCTGTCCGGGTCGGCCTGGTCATGTACAGCGTCAAACGTAGTAATAAGATCATATTTATTAACGTCGTCAATTTCAGCAACATCTTTAGCAATCAATTTAACATTTGTTAAGCCGTGTTCTGCGGCATGGGCATTTCCTCTATTGATTGCTTCTTCTGAAATGTCATATCCTGTGAACTGGCTATTTGGGAATTCTGTAGCCATATGGACTAAAGCGAATCCACTCCCGCAGCCAAGGTCCATAACCTCAATCCCTTCCTCCAGCTTCTCAAGTATGCCGGGTATTAAAGGAAGCGTCTGATCCAGAAGTGGTGCTATCACAGTCTGATTGCTTTCCTCTGACATAACCTCATGGAAACGCTCAAAGGCTTCATAGGGCACACCGCCGCCATTATGAAAACATTCAACGATTTCATCTTCCACAGATCCTAGAACAGATATCCACTGAGTTGTAACAGCAATGTTGTTAGGCACGGCTTTTCGCGTGAGCCAGGCTGAATGCTCCGGAGGTAGGGAGTAGGTCTTGTTTTCTATGTCATAGACAACAATTTCTCCAGTCACCATAGCTCCTAGCCATTCTCTTACGTACCGCTCGTTTAACTTTGCGGCGCTTGCGATTTCTTCACTTCTAGAGGGTTCAAGCTCACTCATCACATCAAAGAGCCCTGTTCTATAACCTATCGAAATCATCAAATTTAAAGCGCCGTGATTTAATATGGTCATCATCCTTTCGGCAAACTCCTCGGATTTAACTTCGTTTATACTAACGTTACAGTTACTACACATATCTAATTCCTCCTATATTGTTACTAA
>Ga0307375_10006994_pt1 | contig 10348 bp, 21 predicted proteins | sample TR1MG_FD_202531 | JGI IMG/M metagenome (GOLD analysis project Ga0307375, IMG submission 202531) | Soil microbial communities from Risofladan, Vaasa, Finland - TR-1 | ecosystem: Environmental > Terrestrial > Soil > Coastal area > Acid sulfate soil | place: Finland: Risofladan, Vaasa | collected...
CGCTGGGGCTGGGCAAAGTTTTTCCACCCCATGGTATCAAATGCTGGGGGGTAATTCAAGAAATTTCCGGCCCAAAACAAATGATTAAGGACGATCAGTCATGCTTCAAGCAAAGGATTCGCCGAAGACCGCATTGGAATATATGGCCGATCATCCCGATGGCCAGTTTTGCTCTCGTTGTGGGGCAGAAGTCTCCGGCGCCCAAGGCAAGGCGTGTATCTGCTGGCGATGCCTGGACAGCCTCGTCCGGGCCTGGCTTGCCAAAACAGAACCAGACCCCCAGCCACCCGAGCGGGCCTGCGCGGATTGCGGGACAGAACGGCGGGCGGGCAAGCGCTATTGCAATCGGTGCGCTGCCAAACGGCGGCGAGAATCCACCCGCCGGGCAGTCCGCCAGAACCGGCAGATCAAGCGGATGGCCCTGTAAGCAATCTGGCTATTTTCGGCCCTGTATCTATAAGGGTTTACAATCGCGTTTTTGGCCTGTTCGACCCCTGGGCCTATTTCGTCTTTTGGGGGCGCAGAATGCTTACATGACAGGGGGTATGGCATGATCGCGATACGGCAGGAATGGGCCTACGGTCGCCAGATCGCCCAATGGCAGGGCTGGGGTCGCTGCGTCGCCACGGAGCGATTTAAGAAACTTAGGACCGAATGGTTCCGAATCAACGGCGAATGCCGAGCGGTTAAACGGCGCGGGCCGGAGATGACTCGTGGGGAACAATGGTACATCCCCGACATTCAAGCAATAGCAGAACTTTTGACATAGGACACGGACGAGAATATGGCACGGACGCCCCAAGGGTCAACTAAGCGCGGGAGAACAGCCATGAATCCAGTGACATTATGGACGGTCGACATCTGCGTGGATGGGGTCCGAACGCCCCAGGGAATCATGTACAAACACGTGGGCGACGCCCTACAGCGTGTGGCCGCATTGAAGGCAAAGGGTTGGGGTGCAACATTAGCCTCTATCGCCTTTGGCAGGGTGCAGGCCGTAAAAGCGCTGTGGCGCCACCCCGAGACAGTATCCGCCCAGCAGATCCGGAATGTGACCGGCTGGACGGAAGATGAGATGCAGGATGTGATGCTCGTCGCCGAGCTTCGACTGGCCGGCGAGTTTTGACAACTAAGCCGACAAGTACACCCGACTGGCGCGGCTGGTAGCGGCGATCCGAGCGGCATAGTCGCCACCGGGTGAGAGGATGACAGACAACCGTGCGTGGATGCCGCACACAATGCAAGAAAGGAACGCAGAATCATGAAAACTGTTGAACTCGGTAAGAAGTACATCGATACGGTTACCGGGATAGAGGGCACAGCCACGGGGCGCGCCGTCTATTCGACCGGCTCTCCACAGGTCTGCCTGGAATGGGCGGCTAACGGCGAACAAAAGCACGGCTGGTTCGATGAAGCACGACTGCATGAGTCGCCCGAGGCGACGGCTGCTTCATAGCCTACAAGAGCGGGAATAGGTCAACGGTAGATCGCCGGTCCTTGTATCCGGCAACGCAGGTTCGACTCCTGCATCCCGCAGTGAAGCACTGACAAGTGAATATGAAACATGCTGGCGTGGCTTTATCGAAAGGAACAGGGAAATGAAAACCTATTGGGACTTGACGAAACAACAACGCGTTAGGTTGACGCGGGATGAAGTTGAAGCGTTTTGCGACCAAGAGCTAATGCAGGCCGGGGTTCTGCGGCCCGACCCGTGGGATGAGACCGAGTCGCCTCTAATGCCGGAGTTGGGAACGGATGCATTCTTTGAAGTCGGTGGCGTGATTTTTAAGACGCTGGAACAAGCGCAGGCATTCTTAGACCTGGCCCCGATGAAGAGCGAGTACGACTACTCCACCGGCTACGACTATAAATACGTCGTGCCCATATCGTCGAGCGTCGAGACTAAATCATTCTACCGACAAGACAGTCTGCTGGCGAATCAAGCGGCACTTGCCAAGGTTAATTCGCGCAAGGAAGCGCGCCGAGCCAAGGCGGAAGAGTACGAAGCCGCCCATAAGAAGATTGCCGAAGCGACGATAGCACTGCTCAGTGATTATGACACTTGTTTGGACTACGCGCGCCAGGCGGCAAAGATTCAAGCCACATTCGACGAGTATCTGACAATGTGCGATGGAGATGAAGCCTTAGCGAAATCGTTTTTGGCCAAGGTCTTTGAGCAAGAGGAAGTTGATTTCGCCGAGAAGTGGCAATCAGCAGACGAACCCGCACCTTTGACAACTGAATAGAGCAAGTGCTGGCGTGCCTCTGCAAAGGATGGTGACGTTCGTGAGGCGCGAAGAATGGTTTGCAGGCTACCTGCCAAAAAAACTGCCCCCATGCCGGTGCCTAGCGAGCGTCGCGGGCGCACGGTGAAACATCCGTCGGGAATCCGGCCACGCCAGCACCTTAGTACCCCGCGTAGCCGTGGACCGGAAGAATAGATTAAGCATCTGATCCTCTCAATCCGGCGCGCGGGAGATTGGAAGCCTGTGGACCCATTGACCATACCACAAAGTGCCCACGGGCCGAAGATCCGCCGCCGTAGTTTAGCGTGGAAAACGGCCTCGACAGCGTACGCGGGCCAACCCGGCCTCTACCGGGCGGCGGCTTTGAGAAGCACAATGACATTAACAATGGGATGAATGTGGTAACGAGCGAATACGAATACAGGGTGATCTATGAACGACAAACAGGCGAACGACGCCGCGGACGAAAACATATCGACCGCCATTACGATGAGCAGCCCCGCGATAGATCAGGCGATGGCGGAGCTGGATCTGGAGCACGGGGCGCTGTTGGCGGATCTGAATGCCTGCCGCCAATGGATGCCGCTCCATGAGTGGTATCTCAAGCAACTCGGCGAGCTGAAAACTGCGCAGGAGAAGATTAAAGAGCACGGCAAGGAATTGCTGAAGCAGATTGCCGCACGTGAGCGCGCCCTGGCCTGGAAGTGGGGCGCGGAGTTCCAGGCCGAAATTAATCAGGCCCTTGCAGAGCGGGGGGGCAAGAAAAAGAGCATCGACACGCATTACGGCAGGGCGGGCTATCGCACGCTTCCGGCCCGGACAACAATCATCATCGAGGATGAGGCCAAGGCCATCGAGGCCCTGGACGCAACCTATCCCGAGCTTCTCGTAAAGGTGATCAATAAGATCGCTCTAAACGACCATATTAGACAGACCGGCGAAGAAATCCCCGGCCTTCGCATTGAAGCAATTGGCGCCACCGAGCGTTTCTATCCGGACATAACCGCGGCGCTGCCCGCGAACCCGAGCATAAAGGAACCCGACAATGGACATTAACAGTGCATTCCCGAGTAAGTGGATCAGGGCCGAAGATCTTCGCGGCCAGAACGTAGAAGTGACAATGGGCCATGTCGAGGCCGAGGAGGTTGGCGACGAGCAGAAGCCAATTCTCTATTTCGAGGGCAAGACGAAGGGCATGGTCCTCAATAAGACCAATGCCGGGGCGATCACCAGCATGTACGGCCCCGATACCGACGGCTGGGCGGGCAAGAAAATAACGATCTTCCCGACGCAATGTGACTACGCCGGTAAGATCACGCCGTGCATCCGGGTCCGCCTCATAACATCCCGCAAACCCGCCGCCATTGCGGCGCCCGAACCCGAATCCGATCCCGAAACTTCCATTGATGATATTCCGTTTTGACCAATCGTTTACTCATAAGGAGATTCCCAATGTCGCGAGCAGACATGACCGACCAGCAGCTCGATGACCAGCAGGCTGTAATGGTTCAGGCGGCGGTAAAACAGGCCGTCATTGAATCGAATATGAATTGCGCCGAGGAAATCCGCCAATACCGCTGTCGCATCGATGGGCTTGTCGGTGCCCTTGAGGTCGAGCGGCAGGGGCGCTTGGAAACCGAAGCCGCGCTGCGGCTCGCCAAAGCCAACTGCCGCCGGCTCGGGGAGGAAAAGGATGCGATCCGGCTTCAGGCGAATCAGCTGAGGGACCGCGTAACCTACTTTATGAACACTATAAGTTCTAGGACAGCCACGGATGGCACCGCTGAAATCATACAAGCCGCTCAGGCGTAAGAAACCGCTGACGGCCAAGACGCGACTGAAGCGCACCACGGCCAACCCCGCCAAGAGGGTTGTCGCGGCCAAGAAGGCTAGGAAGGCCAAGGGGCCCAGCGCCCGCAGCCAGCAGAGGTTTTGCGACGGCAAGTTTTCAGAAATTGCCCGCACCATCATCGGTTGCTGTGAAATGTGCCGCCGGCAGGAAAACCTCCAGATACACCACCTCATCGGTAGGCGGGCCATGTGGTATCGGTATGACCCCGAGAACGTGATGTGCCTGTGTGCAACCTGCCACTTCATCGCCGAACAAAATCCCGCCCTATTCCTCAATACGCTCGCGCTGAGCTATCCCGAACGAATGGTATGGCTTGACATTTATTGCCATCGCGTCCACCCGCAATCCTGGAGGACGGCCCATTACAGGCTTGTCCGGGAATGGCTACTCACGCTTACTGGAGTCACTACTCCGGCAGAACTTCGCAATGCCCCCACATGGCAACAGGTGAACGGGCTGGAGATCGACAATGAACAAGCCTAGTTGCAAAGAAGAACGTGCCCGCCGCATTGAAGATAAGCTGCGAACGCGGGCATTCTACATGTATTACAACAAGGTTTTCGGGCATGAGATGGTTCCCGAATTACGATTTGTGAAGGCTCTGATAGCGTCGGCGGCCCCGATACACGATTGGGCGGCCTTGAAACGATGGCTCGACGAATACAGCGAACCACCGCCGAAGCGCCATCAGGCGAGGAGAAAAACGATCCATGCGGCAGCATAATCCATCTCTAAGGCGGGACATCCTAATTCTCGCCATGGTGATCGCGGCGGTGCTGGCCGTGGTGTCCTTTGAGATGCACCGGCACAACAAGCAGCGCGAGGTTCCGAAAGTTTACGAGATTCCGAAAGTTTACGTCGAAGCAGAAGGCCCCCATGAGATATGCCCTATTGAAGATTTAGTGAAGATCGAACGTGAACCGAGGCCGTTGAAAATCCCCTGCGTTACCGTGGAGAACCAGAATGACTGACATGACACCGAAAGAGATGGGTTTGCGGCTGCGAACGATGTTCATTGGGCGTGGCAATGAAAATTTCCTGCAATATCAGGCACGAATCGCACAGGAAGCATGCGAACTCGCCAACATCCTCGACCCGACCGCCCCGAAGTTCAAGGAGGGAGACTGGGTAACTGCCGACTGGGATAAGGGCAAGATTGGGCGGATCATCAGTTCGGCTGGTCGTCCATATTTATCATCAAACCAACTCCAGTGGAAGATTCGATTTACATGTCAAGAGAAGGACGAGTTCTGGCCAACTGACCGACTACAACCCCTCGGCTTCGACCCGTTGGAATATGCCAAGCTGATCCATGAAGGCAAGCCCCTGCCCGGCTACATCAGCACCAAAGGCCTGCATGAATTGCCGAAGGATAGAGAATATGCAGTGGTGGCTGATGGCGAGTATTTTCTCAGTAGCAGCCACATTGCGCGCAACAAGAACGATAGGGAATGCTACATAGTCAGTCGCCGGAAGGCCCAGCAATGACCCGCCTTCTGCTAATGGCCATTCTGATTCTCGCCGGCTGCGGCGTCGGCCTGCCGGGCTACGAGGTGTTGTCCTGGGAAGTGCGTTCGAAGCCAGCGCCGGGGCAGGTCGAGGTGGATGTCTGGTATGGGAGTCTGGACGCCTCGCCTGTCACGATGCTCTGGACGATCCCCCCGGGCGAATGGGAGCAACTAACAGTGGGCGAGACAGGCACGCGGTATGTCAAAACGCTGCCGGAAGTGAAAGGACTGACGCCATGACACCTGAAGAACATCGAAAACTCGACGAGGAGATAGCGAAGGTGAGGGGGTGGACCAGAGTTGGACGTGGAGATCAATTTGAAGCGTATAGATGGGTACGTATGGGGGAGAAAGAACCCGAATATGATTGCCCCGCCTACTCCAGCGACCCCGCATGGAGCTACGAACTGGAACAGGCGCTTGTGGCGAAGGGCTATCGGCTTGAAACAAAGCAAGCTCTCAATGTAGCAACCGCCACGATCTATGAATCAGACGTTCGGGGTGCGCCTATTCTCGCTGATGCAGGTGCCCCCTCCCGCCTCGTCGCCCTCGCCAAGGCCGTGACGCAACTGCCGGAAGGAGCGCTGAAATGAGCGGACAAGCGAAAGTAGAGCAGAAGCATACTGAAGAAGCAGCGTACCTAGTTAACACGCTGATGGGCCTTGATGATGACACAGAAGTCTTGACAGTTATCGCCCAGGCCCTCGCCGACGTCTGTGAGAACGGGCGGCTAGACGAATTGCGCCGTCTGCAAAGCGTAGTCCAGACAGCCGTGCGGGGCCTAGCTTCCGTGCAGCAATACCTTGACATGAGATTCGCCTTCCTGATGGAGAAACCATGACCAAACACGCGAAAGTTGAAGAGCGACATCGCAGGCGTGTCTATGAATTATCCCGCGAGCTTGTGAGGATCATGCTGGATGGTGACGGTAGCCAAGATACAGAGATAGCCCATGACGCCGCCATTGCCCAGGCCTTGGCCGACCTTGAGGCCGCTGGCAGGCTGGCGGGGCTGGAGGAAGCGGCGGTGACGGCCGTTGTAGATGACCGCGATGTTCTCGGCCGAATTATACGCGAGGCTTGGATGACCTGGGCGCAAGAACAACCCAGCCCGAAGGCATCGTGGCTCGTACCGTATGACGAATTAGCCGAGTCCGACAAAGAAGCCGACAGACAGATCGGCAAGGCAATCGCTTCGCATATTCACAAGGCCATCCGCGCCCTGAAGGAGAAACCATGACCAACGCGAAAGTGACAGACGAAGACAGGCAGGCGGCAGAAGCGGCCATAGACGAGGCGATTCGGCGTCAGGACGAAGGCGAGGATCGTGGTGTCGAAAACGCCTACGCCCAAGCCATCGCCAACGCACGGCAGGCGGGGCAGGAGGAAGCGGCACAATGCCTTGATGCAAGCGCCGACCAATTACATTGCGAGTGGTTCCAGGCGGGGCGACACCACGAGGCCCCGTTCATTGAAGCCGCTCATCGACAATGCCAGAAAGACGCCATAGCCATCCGCGCCCTGAAGGAGCCGAAATGACAGACGCAACCCCGACAGACGCGCCAATCGAACAGAGAGATAGGGACGCGGCAGATGTTATGGAAGAGAGTGTTGACGAGGCAATTGCGCAGATTGTTCGGGGCGAGCGCGACGAAGCGCATACGTACGTGCGGGATATTCGCGCCCAAGCCATCGCCAACGCCCGCGAGGAGGGGCGGCAGGAGGGCTTTGAGTTGGGGCTTGATAGGGCACTTGTTGTCTGCCGACACAAGGCGCGCCGTGATAAGCGGCGAGACTCTATGGAGACGCAAGGGGCCGCAAACTGCGTAGATGCCATACTCGCCCTGAAGGAGACGAAATGACTGACGTGAAACGTGAAACTCTTCTTGTGTGTGATTATGGAGTATTCGCTGAGAATGAAGAGGGAGTGGAAAACTGCGGAGAACCTGCAATCGCACGCTGGACGTGGGATGGTGGAAAGACCTGGTTATATGTCTGTCCAGACCATGATGATGTTGTAGATAAAGGCGAAGAAGAGCCGGACGAGATAGGGGAGGCTGCAAAAGAGATCGACCGGCTCCGCACAGACGCGAACCTTGCATGTGCCGACCTCGCCGAAGCTAACCGGACAATCGCGGAACTACGCGAGCAGGTCAAGGCGGCGGATAAGTTGGTGACAGAACTGGCCGAGGCTTGCCAAATGGGCCTCATGTGGGTTGAGGGCGACGAAGCAACGCATGGCAGAAAGTTTGGCACAGGTAACACCCTGCGTGCTGCTCTTGCCCGCAAGGCGCAAGGGGACGCGAAATGACAGACGACATCCGCAAGCGGCACAATGACTTTTGCGAGAAACACCAGACTATGCCCCCCGTCCTGTTCGACCGAACAATCGGTGTTCCTGTTTTATTAGACACGATCCGAAGAGCTTGTGACAAGATCGACCGCCTCCGCAAGCAACTCGAAGCGTCGAACAAAGCATGTCAGGCGGGCCGTGACCTACTTGCCTATGTCTACATCTTCGGTGCATCCCCGACAGACCGCTTTGCGGAACTCTGCAACCAACTACACGCGGCAATCAAGGTAGTGTTGCCCGCTGACGCCCGCAAGGCGCAAGGGGACGCGAAATGACAGACAACACGGACAGGCTGAACGCAATCCGCAAGCTGTTTAATGCGCCGTACATCGGCGTTGGCCCGCTATTTAGTCATACAGAAACGGGTGCCCTGCTGGCCGAGATTGACTGTCTCGGCACGGACGCGAACCTTGCATGTGCCGACCTCGCCGAAGCTAACCGGACAATCGCGGAACTACGCGAGCAGGTCAAGGCGGCGGATAAGGTGAAGCAGTTGTGGTATATGCTCGACGATGCCCTTGCGGCGTTCCGCGACGCGATGGAGGAGGTCGAGGCAACTTCTAACTCTGACCCGACTAGCAGCAGATTAGAAGATGGGGGGGCCGCCAATGGCTAAGCGACCGATCATATTCTCCGGCCCGATGGTACAGGCGATTCTGGACGGGCGCAAGACGCAGACGCGGCGCATCGTCAAGGGCGCTAGTGGAGCAACCAGCATCTGGGGTGGCGAACGCGACGGCCTGTGGAGTATCGAGAGGTTTGGTGAGCCATGCCAAGCGATGATACGTTGCCCCTACGGCCACCCCGGCGACGTGCTGTGGGTGAGGGAAACTTGGCAAATGCTGGACCCATTCGCTATCAATTATCAGGCCACGCCGACCCGTGATGGCCAAGCCGCCCAATGCTTGTGCAGCATCTTGGGCCTAATGATCCGCCGCGACCAAGAGGCTGGGCGAGACCCCTATCGCTGGCGTGTGCCCATTTTCATGCCGCATTGGGCCTGCCGCCTGTTCCTGCAAGTTCTTTCCGTCCGCGTCGAGCGGGTGCAGGAGATCAGCGAAGAAGATGTGCACGCCGAAGGCGTAGATTGCGACCTGTGCGATGAGCGATTCCCTGGCTCATCATGCGACAACCCGAAATTCTATTATCAACGGCAATTTGCTAACCTTTGGGACTCCATCAACGCCAAGAAGGGGCCGGTGGTAAAGGCATCGGATTTAAGCCACTTGTCACTTGAAGCCAAGCTCGAATTCCTTGCGGCACGCAAATGTGGTCATGCATGGGCAGCAAACCCGTGGGTCTGGGTCGTTGAGTTCAAGGTCGCCAACGCCCCCGGCGGCGGGGAGGGCGGGTAGTGTGGCTCTACGTACCCTCAGCCTGTGCACCGGCGAGGCCGGAATCGAACTCGGCCTGCATGTTGCCGGAATCGAATGCGCCCCTATCTGCTACGTGGAACACGAAGCCTATGCGGCGGCGAACCTTGCCCGGCTTATTGACGCGGGCGCCCTACCTGATGCGCCTTTCCGGTCTGACGTGCGAACCCTTTGCGATGCAGACTTCCGCGCTTTCATGGAAGGCGTCGAACTTGATCTGCTCACGGGCGGATACCCCTGTCAGCCCTTCTCTTGTGCCGGAAAGCAGCGCGGCAAGGATGACCCTAGACACCTATGGCCCTGGATTGCTGAGGCGATTGGCGCGTATCGGCCGGAAGTCTGCTTTTTCGAGAACGTGCCAGCTCACCTTAAACTTGGATATCCCCAGGTGCGAGCCGACCTTCGATCAATGGGCTACAGAGTTACGGAAGGATTGTTCACGGCGGGCGAGCTTGGCTGCGGCCATAAGCGGGAACGGCTGTTTATTCTCGCAGTGGCAAACGATGAGCGTGGAGAATGCGAGCCGAAAAGGTTCGGCAGAGGGCTATCTGAAATACGTCAACGAGGGGCGGACGACACAATGCCGCCTGCGAAATCAAGGGGCAATGTGGCCGACGGCCAGCACATGCGAACGTGGGCCGGAGAGCAGGGAATCGAAGGCGACGCGCCCGGATACCGGCGGGATAGACTTGCAGACCGTGGCCCGGCAATGGCCGACGCCGAGGGCTCAAAGCAGCACGACAGATTCATTCAACAAGCCCACGCTAGCAAAGACGGCTTTGGCATTGGAGTTTTCCCGCCCGGCCCCGGCGAACTTGAACAGTGGGCAGGAATCCTCGCCGACTACCCGCACCTTGCACCCGCGCTTGAACCCGGCTTTTGTGGGCTGGTTGATGGGCTTTCCGTTGATGTGGGGCGACATAGAAGCCACCGACTCAGGCTTCATGGCAATGCAGTTGTCCCGCTGGTTGCGGCGTATGCGTGGATATTTCTATGGGCTGATCTGCTCTATGGCAC
>Ga0307375_10006995_pt1 | contig 10346 bp, 6 predicted proteins | sample TR1MG_FD_202531 | JGI IMG/M metagenome (GOLD analysis project Ga0307375, IMG submission 202531) | Soil microbial communities from Risofladan, Vaasa, Finland - TR-1 | ecosystem: Environmental > Terrestrial > Soil > Coastal area > Acid sulfate soil | place: Finland: Risofladan, Vaasa | collected...
CTCGCGTGTCAGCGCGCCGCCGCCGCCCTTGATCATGTGCAGGTGGCGGGTGATCTCGTCCGCCCCGTCCACATATACCTGCAGGTCACCCGCGTCGTTGAGTGGCAACACTTCGATGCCGTGTCCCTTCAGACGTTTCGCGGAAGCTTCCGAACTGGCGACCGCGCCGCGTATTTTGTGCTTGATCCTGGCCAATTCATCGATGAAAAAATTTGCGGTGGAGCCGGTGCCCACACCGACGATGGAATCGATCGGCACATATTCGATTGCCGCCCTGGCAACCGCGCGTTTCAATTCGTCCTGATTTGTCATTTCAACTGCTCGCTTTCAAATTTATTTATTGTTAGACGCGATTATTGCAGGAATTGAAAACATTGGGGAATTTTGCTCGTGCGGCGCGACAAAAATAAAGGGCGGATTGCTCCGCCCTTTATTTGTACTGTCCGACCCGCCGTTGCCGAATTGCGCTTTACCACTGATAGGAAATACCGATAGATGCGACCGGCCAAAATTTGAAATTGCCCAGGTCATTCTGCAACTTGCTGTTTTCCGCGGCAGCGTCGCTTTGCAGCTGGGTACAGCTGGCCGTTCCGGCAATCGCGCTGCCGCAGGTGGCGACCAGGCTGGTCTTGGGGGTGCCCTGAAACAGCACGCCGAAATCGGTGGTCATGCCCCAGCCCTGGTCAGTCGGCGACGGTTTGCCCCAGCCTATCCCGATATAGGGCGCAACCTTGTTGAAGGACATTTCACCCTGCAGCGAGCCGACGTCGGTCGAACTGTAAGCATTGCCATTGATGGTGTAGGTTCCGCCGGTGGGCTGCCCGTTCAGGCTGATCTTGTTGTTGTTGTACATCACGCCTAGGCTGGTTCTGAAACTGCTGTCGTCGAACGGGTACCAATCCGCCAATGCACTGACCGTTTGCAGCTTCAAATGGAAGTCGTAATTGACCGTGCTTGAGTTGGCGTTGTATTGATATGAATATGAATTCAGCCCGATGCGGGCACCCAGGCTGTTGGTGAGGGCGATATCCAGCTCGGCACCGAGTCCCAGTGTGCCGATTTTTCCGGTTACGGACAGGTCGGAGCGGCGGTAACTGTCCTGCTGGTCAGCAGCATCGGGCGATTGTTCCGGACTGGCTGCCGGCACCGTCTTAGCAGGAGGCACTGTTTCAGCGGTGGCCGGTCCCGGCTCACCGGCTGCCATTCCCGCCATGACCGTACCCGCGGCGCTTGCCGAAGAGGCAGGCATAACGGTCGCAGAAGCAGAGGCGGGAGCCGCTTCGGGCGTTTCGGACGGGGCTGCAACTGCAGCGGGTGCAGCCGGGGCTGCAGGGGTGGGAACGGTTTCAGGCGCAGGTGCAGGTTCAGGTATCACGATTGCCGCGGGATCAATGGGTATGAATTGCAGTTTGCCGAATGCCTCTGCGGGTACGGCCAATGTAGAAACCGGAGAGGCCAGAACGGCGGAAGAGGTCGCGACAACGGTCTGGCCGGTGGCGACCGTCTTCATTCCGGCCGCATTTGTCATTGTAATCTTGCCCGACAAGACCCGGCTATAAACCGATTTTTCAACCATGGATACCATGAAGTCAGTTCCGTGTATCCCGATGGTCGCGTCTGGGGTCGACAGCCGGAACGCCTGTCGATTATGCTGGCCGATCAATCCGGAAATGAAGCGCATGCCTCCCTGAAACATCGAGAATACGATGCTGCTGTTCCCGATCCGTTTGGCGTCGTAGCGGTATTCGCGCACCTTCAAAATGGAATCGGCCTGCATCGTGACGACCTGGCCGTCCTCGAATCTCAGCAGTGCGGCGCTATTATCGCCGGTCTGGATCAGCGTATCGGACACGACGGGTTCGCTATTGGTCACGCGCTGGGTGGGATTTTTCCCCTGCGTGACGAAAACATCGCCGCTCACCCGATAGATACGGCTGACATTTTCCGCATCATTTTGCGACGCAAAAGATACGGCCGGGAACAGAAAGAGGACTGCCAATATTGCTGAGATTGCTTTCATGTCATGGGGGTCCGGTGGATTGAGTGGGAAATAAATCGGACGGTTACGGGCGTCAATGTAAACCCGGTGCGGATGACCGTCAATAGCCGCACGCCGTCCGGCGTGCTTGCCGGTTCAGAAACGCATCAGCAAAGCTGCGCCCGCCTCCAGTTGCACGAAACCGTTGCCGCGAACCATGATCGTGCATCCTCCCGAACAGAACACGGCGGTGTCGGAGTTGAGCATGGTGTAAATTGCGCGCACATCAAAGCGCACGCCAACGCTCCGGGAAAAATAAAATTTTGCGCCGCCGCCCAGCGATAGCGACAGCCGATTTTCCGTGGTGAGGTCGGCGCGTTTCGGCACCATGCGCGTCAGGCCCATGGTCCCCGACACGAAGGGGTGCATGAGCCCTTCGGCCGGCAACAGATACAGCCCGCCGATGTGGTAGTAGTCGATGCTGAGATTGAACAGCGGATTGCCGGTGAATGTTCCGGCGGAGGTCAGCTGCGTATCCTGGCGGCTAAGGAATACCTCGATCTGCTTGTCCGGCTCGGTGTCGAAATCAAGCAACAGCCCAAAGCTGTTCGCATCCGCCAGCTCGAACCCGGACAGGGTGTTGGCATCCTGGAAGCTGCCGCCGTAGCGGTGGCCGATGAAAGGCGCGACTTCGACTGCCCGCGCATCGGATGAAACGGCGGGGATCAGGGAGAGCGCCAGAATGAATGCTGCAATATTACCCATATCAGCGGGAAATCAATGATGTGGTTGGCTGTTGCAGTGAATGTAATCGTCGGGTGGCGGGGCGTCAACAATCATGAAAATTGCAGGGTGGTCGCGTTGCTCTTGCGACCACGGTTGGTTCGCGGTGCAGAACGCATTACGGCGCGGCGATGGTAAGATGCAGATGGGGTCACAATAAAATGGAAGGAAAGAGAATGCAGATCCATACGGTCGCAACCACGCCTTTTCCCGACCAGAAGCCGGGCACCTCGGGATTGCGCAAACGGGTGCCGGTTTTCCAACAGGCCCGTTATCTGGAAAATTTCGTGCAGTCGATATTCGATACCATCGCCATTCCGTCCGGTGCCACGCTGGTGCTGGGTGGCGACGGACGCTATTACAACCTTGAGGCGATCCAGATCATTCTGAAAATGGCGGCGGCCAACGGATACGCCCGCGTGAAGGTCGGCAGGGACGGCATTCTTTCGACGCCTGCCGCCTCCTGCCTGATCCGCAAATACCGTACCCACGGCGGAATTATCCTGTCAGCCAGCCACAATCCGGGCGGACCGGACGGCGATTTCGGCATCAAGTACAACGGCAACAACGGCGGCCCCGCGACCGAGGCGGTGACGGAAGCGATCTTCGCGGCAAGCAAAAAAATCTCCAAGTATAAAATCGCCGAAGCGGCTGACATCGAACTGCACAGAACGGGCGATTACGAGATGGGCGCCATGACGGTGTCGGTGATCGATCCGGTTGCAGCCTACGCCGAGCTGATGGAGTCGCTGTTCGATTTTGCGGCGATCCGCTCATTGTTCAAAAATGGATTCAGGATAAAGTTCGACGCGATGCATGCAGTCACCGGACCCTATGCGCGCGAGATTCTGGTGAATCGTCTCGGCGCCCCAACAAACAGCGTGATGAACGACGTGCCGCTGCCGGATTTCGGCGGCGGCCATCCCGATCCCAATCTCACTTACGCGCATGAACTGGTCGAGATCATGTATGGCGAAGCAGCCCCCGATTTCGGTGCGGCCTCCGACGGCGATGGCGATCGCAACATGATCCTGGGCAACCGTTTTTTTGTTACCCCTTCCGACAGCCTCGCGGTGCTCGCCGCGAACGCGCATCTGGTGCCCGGATACCGGCAGGGACTGGCGGGTATCGCACGCTCGATGCCGACCAGCGCGGCGGCTGACCGTGTCGCCAATGTGCTCGGTATTCCCTGTTACGAGACCCCGACCGGCTGGAAGTTCTTCGGCAACCTGATGGATGCGGGCAAGGTCACGCTGTGCGGCGAGGAAAGCTTTGGCACCGGCTCCGATCACATCCGCGAAAAAGACGGCCTGTGGGCGGTGTTGTTCTGGCTGAACATACTCGCGGCGCGCAAACAGTCTGTGGCGGCCATGACACGGCGTTGCGAAGCATCCGGGGCGGGAATGGCCGCCTCACACCCGCTCCCGCAATCGGCTGGCTGTGCCATAACCAGCGACTTGGCGAGCGTTGTTGGCTCGCCTAGTCGAATGGCTAGTAGCTCCACCAGTAACGTGTCGCGGGATGTGGAGGCGATACTGATGGAGCACTGGGCGCGCTTCGGGCGCAATGTGTATTCGCGCCACGATTACGAAGACATTCCCGCCGACGCTGCCAACGGTGTGATGAAATTGCTGCGCGACAGTTTTGCCACGCTGCAACACGCGCGTTTCGGACAGCTGCAAGTCAAAATGTGCGACGACTTCAGCTATACCGATCCGGTGGACGGCAGCGTCAGCACCGGCCAGGGCGTGCGCATCATGTTTACCGACGGCTCGCGTATCGTGTTCCGTCTTTCCGGTACCGGCACCGGGGGTGCGACATTGCGCATCTACCTGGAATCCTTTGAACCCGATGTTTCCAGACATCACTTGGACGCGCAGCAGTTGCTGGCCACGCTGATCGGCAGCGCATCTCAAATCTCCGAATTGCGCAAGCGTACCGGCCGCGAACAGCCCACCGTCATCACTTAAGGCCAACCCTTAAGCGGCTATAATGGGCGCAAAGCTGCCTGTCCGCGCCATTCCTGCGCGGATCCATTTGAAGGAGTGTGCCATGGCAAACAGAAAAATCATTCAAACCCCCGATGCGCCAACCGCCAGCGGGACATACTCTCAAGCGGTGTGCGTAAACGACACAGTCTATCTGTCCGGCCAGATCGGGGTGGATCCGGGCACCATGCTGATGGTCGAGGGTATCGAAGCGCAGATTCATCGTGTGTTCCAGAATTTGCGCGCGGTGGCGAGTGCGGCCGACAGCAGTTTCAACGATCTGGTGAAACTCAACGTCTATCTCACCGATCTTAAGCATTTCGCCAAGGTTAACGAGATCATGGCCGGCTATTTTCGCCAGCCCTATCCGGCACGCACCGCATTGGGCGTGGCCAAGTTGTCGCACGGCGCGCTGGTGGAGATGGATGGGGTGCTGGTGATCCAGGATTAATTCCGCTTCCACTTCATCGGCGACACTGCGTTGGCTTACACTATCATTTACTCGTTACCGCTTTGTTTCAACCTCGCATTGGAACCGGAATAGGCTGTTGTGCAACCATCCAAAATTTCCCCTGCAACGCTAAGCAAACTCGCCAAGCTCGGTATCCATCACCGCGCCGACCTGCTGCTGCATCTACCGTTGCGCTACGAGGACGAGACCCATCTTGCACCGATAGCCACCGTGCAAGCCGGGGAAACGGTGCAGGTGCAGGGCGTCATCACCCACAGCGAGGTCGCTTTTCGTCCGCGCCGCACCCTGGTCTGCCGTTTGCAGGACAACGGCGACGAGCTGTACCTGCGTTTCCTGAATTTCTACCCCAGCCAGCAGAAACAACTCGCGGTCGGCAAACAGATTCGCGCCATCGGCGAGGCACGGATGGGTTATTACGGCATGGAGATGGTGCACCCGAAATGCCGTGCGGTGGATGACGATACGCCGCTGCAGCAAAGCCTCACGCCGGTTTACCCGACCACGGCCGGGCTGGCGCAACCGGTATTGCGCAAGCTGATCGTCAACGCGCTGGAGACGCTGCCGCTGCCCGATACCCTGCCGGATGTGCTGTTGCAAAAACTTGAACTGGCCGGCTTCGCCGACAGCATCCGTCTGCTGCACAGCCCGACACCGGATATCTCGGCAAATTCCTTGGGGGAACGCAGCCACGCAGCCTGGAGGCGCATCAAGTTTGACGAGTTGCTCGCACAACAACTGTCGATGCGCGTGCATCATCGCGAACGCGGCAAACGTATCGCGCCCGGACTTGCCGCGCATGGCAAGCTAACCGCACGACTGACCAAAGCCCTGCCGTTTGCGCTGACCAAAGCGCAACAACGCACCTTTGCCGAGATCAGCCTCGACCTCGCGCAGCCGCACCCGATGCAGCGCCTGCTGCTTGGCGACGTCGGCAGCGGCAAGACCATCGTCGCCGCACTGGCCGCTTTGCAGGCAATCGAGAACGGTTACCAGGTTGCGCTGATGGCGCCCACCGAGATTCTCGCCGAGCAGCATTATCTCAAGCTGCGCGATTGGCTGGCGCCGCTCGGCATAGTGCCGGTGTGGCTGTCCGGCAGCCTGAAAAAAAAGGACAAGCAGCTCGCCGCCGATCAGATCGCATCCGGAGAGACGCTGCTCGCGATCGGCACGCATGCGTTGTTCCAGCAGCAGGTCGAATTTCACAGGCTCGGCCTGGCGATCGTCGACGAGCAGCACAAGTTCGGCGTGCAGCAACGTTTGTCTCTGCGCAACAAGGGAAAAGTCGAGAACAACGACACGCACATGAATTCGAATTCACATGAGCCGCATCAATTGATGATGAGCGCCACACCGATCCCGCGCACGCTGGCGATGAGCTATTACGCCGACCTTGACGTGTCGGTGATCGACGAGCTGCCGCCGGGGCGCACACCGGTGATCACCAAGCTGGTCAGCGACACGCGACGCGACGAGGTGTTCGAACGGGTGCGCAGCGCCTGCATGGCGGGGCAGCAAGCCTATTGGGTATGCCCGCTGATCGATGAATCGGAGACACTTCAACTGCAGACCGCTTTGGAAACTTACCAGCTGCTCAGCGCAACCTTTCCCGAACTGCGCGTCGGCTTGGTGCACGGCAAGCTGGACAATGCCGAAAAGGCGCGCGTGATGGCAGCGTTCAAGGCCGGCGAGCTGCAGTTGCTGGTCGCCACCACGGTCATCGAGGTCGGTGTGGATGTGCCCAATGCCAGCCTGATGGTGATCGACCACGCCGAACGTATGGGGCTGGCGCAACTGCATCAGTTGCGTGGCAGGGTGGGACGCGGCGCGGCGCAAAGCCTGTGCATCCTGCTCTACCAGCAACCGCTCTCCGAGTTGGCGCGGGCGCGCCTGAAAATCATCTATGAGAGCACCGACGGCTTTGCCATCGCGCAGCATGACTTGCTATTGCGCGGACCCGGAGAATTATTGGGCGCGCGGCAAAGCGGGGTGGCGATGCTGCGTTTCGCCGACATCAGCGCGGATGAAGACCTGTTGAACCAGGCTAGGCAAGTTGCCGACGAATTGCTGCGCGATCACCCCGACGCGGCACGGGCGCATCTGCAGCGCTGGATGGCCAACAGGCATGATTACCTGCATGTCTGACCGGGAAGGTCGACTGTCCGTGAAATGCTGCCGGCCAACTTGCTGCACAGACAAAACGCAGACTGATGGTGATAGAGCGGATTTGAATTCTATAATGCGGCTGTTTCGTTATATTTTCCGCCCCGCGGTTTATCCGGCACAATCGCGTAATCTCCATATTTAAGGCAGCGCTGAATTGACTGATCACCGGATAAAATCCCTGCCCGACCTGTCCTCGGTCACCCTGTGCGCTGTCGATTGCCTGAATCCCGCGCTTGCATTGCGCGCGCTCGATATTTGCGGACTGCAGTGCAATTTCGGCGATATGGTGTTTCTTTCGGACAGCGCGAGCCGGCACCAGCTGGACGGCTGCCGCATGGTTGATATTCCCCGCATTGGCTCGGTGGCGGAATATTCCCGCTTCGTCCTCAAGGAACTGGGCAGGCACTGTCATACCGGGCATGTGCTGCTGGTCCAGTGGGATGGCTACATCATCAATCCGCAAAGCTGGCGTCCGGAGTTTCTCGAATACGACTATATCGGCGCTCCGTGGGGCTGGTATCAGGACAAGCATCGTGTCGGCAACGGCGGATTTTCGCTGCGTTCCCGGCGGCTGCTTGATGCGTTGCTGGATGAGGGCATCGTCGATACCGAACCCGAAGACGAAGCCATCGGGCGGCGTTACCGGCCGCTCCTTGAAGTGAAGTACGGAATCCGGTTTGCCCCCGAGGAAATTGCCGAGGCGTTCTCCTACGAAACGGTTTCCCCCAAAGGCGACCCGTTCGGATTTCACGGCCTGTTTCATATGTGGTCGGTTTTGCCGCAACAGGAACTGGATGGATTTGTCACCGCACTCGCCAACTCGTCCGTAGCCAGCCGCCAATATCTTCAGTTGTGCAAGAACTATGTCGAGCTGGGCTGCATGGAAGAAGCTGCGGTGATGCTGGAGCGACGCATGGGAGTGGTTCCGGATGACAGCGAAGCCGGCAAGCTGCTTGCTTTGCTGTCTTCCCCAAACGCAGGCGTCCCGCCCATGTTGCCCATGCTGGGCAGCAGCGACCCGTGCCCATGCGGCAGTGGCAAACAATACCGGGCGTGTTGCGGTGATGTTTCACGGACAGGACCGGCAGCTTTGCCGCCGCCAGCCGGACAAATCGGATTCATTTTGCATAACGCGATGGCGCATCATCATGCCGGACATCTGGAAGAAGCAGAAGCGGGATATCGGCAGGTGCTTGAACACAAACCCAGGCATGCCACCGCGCTGCAATATCTGGCAGTCGTGGCGATGCAGCGCGGCGACAAAGTCCGCGCGCGGCAGATGAACCGTCGCGCACTCGACCTTCGCTCGTACATGGCCGATTTCCTGATCAACCTCGGCGTGTGCCTGCGCCTGAGGGACAGGATCGTCGAGGCACAGGATTGCGATTCGTATGTATCGGCAATCAGGCCGGACTATGTTCCCGAACACAATAAATTCACTTAGTCGGAATGGCCGGCTTGAGCGACACCAATAGCACATGAACAAAATTCCGCCGGATCAGAGCCACCCGGTTGCACATTAACTGTTCGCCGACAAATTGCGGCGCGATTTTTCCGATGCGGTGCGGGGCAATTGCCGCGCCGGTCGGGCAACAGCCACGATTAACTGCATGTCTGGGCGCGCTGTGCGTGAGGGTCTCATGCGGCATACGGTTTCGGGTCGGGGATTGTATAATCCACCAAAATCAAGCCATGCAAGTTTTTGGTTCTGGTCGGCGGGCAGGATTTATTAATTCTCATCACCCAAATATTTCCGGAAGCGGCTACCGCTAACAGCCGGTATTGCAGTGTTAATTTTCGGGGGCAACTATTGGAACAAATTTCATGGCTGTCTGCCCAGGGTTACCAGGGGCTGCTCGATCGTCTGCAGGACGGGATATTTGTTATCGACGCGGGACAACTGGTCTACGTCAACCAGCGTCTGGCCGACATGCTCGGGTATCCGGTCGATGAACTGATAGGCCGGCCTTTCATCGAAGTGGTCGCCGCCCAGGACCGGCCCGTTGTTTGGGAAAGGCATCATGCCCGCCTTGCCGGAGTACAGGTTCCCGAACAATATGACATTCATCTTAGTACCTCGCGCGGCGTGATTTTCTGTTCGCTGAACGTTGGTCTGGGCGAGGACAAGGAAGGCTGCACCGTGACAGTCGGGAGTGCCCGCGATGTGACTCAGCAAAGGGAGGCGCTGGCCGAACTGGAAGCCTCCAGGGTTGAGCTGAAATCCATCATGGATCAACTTCCCGATGTCCTCTACCGCACCGATATGCAGGGGATCATCACCATGATTTCCCCGGTTTGTTTTGACATTCTCGGATTCCGGCGGGAAGAAATGCTGGGCACTCCCTTGAGCGATTACTACAACATCCGCGGGGACAGACAGAAGATTGTGCAGGCCATCAACGAGGCGGGCGGCAAGGCTATCCGGGTCGAATCGGCCTTGAAACACAAGGACGGTTCGATCGTTTGGGTATTGACCAACGCCTTTGTCCGTTTCGATGCGGACGGGCAGCCGGTTTCCATACAGGGCTTGGCGCGTGACATAACCGAGCGTAAACGGATGGAAGACCAGTTGATGATGCTATCCAGAACCGACGGTTTGACTGGGGTTTACAACCGCGGCTACTTCATGGAAAAGTCCGAAGAGGTGATCGGCATGATGAGAAGGTACCGGCGTCCGGCATCGATGATGGTTGCGGATCTGGATCATTTCAAGATGATCAACGACAAATACGGCCACCATGCAGGCGATTTGGCCCTGAAGGCTTTTACCAATGTATGCAGGCAGGAGATTCGCGAGTCCGACATACTTGGACGGCTGGGCGGCGAAGAATTCGGCGTGATGCTGCCCGAGACCACGATACAACATGCACGGATTCTGGCCGAGCGCATTCGCAAGGCGACATCGGCACTTGAGATCAAGCTGGACGACCAGGCGGTCAGGATCGCCGTATCCATCGGGCTG
>Ga0307375_10006996_pt1 | contig 10344 bp, 7 predicted proteins | sample TR1MG_FD_202531 | JGI IMG/M metagenome (GOLD analysis project Ga0307375, IMG submission 202531) | Soil microbial communities from Risofladan, Vaasa, Finland - TR-1 | ecosystem: Environmental > Terrestrial > Soil > Coastal area > Acid sulfate soil | place: Finland: Risofladan, Vaasa | collected...
GATTTTTAGCCACTTAATTCCCCAAAGGCCGAGAAAAGCATGCTTGATGCAGCTTACGCCTAGACCTGCCAAATGGCAAACGTAAGTATTTGATTTTTAAGGTGATAGATATATATCACGTCAAAATCGAGATGCGCCGGGCAACACTTTGAAATCCCTATTGTTGGGACTGGCCACTTTCAATCGGCGGCGCGCGGCCCCTCAGGCGTTTGGCCTGTGAGGGCTGCCTGCCGGCTCTGGTTAGGGGTGCCAGGTCGAGTAGGTCTCAACGAATGCCTCGAGGGCATCAACAAGCCGGTTCACTGAGGCATCCCCTTGCCCTGACGATTTATCACCGCTGAGCGCGCGGTACGAATCCAAAGTCCACGACGTCGGAAGCACGCTAGTAGCGGCAGAACCGCGCGTCTTGAACCGGCTTTTTACGGCAAGGAAGGATGCCCTCTGCTACCTTGTAGCGTAGACATGGACACCCACTATTCAGGTTTCCCAAGGCGTGAACAACCGTATCAGGGTGCTACGCGAAGCACGGAATTTGTCACTCGAAGGGCTGGCCGCCAAAGCCGGCACCACAAACCAACAGATCAGCCTTCTTGAGGCAGGAAAACGTCGCCTCACTGTCGATTGGTTACTTCGACTCTCCCAGGCACTGACATGTCATCCGTGGGAGCTGGTTGCGGAGAATCTTCCTCAGCCCGTTCGTTCTAGGGATATCCGTCTATTGGATCGATTTCGGGAGATGACGGAGACGCAGCAAGATGCACTCCTCCAATTCTTAGAGATGCTTCCGTCCCCCAGTCCCCGCCCCAAGACCGCAGAATCCAAGTAGCTTGTTTTACAAGTGTTGGAGTTACTTGACAATATCCAACAAATTGTCTAATGATCTTAGCCCTCTACGGCAATGGGATGCGTCCCAGGCACCAAGATGGGCCGGCGGGGAAACACTTCGCATCAGAGCGGCGATGGGCAACCGGTGCGCGTTGCCCAGTACGTTCGCATGTCCACCGATCACCAGCGCTACTCCACCGAGAATCAGCGCGAAGCCATCGGTAAATACGCCGCTCAGCGCGGAATGGTCATCGTCCAGACCTATGCTGATGAGGGCAAGAGCGGGCTCAGCCTCGAGGGGCGCCAGGCTCTTAAGCAACTGATTCAGGATGTTCAGTCCGGCCCACGGGATTTCGACGCCGTCCTGGTCTATGACATCAGTCGCTGGGGGCGATTCCAGGACGCCGACGAGAGCGCCTACTATGAATATCTATGCCGTCGCTCCGGCATCCAAGTGCTCTATTGCACTGAACCCTTCGAGAACGATGGGAGCCCCATGGCGACCATCATGAAGAGCGTAAAACGGGCGATGGCCGGCGAATACAGCCGCGAACTCTCCAACAAGGTCTTCCAGGGACAATGCCGTCTCATTGAGCTGGGCTTCCGCCAAGGGGGAGTTCCGGGTTTTGGGCTCCGTCGCATGTTGTTGGATGAATACCGGGTGCCGAAAGGCGCCCTGAGGCACGGTGAGAGAAAGAGCCTGCAAACGGATCGGGTGGTGCTCGTCCCCGGTCCAGAGGACGAAGTGGCTACGGTCCTATACATCTATAGAGAGTTCCTGGAATCGGGAAGGCCAGAGCGAACCATTGCCGAGGCACTGAACGCGGCCGGCCGGCAGACGGATCAAGAGCGTGCTTGGACACGAGGCACGGTTCACCAGATCCTGACCAACGAAAAATATATAGGCAACAACGTCTACAACCACACTTCGTTCAAACTCAAGCAACACCGGGTACGCAACAATCCCGACATGTGGATCCGGCGAGACGGTGCGTTCGATCCCATCATCCCGGTGGAATGGTTTACCCGAGCACAGGAAGTGATTGCTGCCAGGTCACAGCGCATGGACGACGCCTCGATGCTGCAGCTTCTTCATTCGCTCTACGAGCAATCCGGCGCCCTTTCGGGGTTGTTGATCGATGAACAGGAAGGGATGCCCTCCAGCAGCGCCTACCGAGCTCGCTTCGGTGGGTTGGTGCGCGCGTACTCACTGATCGGCTTTCGGCCACGCCGTGACTATCGCTATCTGGAGATCAACGTGGCATTGCGGGCCATGGTGCCGGGCGTCATCGCAGATGTCGTTGCCGGGCTGAAGAATGCGAAGGCCTCGGTATTTCAGGATGACCGAACCGGTCTCCTGGTGGTCAATGATGAATTCACGGTATCCATAGTTATCGCACGCTGCCTGCAGCTGCCGAGCGGGACCTTCCGGTGGCGTCTGCGATTCGATACCAGCCTTTCGCCCGATATCACTGTGGTGGTTCGCATGGCTGCCGATCAACACACCGCGCTCGACTATTATCTGTTTCCACGGATCGATCTGCCGTTGCGCCCGCTTCGTCTGGCCGAAGAAGACAACGAAGTCACGCTCGATGCCTATCGGTTCGATACCCTCGATGCACTTTACCAGCTGGCCGAACGGCGTCCCTTGAGCAATGTGGCCTGATGCGGAGGCATGCCATGCGAAACATTGAAATGATTCCGATTGATCGGATCCAGGTGCTCAATCCGCGGGCTCGCAACTTGCGGCAATACCGAGAGATCGTGGACAACATTGACACGATCGGATTGAAGCGACCCATCACGGTCAGCCGTCGGGAAAAGTCCGAAGGAAAAATTGAATTTGATCTGGTCTGCGGACAAGGACGACTTGAGGCCTACCGAACGCTTGGCCGCGAGGACATCCCGGCAATCGTCGTTTCTGCGAAGGAAGAAGACTGTCTGGTGATGAGCTTGGTGGAGAACATTGCCCGGCGGCAACATCCCGCTATTGAGCTGATGCGAGAGATCGAGAGTCTCCATCAGCGCGGATACAACGAAACCGAGATCGGACAGAAGCTGGGTGTCACGTCGTCTTGGGTCGGCATGCTGCTAGGACTGCTGGAACATGGCGAAGAGCGTCTAGTAGGAGCCGTCGAGACAGGTCTGATTCCAATCAGTTTGGCGGTAACCATCGCCCGAAGTGACGACGCCGGTATCCAGGACGCTCTTGCCGAGGCCTATACCCAAGGCGTGGTCAAGGGAAAGAAGCTCACGTTGCTGCGTCGACTACTGGAGCAGCGAGCAGTGCGTGGGAAGAATGAACGGCCTTCGGCTTTCGGCCGAAAAGGCAGTCGAAAGCTCAACGCCGAAAACCTTCGGCGAATTTTCCAGAGGGAAGTTGGCAAACAGCAGTTGCTAATACGGAAGGCCGACTTCACACAGAAACGCCTGCTATTCGTCATCCAGGCACTTCAGAAACTCCTCCAAAGTGCGGACTTCGTCGCGCTTCTCCGCAAGGAAGGGATGGAAACCATCCCTGGGCCGCTGGAGCAGCGGATGACGCGAGGTACCGTCCAGTGAGCACGCCAAGCATCCAAATCAAGCCCGCACAGGTCGGCTTTGAATCCGAGACGCGTGTCATTCCCGTGTCGGCAATTCAACCGTTGAAAGCACTTCGAGCAACAACTAAGCAGAGTCAGAAATACAGGCAGATCGTTGCCTCGATTAGAGCAATTGGGCTAGTGGAGTGTCCCGTTGTCGTACCCAACACCAAGAAGCGTGGCACGTACTTTCTACTCGATGGTCTGATGCGACTAGAGGCAATCACGGAGCTGGGGTGGTCGGAGGTCGAATGTCTCATATCGACAGATGATGAGGCTTATACCTACAACAAACGCATCAGTCGTCTCGCCTCCGTGCAAGAGCATCGGATGATCGTTCGCGCCGTGGAGCGCGGCGTGCCTGAAGAAAAGATCGCCGAGGCGCTGGACCTGGAAGTAGGTGCCATCCGTCGTCGCTTCCGATTGCTCGATGGCATCTGCCAGGAGGCGGTTGAACAATTGGCGGATAAGCCATGTCCCAAGTTGTTGTTCGAGCTGCTCAAGCGCATGAAGCCCATCCGTCAGATGGAAGCGGCTGAGCTCATGGTGGGGCAGAAGAACTATTCATCTCCCTTCATTAGAACCATTCTGGCAGCGACGCCGGATGAACAACTCGTTGCGCCGAAGTCTGGTCGGAAGGACAGGGACATTTCTCGCGAACAGATTGCCCGGCTTGAACGCGAACTAGCGGTGGCCCAAAGTCGCACGAAATATGTGGAAGACACCTATGGCGAGGACAATTTACAGCTCACGATCGCCAAGGCCTATCTCACCAAGTTATTGAGAAAACCGCGCATAGCTCAATGGCTACAGATCCATGAACCCGACTATCTGGCTGAGTTTCAGGAAATTACCGAGATCAATTCATTGACGGCGATGATAGACCCTGCATCATCATGATCCATATGGGTCGCTAAGTACGAAGTGCGGATTCCGGTCATGTTGAACATCGATTCCGGCGAGCGCTGAACACTCTGTGGGTGCTGATCAAGGGCGGCTGGCAAGCCGCTGTCAGGCGCTCCAGCCTGTATCTGCGAAGGGGCCGCTTCCTCCGCCCAAAGCGGCCCGTAGGATTACGCAAACCCGACCGGTGCTTCGCACTGTGGATCACGAATTACAACGGGCCAATTGATTTGATGGCGTTGCGCGTGAGACCTTACCCTTCAGCCCGCTACGAATCGCGGGAGGGGAGACGGAGCGAGATGATTCTCACGGATAACGAGACCAAGGTTGATCTCCTCAACAACGAGGCGATCGCCAAGACCATCATCGAGCTGCTGCGCGAAAAGCCCGAGCGCGCCGTGACGATCGGAGTTCACGGCGACTGGGGCGCCGGCAAATCCAGCATTCTGGAAATGATCGAGAGCGGCCTCGGTTCTGATGAGGACGTCCTCTGCATCAAATTCAACGGCTGGCGTTTTCAGGGGTTCGAAGATGCCAAGATCGCGCTGATCGAGGGCATCGTCACCGGGCTTATCGAAAAGCGCCCGTTGCTCACCAAAGCCGGCATGGCCGTGAAAGACATCTTCCGGCGGATCGACTGGCTAAAGATCGCGCGGCACGGGGGCGGTCTCGCTTTCACCGCGTTCACCGGCATCCCCACGGCCGATCAGATTGGTGCGGTGGTGGGTACCTTGAAGAGCATCTTCGCTGATCCCTCGAAGCTCGCCACGCAGGAGAATTACGACAAGGCCATCGACGGTGTGCAGGGCCTGCTTAAATCGGGAGAATCAAAGAATGTGCCCGAAGAGATCGAGGCGTTCCGAAGAGCTTTTGATGACCTGCTCAAGCAGGCGGGCATCAAGCAACTGATCGTCCTCATCGACGATCTTGACCGCTGCCTGCCGGACACGGCGATTGAAACGCTCGAAGCCGTCCGTCTGTTCGTCTTCACCGCCCGCACCGCGTTCATCGTCGCGGCCGACGAGGCGATGATCGAATATTCGGTGCGCAAGCATTTCCCAGAATTGCCGGACACGACAGGCCCCCGCGACTATGCGCGCAACTATCTCGAAAAGCTGATCCAGATACCGTTCCGGATTCCGGCTTTGGGCGAGACCGAAACCCGCATTTACGTCACGCTATTGCTCATCGGCGCGGAGCTGGGCGAGGACGATCCCGCTTACTCGGCGCTCATCATCGTCGCACGTGAATTGCTCAAACGCCCTTGGCAAACGGCCGGGCTCGACGCGCAGGCGGTCAAGACCGCCTTGGGTGACAAAGCCAGCCAGGTTCAGAACGCGCTAACCTTGAGCGATCAGATCGGTCCAATCTTGGCCAGCGGGACTCAGGGCAATCCGCGGCAGATCAAGCGCTTCTTAAACACCCTTCTGCTGCGCCATCGGATTGCGCTCGCTCGCGGTTTCGGGGAAGAGGTGAAGTTGCCAGTCCTAGCGAAGCTCATGCTGGCTGAACGGTTCCTCTCCAGATTGTTCGACCAAATCGCCAGCGCTGCCGCCCGAGACCAAGAAGGTCGCTGCGTAGATTTGGCGGCGCTTGAAGCCGCCGCGTCGGAGGGGAATCCAGCCCCCAAGGCGAAGCGGACCGGGCCGAAGATCAGTTCCACCGATGGTGCAAAGCCGGCCGTCGTGCCGGACTCCAAGGACAGCGCCATCCTGACGGAATGGAAGGCAGCTGACGCGATACGGGCTTGGGCGCGCCTATCACCAGCCTTGGCCGAAGTCGATCTGCGCCCCTACCTGTTCGTGACCAAGGATCGGAAGGACTATTTCGGCGCGGCCTCCGTCCTCGGGCATCTCGCCGCGGTGGTCGAAAAGTTGCTCGGCCCGAAACTTGCTGTCCACGCGTTCGAGGGTGAGCTCAAGCAGCTCGTTCCGGCCGAGGCCGCACAGGTTTTCGAGGAACTGCGCGGGCGCATCATGGGCGGAGACGCCTTCGAAACCATGCCATCGGGTATTGATGGACTCGCGGTGCTGGTTCGCGCGCATCCGACGCTTCAAGCCAATCTTCTCGATCTACTAGAAGCCTTGCCGGCTGATCGGTGCGGGCCGTGGCCCGCGTCGGGTTGGGAGGGCGTTGTTAAGGATTCCGACGCCGTAGTGCGCTTCGAGAAGCTCCTTAAAGGATGGTCCACCTCCGGTTCGTCCTTCTTGAAGTCGACGGCGACCGTCGCGCTTCGCACGCGGCGGGGCGGGCGCTGATGGGTACATCGAACGCTTATGGGGGTGCGGGCGGCGGCACACCGCTCATTCCGAGTTGGTTACGGGGTGACGGCGGGACCGGCGCGGGTGATAGCGATGGAACACAACCCCCGTCGCCTGATGGATCGCCCCCAGCAGTTCCTCCCGCGCCAGCGCCTCGGCCAAACGTGCCAGCAGGGGCGTCGGACCGCTTCACTTCGGCCCGAAACAATTTCACGCGCTTCGTAACCTCGGCCGGCAGCGACCGCAGGAGTCTTGGTCGCGCAATCTCGCAATATGTGTCCAAATCGGCAGGCGGTTCGCGCCAGGCCGCGCAGCGCATGGGCTCCTCGCGGGGCGCAGGCGCTGGGCTCGTCCGATTCCTCAACGCCGCCAGCGCCAATGGCGTTCGCGAAGCGCTGCGAACGCTTAACCTCGAGAGCCTCGCCGGGCGGCCAATCGAGGAAGTGTTCGCGGGGCTCGCTGATTACATCTGCCCCGAAGGCGGGTCAATCGACGAGGGGATCGCGCGCGACGCCTTCGTCGAGACCATCGCCGATCTCGCCGGCGCCGGCATTACCGACATCGACGCGCTGACACCGGGCCAGATCCAGACCGTCTTCGAACTATATGCGACGCACGCGATCGAGGCGCGCATCTGCAACGATATTGGCACCAAGGTTGTGACCTTGCCCGCCGATCCGCGCGCGGCCGAGAGGATCCAGGCACAACTGCGTGATTTCATCCAGCGCGGTGTCAGCGACGCCATCAACGCTGCGGGCGTCAAGATCCAGTCGCTTACCCCCGACGCGGTGATGGGCTTTGTGACCAACGTCTATCAATCTGCTTTCGACGTGTTGCAGACGATGGGCGATCAGGAGGCGGAAAAATGAGGCGCCATGTCATCATCGGTCGCTTCGGGCCGCACGATAAAACCCGCGTCCCCAAGGCGCGGGACGAGGTTGCGTCGACCTTGCAGTTGGTGGCGGGCAAGCGTCTCGATCACGGGATCGGCCACGCCTTGGCCGACCTTAAGGCGCTGCACCTGATCCCGAGCGAGATCGGCGCGGACATGCTCGTGGTCGCTGCCCATGTTCACGCAGCAGATACCCGCATCTCCCGTTCGACCGAATCCCAGGATGCATGGACGCGCGAGATTCGGCTGGTCATCCCCGTGAGCGATCAGGCGAGATGGACGGCCGCCGCCCCCATCCTGGTTCGAGCCTTGAACTTCTTGACCGGCGACAGATGGGAAGTCGGATTCCGCAAACGGGCCATGGGCTATGCGAAGTTGGTTCCGGCCGCGGCGCCTACCCTTTTTCCCGCCCCATTCGACGGCGTGAGTCTGTTCTCCGGGGGCCTGGACAGTCTGATCGGCGCGATCGACAGCTTGAACGCGGGCGAGACGCCGCTCCTAGTCAGCCATGCTGGTGAAGCGCTGGTGAGCAAGTCGCAGGAGCAGTGCTTCGACGGTTTGAAGGCCGCCTACAGGGCCTCTGCCTTCGATCGGCTGCGGGTGTGGATGAGCTTCGATAACGGGCTGGTCGAGGATGTCGGATCGGAAGACACCACGCGCGGCCGCTCGTTCTTGTTCTTCTCCTTGGGCGTCGCCGCCGGCACCGCGCTCGGCCGCGACTTTGTGCTCAAGGTTCCGGAAAACGGCTTGATTGCTCTCAATGTGCCGCTCGATCGGCTCCGGCTCGGCGCGCTCAGCACCCGAACCACGCATCCATTCTACATGGCCCGGTGGAACGATTTGCTCCAGGCGCTCGGCATCGGAGGGAAGGTCGAGAATCCGTATTGGAACAAGACCAAGGGAGAGATGGCCGCCCAATGCGCCAATACGGCCCTGTTGAAACAGCTCGCCCCGCTCTCGCTATCATGTTCGTCACCAGCGAAGGGACGCTGGGCCAAGAAGCCGCAGGGGCACTGCGGATACTGCCTGCCATGTCTAATTCGGCGGGCCTCTCTGCGAGGCAAGGATTCGACAGTTTACGGCGTGCCCGACCTGAGGGCTGCCACATTGGACACCAAGCAGGCCAAAGGTCAGCAGGTCCGATCCTTCCAGATCGCGATCGCGCGGCTTTCCAAGCGCCCGGAACTCGCCAAGGCCCTCATCCACAAGCCCGGGCCACTCTATGACGATCCCTCCCGCCACGACGACTTGGCCGATGTCTATCGCCGCGGATTGGAGGAGGTTGGGTGCCTGCTGACTGGCGTTCGCGCCGGACCGTTGTAAGGGACACCATGCGATCGGGTCTCGTCGATTTTCATTGCCATCTCGATCTCTATCCCGACCATGCTGCCGCGGTGGAGCGTTGCGAGCGCGATGGCGTGTTCACCCTCACCGTGACCACCACGCCCAAGGCTTGGCCGCGGAACCACGATTTGGCATCTGCCACCCGTCATGTTCGGGCGGCACTCGGCCTGCATCCTCAATTAGTCGCCGAACGCGCTCATGAGATCGGGCTATGGGAGGAATTGCTGCCGCGAACCCGCTATGTCGGCGAGGTCGGGCTTGACGCCAGCCCGCGATTCTACAGGTCGTTCGAAACGCAAAAGAAGATTTTTGTTCGTGTGTTGTCGCTCTGCGCGGCGGCGGGAAACAAGATTGTCACGACGCATAGCGTCAGGGCGACCAAAGCCGTACTCGATATGATCGAGCAATACATGCCGCCTACGCGCGGTCGCGTGGTGCTTCATTGGTTCACCGGCACCGCAGCGGAAGCCAAGAGGGCGGTAGATCTCGGCTGCTATTTTTCGGTGAACGCGGAAATGCTCGCCAATGAAAAGCGCGCCGCGATAACCAAGGCGCTACCGTTGGATCGCGTTCTGACGGAAACAGATGGGCCGTTCACCCAGACCGATGCCCGTCCGACCACGCCGAGCGATGTATGGATCGCCGTGGAGGGTTTGGCGCGTCTGCACGGAATGCCACCGGTCGACATATCCGCCACCATCATGCGGAATCTGAAAAGCCTGCTCGTAGAACAGGGTTAAATTACGCGCTGCGCCCAATGCTCGTCGCAGCAGAATTATGCGCACTCCCCAATCGAATTAAGGCGTACAGCGAGTGGCACAACGATTGCCGTGGGCGATTACTTAGGACGAAGGTCTACAAAGCCGGGAGCAAGGGTGGCGCTCTCAGCAGCATGCAGTACGAGAGGATCCTTCAGGCAAAGCGCGAACTCCTTTCCCCTGAGGCTGCGATCAGGCGAGCAGTCAACACTCCACAGCCGCAGAAGGTAACCGGCGTCGGTAGCTCGGACTCGGACTCGTAAGATGTCGTCGACCATCTCATAGTCCTTCGCTATGACATCAGGTCGATCGACACTCGGATGCACCATCAATTCAAGTTCAATGACACGGGACCACTGAACATCATTCTCTGGTTTTTCGTATGCGCTCGCAGGACTGTCTTCTAGCAGGACAGTTTTGCTCATTCGAGTGAGCATGAAGTCTCGGAACGACTTGGATTTGCGGTCAAAGGCTCGAACGTGCCAACGCAGACCATTGTCGACGAGGGCAAACGGGACGATCTCTCGTTCGCTTGCGCCGCTGGTGTTCGAGCTGTATGCCAAGCGCACGGTAAGGCCGCGATAGATTGCGCGTGTGATGGTCGCAAGCACCCCTGCTTGCGGAAGACTCAGAGGAATGGGCACATCACAACGAACCAAGGATTCTGTGCGTTTGGCGGCGACTTCCCCGAAGCCTTGAGACAAAGCAGTCAAAGCGCGGCGTACCGGGTGGTCAAACACCGGGACAAACGACTTACTGGGGCGGTAAACCTTATCGGA
>Ga0307375_10006997_pt1 | contig 10343 bp, 10 predicted proteins | sample TR1MG_FD_202531 | JGI IMG/M metagenome (GOLD analysis project Ga0307375, IMG submission 202531) | Soil microbial communities from Risofladan, Vaasa, Finland - TR-1 | ecosystem: Environmental > Terrestrial > Soil > Coastal area > Acid sulfate soil | place: Finland: Risofladan, Vaasa | collected...
GTAGTAGCAATTAATGAGTTAACGATTGTAAACACTTGACTTGCTGCTGCTGCAGTAGTGAATCCTGTATATGTGCATGCAAATACGTTTGTATTTGATGTGCAAGATGCACCAGCTTGTGAGTCAATACCCGCAACCATTGTTACAAATCCCGCAGAACTAAGATCAATTGATCCACCACCTGTTGTAAGATCGATTCCACCTGCCGCATCTGATGCTGTTATTACAACGGCACTTGCTGCTGCTTGAGATGATGCAATGTTTACTTGTAATGCACCATCTACATCAACACCACCAGCACTTGCTGTTAAGTTGATCGCATCAGCGGACGCAAGTCCAGATAGTAGAGTAATACCCCCAACATCGGATTCAAGTTGAACAGATCCAACTGCAGTACCTTGATCAGAGTGGATTCTGATTCTTTCGCTTGTACCACCGTCGGCGTGAAGGTAAATTGAGTCGGTTGCATCTTCTGTTGATGTGATAACGACATCTAATGCAGCGTCCATATCGATTCCACCAGCTGTCGCAGCAAAATTTATTGCGTCAGATGAAGCAAGTCCAGATGTTAAAGTGACTCCCCCAACATCGGATTCTAGATGAATACTTGCTGCTCCAGTTCCTTGATCTGAGTGAATTCTAACTGTTTCGGATGTTCCTGCATCGGCATGTAGATAGATTGCATCTGCTGCATCTTCACCAGCAGTAACAATAACTCTACCTGCTTCAGATGTTAATGAAAGATCCGCTAACGCTGCTGATACTGTAAAATTAGATGCTGTTGCTGCATCAAGACTAATTCCTGCTGCTGTATCTACTGTTACCGCTCCAGCACTTGCAGAACCGACAGCAATTACATGTGCTGCTGCTCCAGTTGCAAGATTTAATGCACCCGCTCTTGTTCCTGTTAATACGTTAAAAGTTTGTGTTCCTGCTGTACCGTTACCTGATAAGACGTTTACAGTCGAGTTAGCTCCAGATGCGCCAGAAGAGATGTTAATAACTTGCGCACTTGTGTTAATTCCTGTTGCTACGTTTACAGTATTACCAGAAATTCCTGTTGCTACGTTTAAAGTCTTAGCACCATTACCAGTCGCAAGATTTGTTGTCATGATTCCGCTAGATACACCAAGTCCAAGTGTTCCTGTTTGTGCAGTACCACCGATAGTAATTGTTCCAGTTGTTGTCGCAGAGCCAATTGTATATGTTGAATTTGTTACGCCATCAAGGGTAAAGTTACCTGTTCCAACTTCTATTGCAACTGCTGTTGCTCCAGTATTATTTCCGATTGTGATACCTTGCGCAATTGCATTTACTCCAATGTCTATACCAGCTGTACCACCGTCTAGAACAATTTGAGTTGCTCCAGTTGAGTTACCGATTGTAATAATTCGTGCAGCAGCTCCTGTTCCAACATTAATTCCAAATTCATCTGCATCATTACCGATACTGATTGCACCTGCTGACGAATTCAATTCGAGAACACCATCAGAATCAAGAAGCATTGTGTCGTCGGAATTTAAAATAATGTCCCCAGCACCAGTTGTCGTTACAGTGAAATTACCAGTACCTGTATTTACTGCTACTGCTGTTGCACCTGTTACGTTACCTAAGGTAATTGTTCTTGCTCCTGCACCTGTACCAATGTTTACAGCACCTGTTGATGCGTCAGATGCAAGATTTAACGCTGATGCACCTGTTGTTATGGTTGCACTTGCTGTTGCTGTTAAAAGACCTGAAAAGTTTGCAGTAGTTCCAACGACAGCTGTAAATGTACCAGCTGCAGGAGTTGTTCCTCCGATCGCAGGTGGTGTTGCTAGAAGTTGAACGGACTTTAATGGTGTCATTGCAGTATCATCATTTGTACCTGCTTGCGCTTCTGCTGTTGTGGATAGTTGTCCTATCCCTGATACGGTTTCAGACCATGCAGGAGCACCTGCAATTGCTAATGCATCGGCATACGATTTAGTTGCAACTACACCAGTTTCGTACGGTGCAGCAGTTACTTTAACGATACCTGCAACAGTGTTTGTAGCTAAAGGAACTAGAGCTACTACTGCATCTGCTAATGTAGAAGGACTGATATAAAGTTGTTCGGATACTCCAGCAACTGCTTCATCAGAGTTTGCAGCGCGTGTAGCACCTGTTTTAGACTGACTAGATTGACGTCCGTCGTAAGATGTTGGTCTTGCGTATTTAGGCATTGTTCTCCTATAAGTTGGAATTTTAATTTGACTTCATACTATTAAGTTTAATGATGTATATGCAAGTGTAAATTGACAAAAAACTAAAATATAGGCATAATTATGCTTTTATGCCTGAGGTAGTGTGGAATATAAAAGAACGATGGTTAAGATACCGAAAAAGTTATATGACTCAATGAAAATGATGTGCGTTTTAACAGATAAAAATATGACGCAATTTGTTAATTCTTCTATTCAACTTCAGATAAGTGAACTGCAAAAAACAATCAAACCACAGGAAAAGTAAAATGATAGTAATATTCAAATTAATAATAGGAATTTCTTTTTATTGCTGGCTAGTCTACATGGATTAATCTTCAATATCTTGAATATTTTCTGTTAAAAATGACCAATCCTCATTAGGGTGTTTTCTTTTCATGAAATCTTTAACTTGATTCATAGATGTCGTTATTGCTTTAACTGATCCTTGATTTAAATTAGTAACTAGTTTTTTTGCCGTATTTTGAAAGTATGGATTTACAAGCATTTCTGTGCTTAAGATTCTTATTGCTGATTCAGTTCCTAAACCTACCAATGCTGAAGGATTTCCTGTTACAAACGATAATACCGCTACTGGAGTTCCGACAATTTCAGCTTTGTTTAAAATTGAATCTATTATATCTGGTTTTAATTTCTTAGATATATTTGCATATTTTGAATACAAATTATTTGTCATTTCAAAATCTTCAGCCAGTTTCGGACTTGTTTTTTTCAGTATTTCAGATATCGGTTTTTTTAATTCCGTTAATGCTTTTTTTCCTCCAGTAATGCTATTCCATTTCACTGATTTATTGATATCTTGCCAAAAATTAACCAAGTATTCTGGGGTCACATCTACATCCCGAAGCGTTTCTAAAGATTTTTCGATATAATTTAATGCTGCTTCTTTATCAGGCGATGGCGCTAATGTTTTAGATAATTCATTTCTTATACTTCCAAATTTGTTTCTTAAAGATATTTGCTCTGGTCTTGCAATTTTAGTGCTTGCTTCTGGAGAATTTTTAATATTTGAGTATGAATCACCTAGTTTTTCTTTTATTTCTGCAAATAATTTTTTTGTCCTACTTCCTTTTTTTCCAACTTTTGATAATGTAGCTAATTTTTTTTCACCTTGTATTAATGGGGTAATTTGTGATTCTGTTAAACCAATTTTTCTTCCTGCTTCAACTGTATCTTTTGCAGATTTTCCACTTGGAATAAGTTTTTTTGAAATTACAGAAGGTGCAATTGACAATCCAACTTCAGCAATAGATGCTGGAATCTCTCCTAAACCTGCTTCACGTATTGATTGTCCAGTAACTCCAGCAACTCCTTGTGTAGCCAATAATTTTCCACCTGCTCCTAATGCTGCTGCCTCTCCTAAAAATTTTGCACCTTGTCCTGCGATTCGTCCAGATGGTGTTTTTCCCTCTCCTATTCCAGTAACTTTTTCTATTCCTGAATTAATGTCTTCTGATGATGGAAGTCTATTAAATCCTCCTGTGGGATCGTAATCCGATAAAAGCAGTAATTCCCCGTATGTGGGAGATTCTCCAGCGTTCATTTTTTCTACTACTTTTGATTGAACATCATAAAGTGCTTGTGGGGGTAATTCTGCGTTTTCATCAAGTTGTAATCCGAATGCGCTTAATATATTCCCATATGCACCACCTAAACCTGAGATCCCTTTTGATATGAATTGCTCTCCAACATCTTTAATTGTATCAAACAAGCCATACGAATTTTTTTCTTTTTCATTTTGTTTTAGAATAGCTTTTTCGAAAACATTACCTTCTGTTTCTTGCTCAGTCGAGACCTGTTCAGATTGAACAATAGATTTAAATTCAGATTCGGTATTATTATTTGAAAATCTTTCAAATATATTTGTTTTCATTGGACTAGTCAAAATCGTATCCTAATTTTTTAGCTTCTTGCGCTGCTTTTTTTGGATCGTTATTAAATTGTTTTAATAATGATTGAACCATATAATCAGAAATTTTTGTTCCTGATTCAACTTTTTTAAATGTCTGTGGTTTATTTTCGGAAATTGATTTAATTGCTCTTAGATCATTAAATAAAATATCTTGTTTTTTCATTGCAAACTCAGACATTTGCTGATTCAACAAACGTCCTAATTTTCCTTGTGAATAATCTCCTTCTGATCGAAGTTTATCCGAAATACTATTTGTAAAATCAACTCTTGCCTGGTCTAATGCTAATTCGTTTTCCAACGCACGCATTACAGATAAGTTTGCTTCAACTGATCTTCCCATTTTTGGTAACATGTCTGAAATTTGCTGTTCAATCCACTGATTTGGTCGTGCACCTGCGCGTTGTATGTTACCTAGAAAATACTCTTTTCCTGCTGTTTTAAATAACGCACCTTCTGGTGATCTTAATCCTTCGATTCCTGTCATTTCTGCCATATTATCAGGTGTAAAAAATGATAAGTCTTTTGTAACAACGGCATCTCTCATTGTTTGAAGTGATGATCTTTTCTGAGGTATTACCATGGAAATTTGATCAGCTTCTTCTAGTAATTTGGATGATCTTGCAAGGTCAGATTTAAAAACATCAGACTCTCTACTACGATTTATTTTTGCTTCTTCTTCTCTACGTTTCAATTCTGCTTTAGCGGGTTCTGAAACTTCTCTATCTTCTGCTCCTGTTGATACAACTAACTGATCATCAGAAAGTTTTCTAAAAATGGAAGATTGGAGTTTTGGTTGTTGTTGTGATCCATAATTTTGATTCTCTCTACTTGTTGAATCTGGAGTTAACCCATATTGAGACAATCTTTCTTGCTTCGCTTTATTTTTGAATTCTTCTTTCTGCAACCATTCAGGATTATTTGGATTAATACCTTGTTGTTGTAACTGTTGATCCTGCTTTCTCTTTTCAAGGTTCTTCATCGTATTTTGGATATATTGCATCGCGGGTGCTTGATTCTCAGGACGTACAGACGAAAGAATCTTCCCGATGGACTGTTGTAATACCGCTGGATCATCTGTCTGTGACGCTTGACTTAAGATGTCTTCAATGGTATTTCGTTCTTGTCCACGTTGCATCCCTTCTGCAATATTTGTTCCTATACCTTGTGCAACTTGGAATGGAATATTAAATGACATTATTGCCCCCATCTTGGATCGTTAAGACCCCATTTTAAGAAATCACTTCCTTCTGGTTGAAATCCTTTTCTTTGGTTTTGACTCACCGGTGATGCTGGAGCTTGTGGTTGTTGTGAAGGTGAACTCGGGTAAAAACTAGAAATTGTATTTTGGAAAGATGGACTACTTAAATATCCAGATGCAGCAGCACCAAGATCTTGTCCAAATGACGTCCCAGGTTGAACACCCCCTTGCATTCCTAGAATGTTCGAGATTGTATTTTGTTGGCGATTCATTGCACCCTGTTGAAAATTCCCGTACTGCTCGTTTAACATCGCATCAAGATCGACTCCAGCGCGCGTTAACGTGTCTTCTAGTCCTGTTCCTCGATGTTGTCCTGATGCAAGGAATTGTTGTTGAATTTGCGGTGCTATTTGATTGCGAAATCTTGCTTGTGCTGGTTCCACAAATGACTTATTAAATGCGTTTTCATCCATGGAATATAGATCATTAAATGACCCTCCACCCTGTAATGACGCTAAAAGATCATCAACAAGTTTTCGTTTCTTTTTCTCAAGTCTTGATTCTCGGGGTTGTGAAGATCTCCCTGCAAGTAGACCCCCTCCGATCGATCCTAGTGCTCCTATCCCTGCTGCTGCTAATGGTGCTACCATAATTTATCCTTTTTAACTGAGGGTTGTCCATGTGACGACACTTGGTGATACGTGATTCGTCAACATCTCAACTTTGTTTGATGATGTGTTAATATTAATTGATCCCTGCGGAAGAAATGTATCGCCTGGATTCCCATCTGTCGGAACACCTGCAACAGTGCGTTGATAAATATCTGGTTTCTGATTAACTGCTCGTGCAAGATCAACGTACATTCTCTCTAGTTTAAGGACTAATTCTTCAAGCGATGTATCTTTATCACCGAAATTAAAATACTCTGGTAATCTAGCCACTTGTCAGACCTCCAGGTTTTGCATGAATTCGTATGGATGTAATGCGGATTTGTGTTCCTGGTGAAGTTTGTTTCAGCACAAATCGATGGAAATTAGCTTCATTATCAACAGTCATTGTTATCCACTCCCTGCGATTTATACTACCATCTGGATCAGGATAAAGTAAAATATCTTGTTTATATGGTGAATCATCTTCATTTTCATAAACATCCACTTTAAGAAATCCCCCTGTCACATCTAAAAGAAATTCTACATGTGAGATATAACAACGTCTCCCAATTGAACGATATGGATTAAAGGGTACCGTTTCAGCAGAGAATGCAATTAATTTTTGTATTGATCCATTTGCTGTATAAGCTGAAAATGTAGTTGAATCTACATCAATTTCTATTGAAGTTGTTGTCGCAGAGATTATGTTATACGGTTCAAAAGTAATTGTGGATTCTTCCGTGTTATAGTTATTGATCTCAGTCATTCCCTCAACATTGGAAATTGCTACTTGATCACCTGCAACGAATGGGGATTCTGAGACTGTAAGTATTGTTGTAGATCCTGGTGTAATGGCTGAAATGGTCGCATAGTAATCGTCAAAATCGCTATTAAGTTCATAAACGAATCCAAGATCATCTCCAGCTAATGTTTTTTGTGTTGCTTCTCCAAGACCGATTTCATTCCATAATTGCTCTGTAGTATCCCATTGTAACCATGATGGGTCAATTGTTTCGTCAATTTGATCCCATGTTAAATCTATACCGAGATCTGTTTGTCCGTATACACTGACTCGATAATCATATGTTGCCCATGTATCTTCTTCATAATTGTTCACTAAAACACTATCTTGAGTTAATGATTCGCTTTCAGGTGTTTTATACGCCCATAAGAATTGGTTTGTGTCTCGATCGAATCCACCGTAAGTTAAGTTAAAATCTTTTGCGTCGATTTCATTTTGTGTAAAATATGGTATCTTATTGTCGACCCGTAACGATTGACGCCCATCTGTACCTATGACTCCTGTTTTTCCTAGTGATTTGATTGTTGCGTCATAATTTACAGCTGAAAAATCTGCATTAGTTCCCAAAACTGAAGCGATTTTACGCGTGAAATATGGGTTAAATGCATCTGTTGTTTTTTCTGCTGTCCAGTTTGAGCGTGTAAAATTAACTACTAGAATTGGACCAAGGATTTTTACGCCCGTAATGTCTTCGTATGTATCAAATACGGCCTCACCAGATCCTGCAACATCAAATTTATCCCCATTTCCAGCAGATGTTTGAATTCCAGAAAATAAAATTGTCTGATTAAATGCTGTAGCGGCAATTGTTGGAGCTAAGAAATTTAGACGTCCATTAAAAAAAACTACATATTTAGAACTGGTTAAAGTTCCTGATGGAGGATTTGTGTAATTTGGATTGTCTGCAACAGATGTGAAATCTTTAACATTGGTTCCATCATAAAAAAATATTTGAGAACTTGCTGCATTCGGAGTAATAGAGTTACCACAAAAAATAAATCGTTCTGTATTTGTTGCTGTAGAATAAGATGTTCCAGAGACATATCCGTCTTTCGATGATATGTTAAATCCACCATATGCAACCATTGAACCGCCGAACGGAATTTGATCGAATACGCCTGTTGCGGTGTTATATTTGTTAAGGAAGTTTTGATCAAACACTAACAACTCTTTAGAACCATCAGGCAAAAAGTGCTCAAAGATACCGAATACGCGTGTTTGATTATCTAAACGTGGAGCAAAAAAACCGATTCCTTTTCGGGATTGAAGTATTTGACGATAAATATAACCGTTAGAAATATTTTGAAACGAATCTCCAGGCTGTAGATAGTTGACTCCAGCGCGTGAAATACCCGTTTGAAAACCTGTTATTTCAAATACTTCCAATTATCCCCCAAAACATACGAACCACCCTTGAAGGGGATCATATCTACTATTTGAAATAGTTTGAAAATTTATTTTTACAAATGTTGTACTTTTTACATTTGTTAAAGTATTAGAATTTCTTAAATATAATCCTAAATCTTTTGTTGTCCCGCTTGAATCATTACGAATTGCTCCTCCTACCACAAGGTAGTTTGCTGAAGGTAATGCATTACCGAATGTAATTGTATATTCTCCTTCTGCGTTTCGCACAATTCCAGGTGTTCCTGCTGCTTGTAAAGCTAGATTATGAGAATAAACAACGTTTGCTTGAGAGGGATTTCCAGCTGACCCATTAAAAACACCACATGCACGAATACCCAAAATTTGCATAATGTTCGGTGTGACGTTCCTTAAATATGCTTGTACATCTTGTTGAAATGTCGACTCTGTGGCTGTTTTAAAGCGCGTATACATCACTGAGTTCATATCTGTACCAAGTGTTGGATCAGCAGGTACAGCACCGATAGTGAATGCAGGTGACTGTATAAAACGATGTCTACCATCGAGATTTGCGTCTACATTCCAAAAGTGATCTCGAACGGTTACACTATCAGAACCAACAACACTATTGCCCATCTTAGTTTCTATATATACGGTATTAGCAGCCATCGTAGTTCTATTTGCTCGCACTGACTGCGTCCCAATCGGTGATACACTTGTCCAGGTCATTTTACTTTCCTTTCTTTTGCGGCTTTACTTTGGGACGTTTGGAATAACCCATTTCTTTTTCTGACTTCATTAGATTACGTGCAATTCCAGCAGTTGACATCTCTTTCAAAGATTTCTTAGCCATTTTTTTATTATAAACTTCATTTTCTTCAACATAATCATCACCTGATACATATCGTCCACCTTTTTTTGGTGACTTCACTTTTGATTTTACTTTCACTTTTTGCTCCGTTTTTTTGCTTTTTGTTTTTTAGTTCTGTAACCGTATTTTTCTGCTTCTGATAGCGCAATTGCAACGGCTTGTTTCTTTGGACGACCTCCAATTTTCCGTTCAATTTCAATATTTTGTTTGATAGATTTCTGACTTTTTCCAGGTACTAATGGCATCTTGTCTCTCCTTTAAATAATTTCCATGCAAGAACTTTTTTATCGTTATTAATTCTCAAACCGTCCCACCGATTATGTATTGCCCAACCATTTTTAATGGTTCCATCTTCAAATTTAAGTTGGCATAAATCACAATCGACAGGTAAATATTTTGAAGCATCCGCCCAACCTTTTTTATTGTAATGTACATCTTTATATAAAGGACCGTCTACTTTCACTTTTAACATTTCTCACCTAAAATCTTGGTGCAGCTCTACTATGTTTTACTTGGTTATGTGTGTGCGTCAATTGATATTTACGCTCACTTTTAAAAGTTGCTTCAATCATAGATCGACTTTCGCTATCATAACGATAATCACGAGCATAATCCACAGCAGCACCGTACACAACATATCTAAGCCAGTAATCATATTGTAAGTTTCCTTCAGATGTGATCTCATCTGCGTATTTATAACCGTAAATGTTGATTAAATATGCTTGTTCAGGAAGTGTTCGAAATACAAATTGATCGCCGTAAAACAACATATTTGTTGGATATCCACGGATCAAAATCTCATCGTTGTTGATTCCCCAGATCGAATAAAATTCACCAGGATCTTGATAAACGGGAAGCCTGTTCCAAGAAATGCTATTATCGACGGGATCAAGAACAGAGATGAAAGCAGTAATCCCTAGATTAACAAATCTTCCGCTTTGATCTCCAATTTCGTTGAAAGTATAAACGCCATCAGTCGTTGTTTCGTCAATCGTAAACGATAATGTTCCGAACAATTCGAACATCTTCACATCATCTTTCATCTTATATTGGATGAACCTTTGAAGGTATCCAAATAAAATGTCATTAGATGCGTCCGGATCATTCGCATTTCTACGACCGATTGCAACTCTTAATAATGCAATTGCTTCTGTAACAGGCTCTACCATTAATATGCTTCCGAGTAAACAGTTCTAAGCGCAAACCGTGGTTCTTTATGTGAGATTCTTGTTTCTTTAGATCCATCTGCATTATCAAACCACTTCCAAACCGGGGTTCCTTTCTCTGCAAGGTAGTTAATGA
>Ga0307375_10006998_pt1 | contig 10343 bp, 10 predicted proteins | sample TR1MG_FD_202531 | JGI IMG/M metagenome (GOLD analysis project Ga0307375, IMG submission 202531) | Soil microbial communities from Risofladan, Vaasa, Finland - TR-1 | ecosystem: Environmental > Terrestrial > Soil > Coastal area > Acid sulfate soil | place: Finland: Risofladan, Vaasa | collected...
TATCGGCAGTAAGACCAGTCTCAATCCAAGATGTTGTTGCCTTACCAAGTTCTGCAACTAATGTTGTAGGTGGATTGTTAGTATCCATATATACTAGGAATTTTGCAAGGTCAGAATCATCTGGTGTGATGTTTGACCAATCTACTTTCAATCCTGTAAAGACTGCTGATATCGTAGGATTCAATCCTCCCATATCCGGACCAGGGTTCTCTCCAGTTATAGTCGAAGGATTGTTGGATAGTTGATTGAAAATATCTCTTGCCCATACTTTGAATTTCAATCTTCGCAACGGACTATTCCCATTGTCTAATTGATTGAAATTGAATAGATACTTATATGAATTTTCTGTTACAAAGTCATATCTTAAATGAGTATCAGTATCAGCATTAAGGATTTCAATTTGAAAGTCTTTAACCTTTGTCAACTCTGAATCAAAGTCAACTGAATGAGTAGGAATGCTTGTACCATCATAAGGAGTGTAGCCTGTTGTATCAGTTGCAAGAACCATATCATTCCATTCAATTTCACAATCCTTCCCTGCCCATTCACCGGCAACGACTGCATCTTTCAATTGTAGTCCTGCAACATCAGGTGGAGCAGCAGGAACATCAGTAACACTAATCTCTGAAATTGTTAACCAGACTGATTCCCTTGTAAGACCTGTTGCCCTTACTCTGAAAGTATATGAACCAGAACCCAATGGTCTAAAATCATATTGGTTGTCAGTTGTTTCAATCAATTCATTATCTGCAAATGAACCAGTAGAAACCTTATATTGGACTTCATAGTTTTGAAATCGAACATCTCTTGTATGAGTCCATGACATTAACATACCAGTTTTTCTATCAGCTAAGGTTGAAATACCTTGAGTATCTTCATAAGTATATTGTTCAAGCTGCATATTTGTCGGTGGCGTTAACTGGCTGTTAGGATCTGGTACCTTTGTAATTGGCGCAGGTGTAAAGATTCTACCATCTTCTACTTCTGCATATTTATTTACATCATAAATTACACCAGTGATCTCATAAATGTTCGGTTCAATTTCTGTATTTGTAACAACTCTATATTCTCTCGGTACAAGATCCGATGAAGACATAATCCACATTGAATCTACTTGAGGTGCATCACCTGCCCAACTAGAAGCTAAATCAATAACCGTGTGGTATTGATCATCAATGGCATTGGTTATATCTCTTTCATCAAGATTCCCATCTGGATCCACAAATGACATTGCATAATTAGTTATTGGATTACCTTCGCTATCAGTACTCTCTAACAAAACACCATCACCATCAACTGTTACCTGATTAGCAGATACAGATACAAGACGACCACCCGCTCTGGTGTATGCCTCATGATTATCCATAACCGTAATAATGTCACCAGGTACAACATCTGCTTGATCCCATGATGCTCTATATGAAATTGTTTCAGTTTCATTCAACCCTGTATAAAGAAACCATCTACCAAATCTATATGCCTGGCCTCGACTTGTACATCCAACAGCAGTAATATCAGCAGGACGATAACCATATCTTTCAATACCGTCTTTATCATCAACTGCTTCAACTGTCAGTTTAAAAAATTCATCTGGGTCATTCCAACTCACATTGGCAACAGTATAACGAGTATCAATCGCTGAATATGAATATGTGAATAATCCATCTACAACATTTGCAGCTGTAACTAACTTGACAGGATCTTTAGGTGAGTCTTGTGCTACTCTCAATTTACCACCTGCCCAAAAAGGCATTCCCCTAAAGTTTGAACATATCATATTGATTGCATGAATGACTTCAGTTCGTTGCTGCATGACTCCGTTGAATGTGAACCTTGGTTCGAGACTACCGAAACCATCATCAACTAATTGGTCACAGTATTGGGCGATAGTTAGCAACCCCCATTCATCGACAAGACTGGCATCAAGTCCAAGTCCGTATCGCTTATTTGTCGCTAAGTCGTACAACACCCATGCAGGGTTGTTGGAGTATGCTCTTTGAAATGTACCATTCCAGGTTGAACCGTATGATCTGTCAACTGGATTATAATTGGAAGGTATTTGGATTCGAGTGCCATGTATTTCATATGAACGTGAAGGAACTCGTGAACCGAATTGTTGTGAGTTGATAGTTACACCAATCAAACATGAATCAGGATAGATTAAAACTCTATTGATGATCTGTGTGATACCTGCCCAATAAACATCATTCTGTAAACTGTTTGATTGTGATTCATCTGTAAGCCTGGCACATCTTATCTTCCAAGGACCAGGACCATAGGTTCTTGTTAGTTGTGTAAGTTTGATATCTGTTTGATAAGATGAAATACACTTACCATGTTTAGACATATTCTTTGCTGTCGTCCAAGCACCACCCGAAGGTTGAATCTCAATAAACCATTCAACAGTTGTTTTCTTGATATCACCATTCTCTGAATTGACTGCAAACAGAGATGGAATTGTGAATGATAATCGTAGATCATCTACATCAGGATCCGAAATGTTTTCCTGTGCGTATTGTCCTTTTTCTAATCTCTTATCAACTGATCTCTCAGATTCAGACGTTGGGTAATCCTTTAATGAAACACCATCAGGCGCACCAGGTTTAAATTCATATGTCGCTCCTTGAAAGTTATATGCTCCACCAGAATCACGAATAGGTATCTGATTGAAGTAAACACTTTCCTCACCATTGACAAGACCCTCAACTTCACCTTCACAAATCAAGTCGACAAATGTAGCAACCGCTCTTGATTGTAATGTATTTGGATCTTCAACCGGAGTTCGTGGTTTTGGTTCTTTACTTTTCTTTGAACCGATAATGAATTTATCTTCCATTTATATATCCTCTACATCTATTGCTGTACTTACAACTGTTGATCCGAGTAATACTTGACCATAAGCAATTGGGATTGATCCACCCTGTTCATTTGTATTTACTGCTCCATCGAAAAGGAAACTCTGTCTTTCATCTGGTTCTTCTCTTTGACTGTATTCAGGTGAACCAGGTACAGGTGTAAGCATCATTGCCACACCTGATAACATAAGACCAGCACCTAATTTGATTAAAGGTGCGCCTGCTCCGAAACCGTAAATTGATAGGACGATACCCACAACAATCAAAACAGCTCCCAATACAGTTGCAAGCATTCCTGCTTTCTTTCCTACAATTTCAGGTGCAATCCATATAGCACCTTCTTTGTGATTCATTCTGATAGTAACATCATCAAGTGCATGTTTATCATCAAAGTCACCAATACATACGTTATAGTGTTCTTCTTTTTTGATGTCTCGGATAAATCCAGGATAGTTGGCATCTAATGCACGAAGGGCGTCACTTACAGAACTCAAATTATTAAACTCATGTTCCTTGCCGTATTTCTCTCCCATTTCTCCTAAGAGATGAACTTTTCTAAGCATGTATATACCTCAAATATCCAGTTATATTTTGTCGCCATCTGTTAATTGGTTCCCTTCTACTAAGTTGATCATACAAATGATGAACAATCAAACCATCTTTCAACAGAATAGCTGAATGATTAACTACAGGTGCCTGAATCTTCATAAAGATTACGTCACCTTCCCTTGCTTTTGATTCGTCTATGAAATCGAATCCACACTCATGACAAAGATTCTCCAACATTGAAGGATCCTTTTCCCACCAGAGATTATCCCTTGGGAATTGCATAACATCATACCCTTTCAATCTCCAATAGTCTCTAACAATTGAATAGCAATCATAAAGACCATGAATGAATGGTCGTCCTACTAAGTCTTGTGGTTCAAGTTGATCTCCCCAAAATAATGTATGTTGGACTGCTCCATTATGTAGAAACACAATCCCCCATGGAATTGCTGTTTTGATTTGACTGATCATATCTTGCTTTGATAGATGGGGATAGTCAGCATGACTATGCATGATCGCCCTGACTTCCCCATTGAACTTCAGATATTCTTCTTGCCTTATTTTGAAATCATTAACAGGATCTTCTGCTACATTTACTATTGGGTGATAGTATTTGTCCAGTATGAAACCACATGCTTCTTTAGGGTATTCAGCCTGTGCATGTAGCTCCGCTTGTCTTACAATTTGTTTATCAAAGTATTCTTTCATATAAATTTTCCTTTATAATCTGAATCTTGCTACTGATGGGAACGCCCATGTCGGAAGCGGGTTGGGTTTCAATGTTCCCCAATAATCAACTTCAGGGGCTTCTGCTTCCATTCCAATGTACCATATGTTTGGAGCTGTTCCTGTGTCTAACCAATATGCTCCAACAACTACAACTGGTTCAGCATCTTGAATATAGATTGTACCTGATACTTTATTTGCTGCGAATCTCATCTCACAATCAGCCAACTCTTTTCCACAGTTGTCCTTACTCATATCCGCAGAATAGGCACCCAATCTATCATAATAGTATGCCCCAACATAAGGACATGTTGCATTTGTATAACTAAAACTTTCTGGAGGTCCCTCATTATATTTTCTATATGCCTGCCTGCAGAAGTCTCTTAAAATTTGTCTCTTTGGAATCTTGATTCCTTCTGAATCCATATAAGGTGCTAATTCAAATTCAACTGTTGCTTTTGTTTTTTGTGGAAGACTTCTAATTACAAAGATGTCCTTTGGAAATTCTGCTGCTGGATTTACTTCAGGTTTACCATCTAAATACTTCTCAAGTGTTCTACGTCTTGTTAGTTGTGCTCCTACTAAATCCTCAAAGTTATTTATATATGCCGCAAATGTTAATAGAACATTTGAAACAACCATCTTTGGTCTTGGCATTGATTCAGTTCCTGTAACCTGCCATCCACTTGTTTGCATATGAATTGGTGTGTATTCCTGGTTGGCGAAAGAAATAGGTGTGTAATCATTGTCAATTGATTCAGTGAAGTATAAAGTATCCACACCGCCGATAGGTGTCAAGTCAAGTTCAAATAAACTAACTATATTTCCTACAGCAAGGTTCTGTACATCTGCTGCTATTGGGGCATCAATTGTCATTTTTAACTCCTATCAAATACTTGTCTGAATGTTGCGTCTACATTTGTTAAATTCCTACCAGGAAAACTCTCTGACCAATTTGTACATATGAATTTCTTTGCAACAGACTGGCGGAATGGTATCCATGTGAAATTTTGATATCCTTCTAAATCCTCAAAGAATGAAACTAATGTATCAGCATTGGTTGAATCTAATGCCATAAATGATACTGACCATTCTTCTTTGATTGTTTGAATACCATCTCCGGATCTCTGATCGTATCCATCTCCAAGATCAGCTCTTAGGAATCTCGGTGTTACAGTCCTTTGGCTTGCTCTTGTTGGTTCAAATGGTAAACTTGCCATATCATTACCTCGCCATTGCTACTCGACTTGTTGGATTCAATACTCCACCAGGTCTTTGCTGTGCTGCTATTTGCATTTTAATCTTATCATCAATCGCTCTTGCGATATCTCTTGACATCTTATTGTCTTGTTTCTCATCTCCTGAACTGGTCACATTGATATTGTTAACCACACTAAGAGACCCGCCACCTAATGCATGATTAGGTACAACTGATCCTGCACCCTTTGGAATGAACAGTTCAGGTCCACGCTCACCTACTAATGCTGCTCGACCTGCTGATAGATCACCACCGCCTGCCATTGCAGGAATAGCAGTACCACCGCCACCGAAGCCACCCATAACTGCAGATCCTAACATACCAACAAAACTCTTGATTGCTTGTGATGCTAACATCTTTCCAATTGATTGAAGTATATCAACAATCATGTCTTTGAAACTATCCTGAACATTCAGCGTACCTTCCACAATTGAATCAAACATACTATTGAAACTTGACTCCATTGAATCCATAGCTGTGGTTAATGAATTGCCTGCCATGTCTTCAAATGCTACTTGGAAGGCAGGCCGTGAATCTTCAATTTCAGCACCAAACCCTTTCATCTTATCATTCATCTCGGCAATCTTTTCACTAAGAGGCATTATAGATGAACCTTCACCAAGGAACTCAACTATATATTTTGGTTCCTTATTTTGAGGATAAACATCTCCAAGGAGTTGCTTTATCTCAATGAGTTTTTCTTTATACACAGCTAATTCATCAAGTGTATTTTCAAGACCTGATACTTGATATTTATTTGCATTTTTTTTAAGAAATCCAGGATCTTCAATCTTATTAAATTCAGCTATTTTTTGCTTAGAAATAACTGTAGCTTTCAACGTTTTGTTTATTTTTTCATAAAGATCTTCAGCTTCTCTCAGACTTTGTGTAATTTGTATTTGAGATAAATTAGTAGTTTTCTTTTTAACTTCCTCAACCTGCTTGCCTACTTCTTTAACAGCCTTCGTAGCATCTGCTACTGCTTGCTTATCCTTATCCAAGATAATGACCAAACCACCCTTTGTATCCGCTTTAAGCTTTCTAATACTTTCTTCCAACTCTTTAAGATATGTTGCATCTTTAGCTTTAAAATCAGAAGGAAGGTCAAGACCAAGAACACTTAAACTCTGTTTAAGCTGTGTAGTTTCTTTTTGCATTGCTCGAATTTCTGATGCAGTTCCACCAAGTAGTTTTTCAAATCCTTCACGTAGTTCTTCGGTGTCATCTGTCCACTCTTCAATAAGATCAGCACCTTTTTCTAATGTATCAAGATCAAGTGTACCAAGGGCGTTGGCAAGTTTTCTAATCTCAGGATCAACAAATTTAGTCTCTTTCTTTAATTTATCCATACTATTTGCTGAATCTTCAATACCTTTACCAAGACCAGGAAGTTTTTCAACAACATCTCCAATCCAACCGCCTAAACTCTTGAAAGACTCTCCTAATCCTCCTAACTTCTCACCCCAAGATACAAGCCATTGGATTCCACCTTCAAAAAGACTTAGAAGTGCTTTAATAGCTTTCAATATAGGAGTCAGTATAGCATCAACTGCTTTCAATATCACAACGAGTCCCTTGAATGCTGCTGCAACAACACCCAGAATTGGGCTAAAAGCGTCCACAACTTTTGTAAATAATTCCCATAAAACAACAGCAGCTTCAATAAATTGATTAAGTCCACTATCTTCTGTTTCCAAGCTCTGTTGTACCCAATCAGCAAGTGCAATAGTAGCCTTTGCAAGTTCAGGTGCAATTTTTGAACCAACTGAAATACCAACTTTCTCAAGTGAAGCCTTAAGAGATTCCATTGATGCTTTGTAAGTCTTACTTTGTTTTTCAAACGCCGTGTCAGTTTCACCTGCTGAACTCTTCATGTTTTCAAGGGTTTGTACAAAGTCCTTTCCACCTTGAACACTTGTTAACGCAAGGATTGAATTTAGGGCCTCAACACTACCAAACAACTTACCCAGTACTTCGAGATCTCCACCAGTTTTAACTTTAACATCATCTAAGAATGCTGCAAACCCTTTGGACTTCAATGCAGAAGCACTAAAGTCAATACCCATCTTCTCAGCCATCTTTGAAGCTTCTGAACCAGGTTTAATGATATTTGTAAATGCAGCCTTTAATGCTGTGACTGCTTCTTTGGTTTTAATACCTTGTTTAGTTAGTGTAGCAATTGAACCGAACAATTCTTCAGTTGAAACTCCTGCACTCTTGGCAATAGGAGCAACCTTACCAATGGCAGATGATAATTCACCGAATGTTGTCTTACCATCCTTGACTGCAACAAACATTTGATCAAATACTTTGGTTACATGATCAGATGACATACCAAAAGCATTTAAGACTGTAGTTGCACCTTCAACAGCAGTAAGTGTATCTGTTAGACCAGCTTTGGCTGCCTTTGCTGATTCTCCAATAAATGCAACTGCGTTGTTAGGATCTACTCCAGCAGATATAGCTTGATAAAGGGCTTCAGTATTCTTCGTCGCCGAACCGAGGGCAGGTGATAGTTGAAGGATTTGATCTTTCAGCTTACCCATGTCAACTTGACTTGTATCAACCAGAGTTGACACATTGGTCATCTGTTCCTCAAAATCCCCATAGATATCTAATACTTTTTTAGTAGCAGCTACAGCTCCAGTAATAGCAGCCACAGCACCAATGATAGCAGGAGCAGCTTTCTTCCAAGCATCACCCATCTTACTACCGGATGAAATGGCATTGCTTGAAAATTGGTCCATCTCAGCTGATGCAGCTTTACCATCAACTACAATCTGATATTTAATCTTTTCATTTGCCATATCTTTTGCCCTTGATCGACCTAACTGGGTCTCTCTTTCTATTGGATTCAGCTGCAGCAGCTGAAACATAGATAATTATTTTTTGGATTATTTCTTCTTCCAATGATTCATGTTCCGCCAAAGCTAATATGGATTGAATATCTGGCATTGAAAACACAGCAGCTCCACCAGCTATATGGTTGAACATAAAGTTGATATACTTATCAACAATTAAGATAACTTCTTCATTCTCGGGCAATACTTTTATGTATCCACATGGGATACACTCAGGGAGTCTCCCTGATCTTTCAAGTTTCCATTCTATACACTCTTCACAACTTATTTCTCGCTCTTTGGAGTTTCTCCATCGGGCGATTCCGATAAGTTTTTTGATTCCTTCTCCTTAACTATTCCTGCGCCTTCTTTCAATTCAGATGCAGCGTCCATCACAAATGGTCCAATCATCTCAACATAATCAATGACCATCCCCTTATTTTCATCATTACATGGTAATTCCTTACCATTCTCATCAACGATGCCTTTCCAGTCGACGATAAGCTTCGTCACCATGTTTTTAATCTCACTAGGTGACATTTCAAAGTTGGCTGTATCGGATGGTAATCTTTCGAGGGTGTACATTGAGAGAGGACGAACTAAAATTTTAACTTCAGGATTGAAGTCTTTCCATTGTGGTGAACTACCTTTTTTGTTGAATTTCATTTTTGTTAATCTCCTTTTCCAGATGTTTTCTTATAAGGCGAGCTGTAGGCAGACCACATGTATAGCAGTCGGGTTTATCTTTCTTGCCCATAGCTTTGATTTGGACGCACTCTTTACATGCTACCCTGCTTTCACGGAAGTACCATGTCGACCATATGAGTAATTCATATAAATCAGTTTTGAGTGCGCCCTTTAATAAATCAGCGAGAGTCATTTTTCCACTTCCCTCCCTTTACATTACGGCGATTGACGTGCTATCGGTCCGTTACCTGTGATTGTTGCATCAAAGGACACAACTGAGTTGTTGTCTGAAGTAATAGTAACTGAATCAACAAAACAAGATGCATCCGGGTCAGTTACTGTATCAATGTAGTAGTAACTTGTCGAATCCATATAGAACCTTAGTGTTGCTAACTCTGTACCATTTTCAGCTGCTTCTAAGAATTGAACAGCATATGCATCGTCAAGATCCATCATACCGCTAATTGCAGCAGTCCAACTTTGCATTCCTCGTGCGAACTTGGCCCAGGTGTCACCGAAAGATGTTATATCTATAGTTTCATTTCCGATTGTCACGGAAAGAGTTCGCATCTTAGCGATGGTATTAGTACCAAGCTTGATTCGTGAATTTCTACCTAGAATCTCACCCATAATAGAATCTCCTGTTAACTCTCTAAACCACTTTGAGAGTAAAGTATTGAAAAATTCAAAACAAACATTCCTGTCTGTTCTGTTGCTCCGCCATAGGTAATAACTACATTACCCAGGTAAGTATTTTCGTAACGTCTGTTACTTGTTGAATATAAAAAATGTTCACAATCATTAATCAGATTGTAGAACTTTGTGTAATTGTCCATTGCATTTGCGTCTACGTATCCATATAAAATGAACACAAGTCGTCTAAATACAGTGTCGTCCATTAGATCATCTTCTACAGTATCTTCAGTTGTCCATAATCCAAGAGCTGGTAACATTGCCATTTCCTCAGGATCAAATACACCGACCCGAGTATCATGAACAGATACAACAAATCCTGACAACGCAGCATTCAGATCAGCAAATAACTCATTAACTATCGTTAACCTTGTTGTCATAGTTTTAAGCTCCTGTTAATGTAATCAACTATTTCTCTTGACATCCTTTTCTTATTTCTTTCAATTGAATTTGCCAGGAATGGTCTAGGTGGAATCGTAACTGATTTAACCTTAACCCAACCGTTTTGTCCCTTGAATGTAAGATATTGCTTGGCACTTGCAGTAATAACACCACCAAACTCATGAATGGCAGCATAAATTGCATCTGAACCAATCGTACCCACATACATATCACCAGCTTCATAAACTCCATATGATATTGAACGTCTTAAATAGCCAGATCTTGTTTTTAACTGATTCGCTCCTGAGAAATTCTTTCTTGCATCACTTTCAAGATTTTGCATTGCGCTTTTTA
>Ga0307375_10007001_pt1 | contig 10342 bp, 13 predicted proteins | sample TR1MG_FD_202531 | JGI IMG/M metagenome (GOLD analysis project Ga0307375, IMG submission 202531) | Soil microbial communities from Risofladan, Vaasa, Finland - TR-1 | ecosystem: Environmental > Terrestrial > Soil > Coastal area > Acid sulfate soil | place: Finland: Risofladan, Vaasa | collected...
TTGTTCTCCGCCCACTCACACTGTTTCAGGAGTGATTCGGCAAATAGTCTTGCTTCGCTAGCTGACATGCAACGTTGATAGTGCTTCCACTTTCCGTCCATGAGCAATGCATTGCGAATAATCACTCGCACCATTTTTCTGTCGCCCAAGTCAAGCGGCAAAGCAACCATGTCCGTCTTGTTCACGTCAACATCCACCACAGTTTCATTCATCATTTCTTCTCCGGTTCATACAAGACACTTACCGCCGCACTGTCGAAATCCTCACGGCACCCGTTCCCGTAGTGAACCTCCACTATGCTCCCGAAGACCATGATGTTCGTAATCATCATCCCCCGACACGCCGAGAACGGAGTCGGCGCCGGCCGCCCCACATAGTACATCTGCGTCTCCTCCGCCAACACGCGCATGGCAACTATCTTGTACCCCCGTTTGACGTGCCCCACGGTTCCATCGGCCAATGTTTGAGTTTCCGACGGTTTTGTTACTCGCTTACGGGCCAACCGACACCTCCTGTCCCGTCACCATCTCCGGTGTCAATCCCATAGCGGCATTTGGCGGCGGCGCGCTCTCGACGGGCTGTTCTTGCAGACCGCTCTGAGTATTCTGCGTCGGCTCGCCGCCGCCTTCTGCCATTGTCATTGCTTCCTGGATCGCCGCTTGGAACTCCGCGAGCAAGGCCTGCGCCTGCTGGGGATCGAGTTCCTGCAACGCCTGAATGATCTGTACGATGTCGTTGCCCGCAAGCAACTCTTCCTTGTTGGGCACATCAAACGCATCCAGTAGCCACGGAAGATACGCAGGCCCGATCTGCTGCATCAATGTCAGTGACTCGTTCTTCTTCCGCTCCTGGTCGAACGGGAGCGCCGTGCCGACTTCAAGCCGCAGGTCGAACGTCGCATCGAAGTTGCTTTGGCTGCCGAACTCCATCACGCTCTGCACACTGTTTTCGCCGAGAATACGCACTTGCTCTTCCGGACTCATGTGCCGTTTGTCAATCTTGAAGACCCAGTTCATCACATCGAGCGTGTGTTCGTCAAGACCCCAAAGAAGCAGAGAGAGATTGATTCGACTGTTTGTCTCGCGCCGCAACGCTTCGGTAGCGGTCTGCTCCTTGCCCGCCCCGCCCTGTATCACGTCCTGTACACTCGTCCCCTGCCGCAGTTCCTCACGCAACGTGTCGAGGTTGCCGGCCGCCGCCTGGTTCATCGCGGGAGGGGCAAGCCGCTCGACCGCACCGCGTTGCTTCGCGCCGTGCACCAGTTTGATAATTGCACCCGGCACCGACCGTATCGCATCGGCTAGTGCCATTCCCTTCGGCACCACAACAGCATCCTCTTCCACCAGCCACGCGGGAAGCCCGAAGAACTTCACGTTCGTGAGCATGAACATGATGGAGATGTTGATGTAGTCTTGCAGCGTCTTGACCATTTCGACGCCGTTCAGACCCCGCCACGTGTGCGGAAGCAGACCATACTGCCCCACCAATACCGGCCACTCGTCATAGTCCCAGACCTGTCCGCCCTCGCTGGGTATCGCATCGAGCTTTGGGTTGAGAATAATGTTCTTCCCCACCATCTCGATGTAGCGACCAAACGGATACTTCGGGACTTCGATCTCGTATTCCTCTTCCCACGTGTCCTTGTCGTACCGCTCACCCGATTCGGCGTCCACTCTGAAGCCGGTAGCCTCATCAAGTTTGGTGATTCCCTCCAGATCGGTCTCCTCAACGGGTCGGTTCCGAGTCCGCTTCACCTTCTGGCTAGTTCTGTCCTTGAACCACAACCGAAGCAATGTCACCTTGGCGGGTTTATCGCTTCCGTCCTTGCGGTAGAATTTGTCCTCCGGCTTCTTCAGAAGCAGGTTCGCAAGTTCGCCCTCGGCAGGAGCGCTGTCGGCTCCGGCATCGCGGTGCCCCGTCTTGTACGACGTGCCCTCCGTTGCCGTTGCTTCCTGATTCTTGGTAACGATAATTCCCCCCTCATCGCCACCCTGCTCGTATTCCCACTCCACGCCCGCCGCCCTCTCAATCTCGTCCTTTGCATCGGGGTAGCGGTCTTGCAGGGCTTCGACGGAGACCGGCATCTTGAGGTAGACAAACTCTGCGTGGTGAATGCTCACGCTCTCAGCGGTCGGGTCTACACCCACCCATTCAGACCGCAATGCCTGCACGACCGTGCGGCCCTTCCATTCCTCGTTGACAGCATCCCACCCGCCGTCCGGCTTCTCATCGCGGTAGATATAGGTGGCATAAACCCCCGACGCGAAGCCGTCCTGTAACCAGTCCACTCGCCGATGCGGAATCTTCACCCCCTTCTCATACTCCCACTGGAGTACCCCCTGCCACATCTCCGCACCGGGAATGTCCCCGTCCTCCTGCGGATTGGCGAGCACCTTGGTCTTCTGCTGACAGATGAGCGCGATGGTCTGCCGTTGGGCGGGGAGCAGATAGTTCGCCTGGATTCGCTCCCACCCCTTCCTCGTGGCGATATTGTGCAGTTGGTCTCCGTAGATGTATCTGATAGCCTCTCGATACATCTTCTCCCACTGCTTGTTGTCCGCCTCCGCCACCTTCACCATCGTGTTCACGCGGGAGGCGAGTTTAATCAGGTCGGGTGTTGCCTTGTTGCCTTCAGTATTGCCCTTGGAATCAGCCATCTATCACGATACCTCTTCAGGGAGTTCGTCGAACGTCCGCGCCTCTTCCACGTCTGCCTCTGTCACGATATCTTCACGCAGACCACCGGCTCGCCCGCCCGCGTTAATGCCCTTGAGCACCGCTCGCCGTGTCTCACGCAGAACAACCCACGTGTTCAACACGAACAGACCAGCCACGCCAAGAATAATTGTTGCGAACAGTATCACGATACTTCCAGTTCTTCCGCCCCTTGCGGCTCCTCAAGTTCTGCCAGCATATCGTCGCGCCCGCCGTCCCGCATATAGCTCCCTACAGATGTCCCGCCATCTATCGGGTGCATCGGTGCCAGATACGCCGTGCGTGTACGCGGACAAGTCTTATGAACCCGGTAGGCGATCATCCACGCGAACAAACAGTCGTCGTGGAAATCCTTCCCCGTCTTGTGCTGCATCTTGCCGCGCTTGTCAACAACGAAACTCGACTCCTCCTCGTGCAACCGCCTGCTCAGACAGATAATCTCCTTGCCCTTGTCGTGGCCGGACGTGCCCCGGCACACCGATATCCAGTCATAGATCAAACCGTTCCTGTTCGACGAGGTGTCAGTCACCCAACCATATCTGCCGGGATCGGTGCCCGCCATCACGTCGATTGTCCCCGTGCGTTGATACAGGTAGACCGCAAATCCATCGGCAATCAACTTCTCAAGTGTGCTGTAACCGGCGTTATTGATTTCAGGCGTCATATACGCCCTGTTGAAGAAGATACACGCCTTCTCCATCTCGTCAGCCAGTTCGTGCGGAGTCGGTCGGCCACAATACTCGGCTGCCGTCTTCAACTCCTGCCGCTCAAGGACACCTATCGCCGACAAGTCCGGCTCGCTACGATGGTTCATCGGATCGGAAAGTTCGCCAAGCGCCACGTCCGCCGCCATCGCATAGTCCCACCCCTCCGTCGGCATCTGCCAGATTCGCCACACGCCAAGCGTGTCTTCGGGCAGTTCAGCCTCTTCAAACCGCACCGACTTGTGCGATGGATCGGTCCATTGCAGATACCCGATCTTGCGGGTGTGCCGCTGAGCCGCTTCCTGCTTCCTGTGCCGCTGAATGATGTCGGCCGGGATCGCACCGCGCCCCGAAAGGAGGAAGGCTTGGCCCGGATAGTAGGGATTCTCCTGATGGAAGAGATCAAGGTTCTTACCACACTTCTCCTTGAGCACCTTCCGCCGCCAATACAGGTGCTCGCGAGTAACCTTCTCCTGCCCGAAATCCTTGATCAGTTGTAACTCTTCCGAGTCAAGCGCTCCGCCTTTGTAATTCCTGGGAACCTTCAGGTAGCACGCCGGGTCTTCTATCGGATTGAAAAAGATAGGCGCATACTCATCAAGTGCCCCTTCGTGCTCGGTCTGATGCGACTCGGCGGTCTTATAACGGTCAGCATACTCGCCCACGTCTCCGTTCGCCGTAGACTCGATTACAACTATGGTGCCGTGCATTTCAGGGACGCACGACATCACCGAGTTCAGCGCCTCGGCATCGTGCGGCCAGAACGCAAGTTCGGACGGGTGCAGATAGGTAAGGGTATCCGACCGCTTCAGCGTAGTCTTGCCGGCCGTCTCCACCTGGAACTTCGAGTTGTGCGGAGGCTTCCAGATCAACTCTTTTGCATTCGAGTGCATCATATCATCTTCATCCCAGTCCGGGTTATAGGAATGGGCAAGCCTGATACGATCAAACAGAACCTTCGAAGCGTTTCCATCGTGGGCACACACGAACGCATTGGTGTTTGGGTTGTTGCACACCAGCGCGTAGAACAACATGTCAATGAACGAAGAACATCCGGGTTGCCGGTGCTTCAGCACGATAATGCGAACCGGAAACCCCATCATATGTTGGGCAACGATCAGACTAAGCAACCGTTGCTGGATCGGAAGCGGCACAAACGGAACAAGCTTCGCAGCTTTGTTCTTGATCTTTATCTTGTCCGCCCACCACTCCAAAAGCACCTTCGGATGGGAAAGCAAATCCATCGTCATTCGGTTCAGATTCCTGCGGGGTTGCCTTGTCTGATAGCTTGGCTGCTCCAGCCAGCACACTATTCACGATATGCGCCATCTCCGGCGACATCTCCGCTTCCTTCTCAGCAACAGGCGCGGGCGGAGGGAGATTCTGGACGGACCCCGGTTGAGTTAGTGATTCCGCCCGCGCCACGACTGCCGCTGCTTCCTTGCTGTCGCCCTTCGCCAGTGCCATCCTCCAGACAACCAGCAATGCCCGATATTGCGATTCCACGGTTGTCATATCGCCAACATATGCACAGGCCGCATCAATCTGCTCCTGTTTGAGGTTGATGTATCTGGTGTTGCCAACCTTCTCAAACTCCAACTGCACCAACAGGCATTCAGGGAGCGGGTCAATCTTCAGTGGCACTGTTCACCCTTTACGCGAGAGTAAGAATGCGATGCCCTGTTCTCCTCAATCCATTCCTCACCGTCTCTGACCAGCAGTGCGAGATCGTCGAGCTTTGCATCGAACGCTCGCAACTCCGCATCGATCCTGGCACCGATGAAGAACTTGCGATCATAACCATAGCCCGAATGCAATATCCGGCCCATCGCAAATCGTGGCGTGCCACAACGATATTTCATTTTTCACGCCTTTCCAGGGAAAAAAGTCCTTTTGTACTTGACTTCGCCGGGAACATGTGGTATACTGTTGCAATGGAGATGGAACCATGAACAGAATCTTCTACAGCAATCATTGGCAAACCAATCTCATTTTGGCAATCTTTCTGGCTCTATTCTTGTCACCCGTATGGCTACCGATCCTTATCTGGCTCATGAGAACTGGGTTCTGTAAATAATAATTCCGCTCCCGCTCGTCGCGGGGCACAGGCTTCTGAAATAAGGAGAACGTCATGAAGCCAGCCATACTGCTCAGTTGTCTACTCGTGTCCGTGTCCGCCCTGGGTGGCGTTTATGAACTCAACTTTACACGACCGTTTGAACGCGCCTTTGTTACCATCTATGTGCCATCCGAGGTAACTGTTTCCGCGCCAGCAGCGCGTCTTGTCGGCACCACATCATGCAACGGCAATACCACCTACCGTTTCCGAATCTTGGCTTGCACCAAGAACATCATCGTAGACTTTTCGCCGACTCCCGCCCACTGGAGTCCGTCCGCATCTATCAGCGTCCGTTACTCATCGCGCATCCAAGACGCCAACTGTGACGGTGCGGTCAACCTCATCGACCTCATCTTTGTCCGTAACTACATCCTCGTGGACATCTTATCCGCCAACGCTATGCAAGCAGATATCAACCTTGATGGCGTCATTAACATCCTGGACTTGCTCGCCATCCGAATTGCCCTTTGGTGATAGAGACCGTAGTTTGTCTGTGCCAACATCGGTCTAACCAACCCAGTCAGCCGCCACGAGGCTCCCCGCTCCGTCCAAGGGGCGCCATCTCATGTAGACGACGATACTTCCCGTATCCCACGGATCGGTTTCTCCGTTGCCCTCAATTAAGCCGCAGGCGCCACGCTGCCAGACGCTGCATACACCGGCCTCCACAGACACACCGCCGTAAGCGCCCCGGCTGTGGCCCAAGTCGCGCCTATGGTCAGCAGCACAAATTCGCTGCCATAGGCTGCGTTTGCCGTGATCAGGTAGGTCTTGAGCGCCGTGCTGTCCTTGACGATAGCTGGTGTCGCATCAAACCATGTCATGCCGATATCGAGAGCCGTGTTCACCGTCGCTGCAATATATGCAGTGGCCACCGTCCCGTTGCCGACACTCGCATTCTCGCCGCCTGCCGATACGCTTTCCGAGACTATGCAAAAGAACTTGGCTTCGACAGTTCCGGTGATATCGAACAGATATGGGTTCGCCGTTGGACGGGAGACGGACTTGCTCGCCATCCTCCACCCGTTGTAGAGCGTGTAGCTGCTCAGCAAGTCCAGCGCCGCCTTCGCGCTGTCGTCGGCCGCTGCCCCCCCGTCCCCACTGAAGGCGCCGGTTATGTCGTACAGCGACTTCCCCGCTGGCAGCGCCGTCCCGTTCACCAGCGAGGCTACGTCAAAAGGGGGCATGACCGATGCACGCTGGCACCAGACATCGATTGCATCCGCTGTGCCGATGTACACGAACACCTGGTATGCGCAGGCGCCCCGCGTGTCCACCATCAGCGTCGCGGGCGTGTTGTCGGCGGGCGAATGTGCGTAGACACCCAGCCCCTTGCTCGTGGTAGTGATCGTGTCCGCCCACATGTCGCCCACGGTCGCCGTTGCGCTCCCGATATCGTCCGAGTAGATCAGTGTGCCGGCCGTAATCACGCCCGTGGCCACAACCTCCGGGACAAGGGGCACCGCATCCGCACCATCCACCACCGTAGCCGCCCTGCTGTAGAGCACCACCTTGTAGTTGCCCGTCTTGTCATCGGTCCCCGCCGCATCCCGCAGCCCAAACTTGAACCGCAACATCGGGAAGTTCTCGGTCGAGCGAATGCCAGACGTGCCCGCCGTGGTCGATGGGGCAGTAGTGACACTGGTCTCGACCGCAACTGCCGTAAACGAACTAGCCTTCGTCGCGCCGTCCAGAATCAATTCCAAGTCGTGTTGCAAGGCACCCAACGCACTGGTTGGAGCCAGAGTACGAGTAAACATGGTGTTCGGAGCCGTGATAGCCATCGGCAGTATCTCCTCGTGCCAATTCAAATAATGTCGTCGCCTATAGTAATTGTGACGTAATTCCCCGACTTTGGCAACGGAAAGTTAACGATTTGCGGACAGATGCCTAACGTTGCCTAAAGAATCGTACTTTTCCACTAATTTTCCTTGATTATTTCCGCTACTTGTGTTAAACTGAACTATACTCAGCCACGGCACGTTGCGGTACTCAGCCGACCGTTCCAGGGTCGGCTATGCAAAAACCTAAGAACCCGTCCGACTACCTCACGCCCAAGCAGACGGCTGAACTGCTTGGCGTCTCCACCGATTCCGTCTACCGCTACCTCCACACAAAACCGCACATCTTCAAGGCGGTCCAGTACGTGACCCCCGGCGGCCACTGGTGGATTCTGCGCGCATCGGTTGTGTACTACCAAACCACGGGGAAACCGTATCCTGAGAAAGGAGACTGACCGTGGCGAAGATGCTGGAGATTAGGCGCTGCATTGAATGCTGGCGCGTTTGTGACTTCCGCGTAGGCGATCAATATCCGCTTCCGACGGACTGCCCTCTCGACGAGGCGCCCGCGCCCTACTCGGCAGAGAATCCGCCGAAAGAAAATGACCTGGTACTGGTACAGCTCGAGGACGGTGAGCAAATAGGATTCGTAGAATGCGCGAGCGGGAAACACTGCAATGTGCGGCTTGCGTATTCTCACCCATCAGAACCCGTGACTGAGCATTTCATGGCAAAGGAATTGAGGCTGCACTACCGCCCGCCTTCAGGAGCCACCACTTAATGTACTACGACCGCACCAACGACCCCCATTGGATTCAGACATATGGCGGCACACGGTTCTGGCCCCTGTCGCCTCATTCTTACGATGTGTTTATTGATGACATCGCCCACCACCTGTCCCTGATCTGCCGCTTCTCCGGTGCCTGCAAGTACCACTACAGCGTGGCGCAGCACAGCATCCTCGTCAGCACACTCGTGCCTGATGATTGCCGACTCTGGGCACTGCTCCACGATGCGGCCGAAGCCTATCTCTCCGATGTGGCACGGCCCGTAAGGCGTCAACTCGGAATCGACCACATCGAAGCGCCAATCCTCTACGCCATCGCCGAGAAGTTTGAACTGGACTGGCCCATGCCCGAAGAAGTCCATTGCGCCGACCAGATCGCACTCGCCACGGAACGCCGCGACCTCATGAACCCGTGCAAGTTCCAGTGGGGGCAGATCAAGGGTGTCGCACCCGATCCGCGCAGGATCATGCCGATGTCCAGCATCCAGGCAAAAGAAGATTTTCTTGACATATTCAACATGCTTACGAAAGGGCAGTAATATGACGTTCCACGTCCCCTGGCAGCCCGAACACTTCGCGATGCTGATGCAACTCCGCGCCGACCCCTCGCTCTCCTGGCAGCGTATCGCATCCGAACTCACCCGCGAGTTCGGCATCCCGCGCACCGGCCAGGCCGCCCGTTTCGAGTACAGTCAGTTGAAGCTCAATGGCGAATTTGAGGTCGGCCCCGTCTCCTATTACATGCCGCAGGTGCAACCCACCCCCGCACCCGACAAGCCCCAGGACGCCATCGACGTACCCAATGTCATCCTCATCTCCGACACACATTGTGGTTGTCGGCAGGCCATCATCAATCCCAAGGTCAAAATCACCCTTGATGGGGGAGGGAGTTACGAAGCATCGCCCTTCCAGATCGATCTCTGGAACAAGAAGTGGGTCATTCTCTGGAACACCATCGTGCCGCGTTGGACGAAGAAAGAACCGTTCGTCATCATCCACCTGGGTGACATCATGGACAGCGTTCATCACAACAGCACCACGCAGATATCACAGAACCCGGTCGATCAGAAGCGGATCGCCAAGACCGTGCTCTACCCGCTCACGCAGATGAAGGGCTTCTCCGGCCTCTACATCATCAGGGGCACCGAAGCTCATTCCGGCGCGTCATCGCACATGGAAGAAGAACTGGCACAGGAACTTGGCGCCATACCCGACAACTGCGGGAACTATGCTCGATATGAATTATGGAAATACGTCGGAACCGGCTCCATCGCCAAGCGCGCATTGATCCACTGCATGCACCACATCGGCACTACCGGCAGCCAGCATTATGAGTCCACCGCCATTCACAAGGAACTGATCGAAGCACTCGTCGAGGCCGGCAGATGGGGCAGCCGCGCCCCGGACTACGTGATTCGCGGGCACCGGCACCGATACATCGCAACCAGAATCGCAAGCGACACCGGTCATTCGATGGGCGTTGTAGTCCCCGGCTGGCAGGGCAAGACCCCATTCGTGTTCCGAATGCCGGGTTCACGACAGAGTGTGCCACAGTTCGGGGCGGTGCTCATCCGCGCCGGCAAGGAAGAACACTACCTGCGCGAACAGTGTTGGGTCGGGTCGAGGCAGATACCGGAGTAACAACTATGCGTTCCGTTTTCTACGCCCTCGTCATCATCGGGCTTGTCGGCGGCGGCTGGCTCGACTTCTGCAAGGGCAACTACAAACTGGCCGTACTCGCCACCCTTTTCGCGGCGGCGAATGCGGTGGTGTTCTACTGGAAATGAACAAAGTCTACTACAACGACAACGATCCGGCCTGTTGCGCTTGGATACGCGAGCTTGTCAGGGCCAAGATGATTCCCGATGGAGAAGTCGATGAGCGATCAATCGCCGATGTCAGACCCGAAGAACTGCGAGGGTTCGGCCAGTGCCATTTCTTCGCCGGGATCGGCGGATGGAGCTACGCCTTGCGGCTCGCCGGCTGGCCCGACGACCGACCTGTTTGGACGGGCAGTTGCCCCTGTCAGCCGTTCTCGGCGGCGGGAAAGCGCAAGGGCACGGCAGACGCCCGGCACCTGTGGCCGGAGTTCTATCGGCTCATCGGCGAGTGCCGCCCTCCAGTCGTGTTTGGGGAGCAGGTTGAAGCGGCGATTCGACTCGGCTGGCTCGATGGAGTATTCGCTGACTTGGAAGGATGCGGCTACGCCTGCGGGTCGGCCGTTCTGCCTGCTGCG
>Ga0307375_10007002_pt1 | contig 10340 bp, 10 predicted proteins | sample TR1MG_FD_202531 | JGI IMG/M metagenome (GOLD analysis project Ga0307375, IMG submission 202531) | Soil microbial communities from Risofladan, Vaasa, Finland - TR-1 | ecosystem: Environmental > Terrestrial > Soil > Coastal area > Acid sulfate soil | place: Finland: Risofladan, Vaasa | collected...
CGGCGGTGACCTCGATCAATTTGCGGATCAGGCCGCCCGGCGTACCGACGCCGCCGTCGCGAACGCGCATATATTTGTGTTCGGCGCCGCGCGCGCGACGCTTGTAGTATGCGATCTCGACAGTACCGGCAGACGGGTTGCGCAGACAATCGATCGTCAAAGCCTTGCAGCACTCGATCTCCAGCCCCGTCTGTAGAGATAGCAGCGTGAGCAACGGCGGCAGATCGGTGGAAAGGAGGTGGTGTTTGCCGTGCAGATCGGTGCTGCTGGCCGAGACCGGCAACTGGCGGCGCAGGCGGATAAAGTAGAGACTTTTGAAGGCTGGATCGCTGCTATCGATGTGTCCTTCCTTCGCGATCTTCGTGTAGACCGCAGCGGTTGCACGGCGAAGAGCATCGTCGCCATCGTTTCCAAGCGGAGCGGCAAGGCGTCGAAAAAGCCGATCCACATCGGCCCGTGCGGCGTCGCGAAGCTGGCGGGCCACAAAGGGGCTGTAGGCATCTCGCGGTCGTGAGCGTCCTGCGGACTGCGTGCTGGTGTAGGTCAGCCGGGCGCACAACCGTTCGTCCAACAGGCGTGGGCAGTCGGCGTCGACGGAGCGCAGCGCCAGTATCACCTTTGCAAGAATTGTATGGCGGTGAATCGGCGTCATGCCGCTGGCTTCCAGGGCTTCCTCGAAGCCATCGATGTCCTGGGCGTGAGGTCTCCCGGCAACCGGACGTGCGGCGAGCGCTGGCGCAGATAGACGAAAAAGCGGCGATAGCCCTGCATGTGCTGCTTGATCGTGGTCGCAGCGCCCAGGGTTCCACCGACATCTGCCGCGCGTCGCAGTGCTCCGGCAAAAGGAATGGCCAGGGCTCTCGGCTTAAGATCGGTGAGGTCGACCATGACGGTGCCGCCATAACGAGCTTCGACGGTGAATCGCAGGCCGGCGACGATGTCGGGCGGCTGCGACTTTGCTCTATCCGATAGGAAGAAGCGAACGGGAGTGCCCTTGCGGGGCCGCGTGTTCATAACGACCGCGCCGATGGCAGGAGTGCCAACAGTTCTTCGACGGCCGCATCGACGGTATCGGCGCGCATGGCTATATGATCGAGGTATATGTAGGTGGTGGTGAGATTGGCGTGACCCAGGAGGCGCTGAACCTGCTGCAATGGGTCGCCGAGGAGCTGACGATAGCCCTCCATTGACGCAGCGGGCAGCGCGGCTTGGCATAACCGGTGCTGTATCAGCATGGCCAGCATGTGGACCGCAAAGGTATGACGAAGCTGATGGGGGCTAATCCGGATCGCAGAGCCGGCGGTGGCGCAGCGCTTTGCAGCGCGTGCAAAGATCACCTCCCATGAGTTCGGCTGTACGGGTTGGCCGACCTCTGTCAGCCATAGAACAGCCGGTTGCTGTGGTGTTCCATCGTCATCACAAAAGACTGCTCTGCTGCGTTCCTCGGGCCCGAGCCTATCGAGTGTAATCGCACTTCCGTCGTGCAGGGTCGGTCGTGCCCCAGTGCGCCGGGCGATGATGAAAATAGGCTTCTCGACGGTCTTCCAGCCGAGGCGCCGCTGAAACTTTGCGACGGCTGCGGCGCGCTCGACCGTGATGTAAGCCTGTATTTGTTCCAGCAACCGGCGCGGGACCAGAACATTGCGTCCACGGTTGCCCTTGGTGAGCGCATCAGGAAGTTTAAGCCATGCCTGTCGATCTGTCGTCACATGGCGATTAAGCGCAGATAACTCACATGCCAGCAGGAACGACGCTTCCTCCAGCCGCAAGCCGGTGGTGACCAGAAGTTCGGCGAAGAGGCTGTTGCGCGCCCCGTTGCGATCTCGCGCCCCTGGACGTTCGCGCCCGCCTGGAAGAAACCCCCGCAAGCCGACATCGCGGAATAGCCGATAATCGTCGAGAGTGACGAAGCTCACATCGGACGGGCGGGTGACCTGTTCATAAGCGTTGTTGCGCGCCGCCATTTGCGCGCGGCGTCCACCATAGCCCCGGCGCCAGACAGTGCGGTGCGTGAACGGCACCTCCGCCGTCAGCCCTTCCTGGGCCGCCCATCGATATAGCCGATCGAGGCAGGCGACAGATCGATTCCACGATGCCGCTGAAATACGCTGCTCCGCGTCTTTGCGTCGGCGGGCCCGGTGATAGGCGAGAACATTTTGACGATCTGCCTGCCAGACGGACCTTCCGCAAGCTTCCGCGAGAAACCGCAACCAGATCAAAACGTCGTAGCCATAGGCGCGCAGAGAATGGCGGGACCGCACACCGCTCAGGGGAAGATCGAGAAAAAAGCGGTCGAGGTGCGCATCGTAGAGCGCACCATCGCGCAGAAATATGGGGACATAGGCATCGAGACCGGCGGCATCTCGTCGTTCTTGAATTGTGATAGTGGACGCAGCTGAAAAGTTATCCACAGCCACTAAACCCTCCCCCGGACCCCCACCCGGGGAACGGCATCAACAGGAGGTGTTCAATTTGCCCGGCGCTCTCCAGGCCGGCCTACGCCAGCTCTTGGGGGAGCGCTACGGCCGGCCTGGAAACCGCCTCCGTCACGTCCTGCATCGACACCAGCATGACGGAGCATGTCGGTGCAGACTGTCAAGATAAGGCCACCAGTTCTTCGGCGGCATACCCTTCATCGCCCCAGCGTTTGCGACCGAACGCGCGGTTGAGGCGAGTCTCATGGCGAGTCCAGTGAACGCATTCATGTCCGAGGGTGCTGTAAAAACTTTCGGCATCGCGGAATGCCTCGAAGCGCGGCATCTGCACGAAGTCTTCGTGGACAGCGTAATAGGCGCGCCCGCCGCCGTAGCGAATGTCGGCGCCGGTGTTGCGGAAGAAAGCTTCGGCTTCGGTGATACGTTGCACGGGATCGAGCACCGGGACAGCCGGGGCGGTGTATTGCGCGGGCAAGCTGTTTATCTGTTCGCAGTTGAACACGGTGTAACCCTTGAGGAAGGGGATTTCACGTTCGACATCGTCGCCTTGGTCGTTGGTCTCCGTGCGCCGGATGCGGTCGGCATAGACGACGAGACTACCGCGCTCGCCCTTGCGCACCTGGCCGCCGAGTTCCTGTGCCTGCTTGTAGGTCATCCAGATCGGGCAGCTATAGCCGCGCGTCATCGCCTCGCCCCACAAGGAGAGCACGTTGATGCCGCGATAGGGCATGAGGTTGTGGCGCAGCGGGCGCGTGATGCGTCCGGCGGCGTGCTCGGCGCTCCAGGGCTGGAGCCACGGACGCACGCCCTTTTCCAATTCGGAAACGATACGGTTGGTGATGCGCGTATAAAGATCGACTTTCTCCGTTGACATGGGATTTTCCCTTTCCGCTTGAAGCCGCGGGATTGCGGCCTCGATGCGGGGGCCGGAGGGGCGCGGGGCCTCGGCAGCGGAGGGACGATTTGCGGAAGGGGTATCTCCCGGCCTGCACAACCCCGGACTTGTTCCGGGGCGGAAGGCTGGGGAACCCGCAAATCGGGCACAGCCCCTGTCCCGGAGCGCCGGGGTGCGCCCCAGCACCGCGCCGATCGAGGCAGCCTCGCGGCGAACGGAACGGTCACATGCTCGGAGAATGCTGTCTTTTACGGGCGTTCATGCGACCGCGCTCAGCGGGACAGCCTGCACACGGCTGAATAGCCGGAACAGCCGGGCCGGGCGCCGACGATGGCGCAGGCTCTCAGTCTGGCCGAACGCAATTCTTTGCAGCAATGTGCTCGGGAAATCGACGGGGCGATGGCGCACCCTTCGATCTGCACGGCATACCTGCGGCATACGCGGACGCGGGTGATCGCGGAACACGAGATCGGACTTGACGCTCGACAATATGTGCGGAGCAGTGAGACCGCTGGTAATCAGTCAGGCAGAACGATCGTCCTTATGGCGCTCGGGCGCGCCTCGGCTGAGCAGGCAGGGCGAGTGTCTATTTGCAGCGTATAGCGCGCATACCGTGTTTCTCACCACAATCGTGGACAACCGCAGCATCCCTTGACGCGCCTGTTGCGCGAATTCGGCGCAAGCCGGCGCAATCAGGCACCGCCCATTGTCGTCAAGATTGAACCTCTGCGCGGACCCTGGCGGCGTACGCGCGGCATGAGTGCCTCTTCCCAAGATAGGGCACCGGCACCGCGTTCCAACCGCTTGTCACCTCACAGCCTGGCCTCGGCCTCAAACAATTTCAATGCGACAATGATCTTGTTTGAAGCCGCACTATATGGCGTTCCCCGCTCAAGGGCGACTTGGGCCTCCTCGTATTTTCCCTGGCTGATCAGTCTTGCGATCCTGTTGGCTTCGAGGTGCAATTCCGAGTGCGCAATAACGCAGTCCCAATAAGAGTGCAGTCGGGGATACAGATGTTCCGCTTCGCCATGGAGCCAGTGTCCCAAGGCACAGGCTTGATCGTTGCCGACAAGCGTCAGGTCGATCTTGGATCTCGCCGCGATTGCCGTCCGAAACGCCGCCTTCCAAGTCAGATGAGTCTTGATCGCTTCGTCAATATCCATGTGGGCCCCCACTGTTCCTCGGTCATAAAGCTCCGCTGCCTAACCGACCTTTTTGGTCAAGAGGATTTCACCCCAAATACTGCCAGCGACTGCCTTTCCTTCGGAAGCTTGCCAAACGTAGCGACACACGGCTGCCATGCAACAGCGACGATCTCTGACGGGCCGTGCGGCCATGACCATTTCCGCATCAGGCGACCTTGGGTTCATGTGCGACCTCGGCCATAACTCGGATATGGGGGATGCTGAACCGGGCGGTCGTTCCTACGCCAGGCTTGCTGATGATCGACAGGCGCCCACCATGCAGTTCCACCATCGCCTTGGCGAGCGGAAGTCCCAATCCGGTTCCCGCGTGCTTTTGGCTGTGATGGCTGTGGATCTGACTGAAGGGAATGAGGGCGATTTCCGCTTCGCGTTCGGTCATGCCGGGGCCCGTATCGGTGATATCGACGATCACGTCGAAATCGTCGTCGCGCGTCACCGCGATCGTAACAGCGTCACCGCTTTTGGAGAACTTGATGGCGTTTGACATCAAGTTCATCAGAATCTGTGCCATCATGCGCTTGTTTGCGAAGACATGAATGGGCTCTGAAGGCGTCTTGACTGCGAGCCGGACGCCGCTGTCATTCGCGATGACCGTCATTGCCCGGCACACGCGCACGATTTTTGCCGTCAGATCGACCGGCGTATTGGTCTTGATGTGGTCCACGCCGGCTTCGATCTTGCTGAGGTCCAGGATGTCGTTGACGAGACTGAGCAAATGCTGGCCGCTCTGGTGAATGTCGGAAGCATATTCGATATAGCGCGGCACGCCCAAGGGGCCGAACGTCTCGGATTTGAGAATCTCGGAGAAGCCGATTATGGCATTGAGCGGCGTGCGCAGCTCATGCGACATGCTAGCAAGAAAATGCGATTTGGTTTCGCTGGCGCGCACGGCTTCGTCACGGGCGAGAATAAGCTGACCCACCACCCGCTGAAAGCGCCGGCGCGCGGCGTGAGCGCGCCGGTATTCCAGACAGGCAATTGTCGCGATGGGCGTACCGAACAGGATGGCTGTGATTGTTCCCTGGGCCATGCACAACCATTCTGGAAGAGAACCAGAAAGGCTCCAGAACAGGGCTGCTGTCCCAACATGGGCAACAATTAGAAGAGCGACGACGCCGGCCACAAGTTGGAAGTTCGACAGCGGCGCAAGCCATTTGTCATGCCATTTGTCGAACCACAGCGCCGCGAGCTGTAGCAGCGCGGCGACTGACGCGGCACGCATGGCCCGCCTCTCCGAGGATAGTTCGGCATCCGCCGAATCCAGAACGGGACCGCGCATCGATAACTCCAGCCAGCATTCAACCGTCCCTCTCAGGTGAAATCATAGCTCAGGATGGGTTAAGCAAAGTTTCTCGCAATTGCGAACTGATCTGGTAATGATAGGCATTCGCAGATTCTATGGTGCCGTCCTGCCCACCGGCCAAAATCGGCCCGCCGACAGCCTCTCGACGGACTGAGGAATGCGTATTTCCACCTTGCTGAACGCAATTCCGATGATTTTGCGTCTGTCGCGTCACAGCGCACCGCAGCGAACGATACTGTCTGAACGCCGAGCAACGTCGGAAACCAGCCGCATGCGCGGCGGGGCCGTCCGCCGATATGTGCCCGGATTGGGCCGAGACCCAGCCTCACAGTCGTTGCAACGCGAACGTTAAGGTGCGCCGCCGTCCAGCTATTGCGGTCAATGAGAACCGTCATCGCCGACGCGGTCGTGCCATGGGATGCGGCTTTTTGCGTGTTGTCGAATCGGTCCGCACCGCAGAATTGCCTATCGGGATCGCGACCGCTTACCCGTTGTCGTCATCAGCCTTGCGGCGCGCGATCTCGGCATCGATCAGGGTCACTGCATGCAGGAGCCGTTCGCGCATCAGCATATAGCTCTCCATCACGCCGTCTTCGCCGTCGTTCGGTTCGTTTTGGTCGATGGAGATGACATCGGCGACGAGATCATCGACCGATACTTTGGGCAGAAGATCGCGCTTGTACATTTCATCGAAGATCTCGTCCGATACCATCAAGATATCCGGCCCGGCCTGAACTCTGCCTTCGCTGTCCATCTGCACTTCGAACGGGATTTCGCTGAGGACACGGCTGTGAATCACATCCCGGTCCAGTGGTACAAGAACGCCACAGCGATGGCCTTCTACGTCTTTGAATCCGGCAACGAATCGATCGCTGTCCGACAGGTCGTTCTCTTCGGGTTCAAGAAACGGTGTGAGTTGCAGAGCGTCGGTCATGTCGGTCTCCTTTGGCCAGCGGGCTCCCCTCGCGGCGCAGAATGACGCACGCACCCGATCCGCTCAAGCAAAATGGACAGCCCACGAAGATAGGTTGAACGATACGTCCGTTTTTGTTCTTCCGGCGAGCGCTGCTCGACATAATCCGGAAGCGCCGGCCGCGACGTCGGTCTTTGACGAGACGGCGGCCCAGCGCCGCCACAAAATTGTCATATCGCGCGCCAGGCTTGGCGCGTAGGGCCAGCACGGCGCTCTGCGCCACGTCCCGATCTGGTCGAATATCGTTCTTTGCGGCAACGCGCTTCGCAAAGGGATGAGGCGATGGTGCGCCCTACGATCTTCACGAGATGCCTATGGCATAGGCTGGCGCGACTTTGACCAAGCGCGCCGCGCCGGGCTAGGCGTAATCGCCGCCGTCAAAGCTGCGGGCAAATTCCTTCTGCCAGAGGTTGAGCGTAACCGGCGCTGTGTTTGTCGCCATGACGCGATCAGACCACCAACCGTTCTAGTTCGCCGTCGTTCTCTGGCCCAACAATCGTCATGGCGGGCGACAGCGAAAGGTCTGGAAGCGCCGGGTCGGCAAAACTGCGACCGGAGATTGCGACTTCGGGACCAGCATCGAGAATCTCAAGGACGGTGTTGTTCAAGGATGCGGCGCGTTTGGCCGCCTGTTTTTCGTTGTCCGCGCGGATATAGGCCGTGGCGTAAATCTTGATGTCGATTCCATAGATCGGCATGGGGGCCTCCTACTGGTTGACTGCGGGGGCGGTGGGCGAGGCTGCGAACGGATCGACGTCCCGGTGGATAGGTTGGGCACGCCCCATCCAAGGTTCGGGGCGGATGCAGCGCACCCAATCGGCGAAGCTGGGAATAAAGCCCAAATCTTCCCGGACATGCTGCTCTCCGATAAACCGCACCGGCACGATGCGGCCGGTGGCGATCTTCAAGGTTGGCCCGAAGAAGCGTTCCAGCATGAAGATGCCTTCGGCATGATGGCGCAGCGCACGATGGCGGAAGTCGGCGGTGATGAGCTTGGAGGGCTCGTCGAACCACTGATGCAACGGCAGATAATCTTCGACTACGCCGCCCCATTTCTTCACCGAGGAGAGCGCGTGGTGATAGCAGTGTCCCATGTTCCGCCTCCGTCAGAAGATGTGCTGGGTATATTCGGAGGTCTCGATGCGCTCATTGTAATCGAGGGTGATCGAACGGTCGGCCACGTCGAAGGTGAACTCGCCGTAGGCGCAGCGATGCGCTCAACGCTTGGAAGGCACGCTGCTTCTCCTCGTAGTTGCGCCAAATATCCTTCGGGTTTGGCGTGGTTTTGTCGTCGGTCATGTCTGCCTCCTGTTTCGTGATCGGTTGCCGACGCCCCACCCGATGCCGAGCGCTGCACCAAGTGCATGACGCTCACCGCGGACGCCTCGCTCCTTCAGTCGCGCACCTGCCCCCGGAATGGGGTGGGCGGCGGTTTGCGAGCGGGTGCGGCCGTCGCCGGCCGCGAACCGCGAAGGACTGCAGGTGGCAGTCCGTAGCGGCCGCAGCGCCAGCGAAGGACTGGCCGCCGGGGGTGGGGTATCACCCAGCCTGCACGGAGCAGCGCGCAGGAAGGCCGGGGAGCCCCCGGCGGCCAGTTTCGCAAGAGCCGGTGCGCGCCGCACATCCGAGAGCCGCCGCCCACCCCGATTCCGGGGCTGGCCTTCAAAAGGAAGTGGCCCGCCAAAGGTGGGCCGCCATAGCATTTGCGCTAGGGTCGCCATGCATTAGCATCGGCGGCACGACATACGCATCTGGCCGGAATCGGATCTCGGCGTCGACACGGGCGGCGAGCAAATGGCTCGGCCTGCGGCCTGTATTGCAAATTGCGCTACAAGATGCTATAAGCCCTTCTGTTGATCAGGAGCGATCCATGTCCCGTGCGGTCGAACGCAAGGATTACCCGTTGTCGATGCGCCTGCCGGAGGCAGACATCGCCATCATTGATCGCGCGGCCGGTTTGCGCGGGCGTTCGCGCACGGATTTTGTGCGCGACGCGGCCGTGCGCGCGGCGGAGCTGGTGCTCATGGAAAACACGCCCATTCGCATGAGCTCAAAAGGCTTTGATGCCTTCTTGAAGGCGATGTCCGGGCCGGCCACACCGGTGCTGGAGATGGTGGCGCTGGCCCGCCGGCGCGCCCCCTGGGAGACAGGTGGCAAGAAGACCAAGAGCTGAAACGTGTCCCTCAGCAAACCGGAACTGCTGACCGCCGCGCATGATGTATCGGACTTCTCCTGCGGCAAGCCCGCGCTCGATCAATGGTTGAAGACGCGCGCTCTGTCGAACCAGCAGAAAGGCTTTACCGCGGTCCTCGTCGTTCACCAGGCCGGCCGCGTGGTCGGCTATTATGGGCTCGCGCCCACGGCGGTGACGCCCAGCGCCCTGCCCCGTGCGATCCGCACCGGACAACCACCCGATCCGGTGCCCTGCTTGCTGCTGGGACAACTTGCTACGGATCTGGCCTGGGTCGGAAAAGGAATCGGAACAGGCCTCGTCAAGCATGCGCTTGAGCGCTGTGTCACCGCCGCGGAGCTGGTCGGCGGGCGCGCTTTGATGGTGAGCGGCATCGACCATGACGCGGCGGCTTTCTGGCGCCGTCGTGGCTTTTTGACCTCGAAAGACGATCCGTTCCTGCTGTACCGCGCGATAGGCGATATCGCAGCGTCCCTTGCCGCCGCTGCGCCAATTGCTTGAATCGCCAACACGGAAACGGGAATATGACACAGTCATATCAAAAGTACGATAAGCGATAGCAACAATCGGCGGGATGAATGACCGGCCAGCCCTTATGGACCGTAATGTCGGCGTGGCGTGTATGATCTGTGGCCTTGTGCCCGATGCGGAATCGGACGTGCGGAGTGTTGAGGCGTGACACATTCTCATCTCCTTGCGGGCCTCATGAAATGGGCCTGCCGCGATCCGTGGCGCGACGCCTTAGCGGACAGGCTGGAGCGCCACCTCGGGCCGGCTTGCGATGATGCCGGAATCGGCGCCAACGATTTGGCCGACCTCATCGGCGAGGATTGGCTGGCGACGCTGTGGGGCTGCGCCTTCGAGGATCTGGTTTCCAGAACGCTCGAAGACGGCCGCAATCTCGCCGATGACTATCTGAAGCGGCGCGGCTGGAAAGAAACCGCTGCGACCCGCGCCTATATCGCAGCGCTGCGGGCCTCCCGCCCCAGCCTCTATGAGGTCAGCGGCATTGTCGTCGGTGAAGGCTTTCTGGCGCGCGATCTGATTGCCGGCGGCGAGCCGGTGCGGGTGTTCGAGAAATCCGCGACCAAGAGCCTGGTGCAGTGGGACCGCATTGCCACGCGGCTGTTGACGGTGGGAACCAAGACCCAGATTAGTGGCGGCGTTCTCAAATTCGATCACGACGCCAGCGAGGAGGTTCTCGTTGCGATCCGGCCATACGCGAAGGCCACGCGAAAGACGGTCGCCCGGCAAGACGATCTGCCTGCAATGCTGAGCAACATCTGGCTGAAGGCCGCGCTTGCCGGAGTTCTTAATCCGACCCAACCCGTGATC
>Ga0307375_10007004_pt1 | contig 10339 bp, 9 predicted proteins | sample TR1MG_FD_202531 | JGI IMG/M metagenome (GOLD analysis project Ga0307375, IMG submission 202531) | Soil microbial communities from Risofladan, Vaasa, Finland - TR-1 | ecosystem: Environmental > Terrestrial > Soil > Coastal area > Acid sulfate soil | place: Finland: Risofladan, Vaasa | collected...
AGCTGTATGGCTGGGACGTCTCGATGCGGCCACGCACCGACACGAACGGTGCCATCGCCACCATCGTGTTCGATTGAGGCGTGCAGGTACCGGTGTGTCGTGGGCGCAAGTTGTGGGAGCGGTTTCCATGGGTGCGGCTTCAGCCGCGATGCTCTTGGTTGATTCTGGCGAAGAGCATCGCGGCTGAAGCCGCTCCCGCAAGCGAGCACCGCTCGGGAGGCTTTTCGACGTGCGGCAAAGTCAGACCGGCTCCAGCCAGCCCCACTTGTCGTTCGTACGGCCATTGAACAGGCCAAAGAACAGTTCCTGCAGGCGCAGGGTGACCTGGCCGGCCTTGCCGGCGCCGACCTGCTTGCCGTCGATCGAACGGATCGGGGTGATCTCGGCGGCGGTGCCGCACATCAGCACTTCATCGGCCAGGTACAGATATTCGCGCGGGATGTCGCGTTCGACCACTTCGATGCCATCTTCGCGGGCCAGCGTCCTGAGCGTGTCGCGCGTGATGCCGGCCAGGATCGATGCGCTTGCCGGCGTGGTGTGCAGCACCCCGTCGAACACCAGGAACAGGTTTTCGCCCGCACCCTCGCTGAGCAGTCCGGTGGAGGCCAGCGCGATGCCTTCGCCGAAGCCGAGACGGCGAGCCTCGCGGGCGATCAGCTGACCGGACAGGTAATTGCCGCCGGCCTTGGCGCCGGCCGGGATGGTGTTAGGCGCGAAGCGTTGCCAGCTCGACACGCAGGCGTCGATGCCGTTTTCCAGTGCTTCGGCACCCAGGTACGGACCCATCGGCCAGGCCGCCACGGCGACGTCGATCGGAGTATCGGCGGACAGCCCGAAACCGCCCAGCCCGCGCCAGGCGACCGGGCGCAGATAGGCGGCACCGAGGCCATTCTTGCCGATCACCGCACGGCAGGCCGCAGCCAGTTCATCGGCGGAATACGGCAGCACCATGTCGTAGATCTTGGCGGACTGGTACAGCCGATGCAGATGGTCGGTGAGCCGGAAAATGGCGGCACCGTCCGGCGTGGCGTAGCTGCGGATACCTTCGAATATCGACGAGCCGTAGTGCAGTGCATGCGACATCACATGCGTGGTCGCCTCCTGCCACGGCTTGATGCGGCCGTTCTGCCAGATCCACTCGGGGTATTGCTGCGCCATGTCGGTTCTCCAATCGGGACTGCCCATGATAGCTGTTGAACGTCCGTCCGGCATGCCATGCCGGCGTGCTGCCGATCGGGCCGGGTCACTCGGTGTGACGCAGCCAGAGGCAGCCGGAGCGCTCTACGACCCTGAAGCGCAGTTCGTTGTGGCTGTCGATGCCGGCCGTGTGCAGGACCAGCTGGTCGCTGGCGGGTGGCTGCGTGCGAGCCGGGGTTGCGACGAACGGACCGGTGCTGCTGTCGGCCGGGGCTGGCGGCAATGCGGTGCTGCCCGATGGCGCGATGTCGCCGGGCGCATCAACCCCCAGCAGAGGCTGCCGCACCCATTCGCCCAGCGCATGGATATCGGCCAGCGCTGCCGCGCGACCATCGCCGTCCCAGAGCATCAACCCCGCCAGGCGGTTCGCATCGTGGTTGGCGAATGCCGCGATCACGTTCTGGCGCAACTGGCCCAGATCGGCTGCGCACAGCTTCGACGGCAACCGGGCAAGCCGGTCGCTGTCGGACTTGGCGACCGGGTCGAGCGGTGTGGCCTGCATCGCCGTGCAGGGCTGGTCGGTGAACAGCAAGTGACCGCTCGCATCGATGCAATGATTGATCGGTGACTGCGCCGCAGCAGGCGCGATCAGTGCAAGCAGACACAAGGCGGGTGGCAGACGCATGGTCCAAGCATACGCGCGCCAGCCATCAGGAAAGTTGCTGCAGTACCGACTGGGTCGCCCTGGCGCGATTGAGCGTGTAGAAGTGCAGGCCCGGCGCGCCGCCCTCCAGCAAGCGACGACACAATTGCGCCACGACTTCGGCACCCAGCGCGCGCACCGCGTCGGCATCGTCGCCGTGCGCCTGCATGCGCTTGGCGATCCAGCGCGGGATCTCGGCGCCGCACATGTCGGAGAAGCGCTTGAGTTGGCTGTAGTTGGCGATCGGCATGATGCCCGGCACGATCGGCACGTTCACGCCCAGCCGGCGCACGTCGTCGACGAAACGGAAGTAGGCATCGGGGTTGAAGAAGTACTGGGTGATCGCGCCGTTCGCTCCGGCGTCGATCTTGGCCTTGAAATGGTGCAGGTCGCGCAGCGCGTCGTCCGCCTGCGGGTGGGTCTCCGGATACGCCGCCACCTCGATGTGGAAATGGTCGCCGCTGTGTTCGCGAATGAAGCGCACCAGCTCCGCGGCGTAGTGGAAATCGCCCGGCGTGGCCATGCCGGACGGCAGGTCGCCGCGCAGCGCGACGATGCGCCGGTAACCGGCGGCACGGTAGTCGTCCAGCAGCGCGGCGATCTCCGCCCGCGTGCCGCCCATGCAGGACAGGTGCGGCGCCACCGGCAGACCATGCTGCGCATGCAGTCGCTGCACCGTATCGCTGGTGTAACTCAGGGTCGAGCCGCCGGCGCCGAACGTGACCGAGGCGAACTCCGGCTGATGCACTTTCAGCGACTGCGCGGCGCGATCCAGCTGCGCACGCTGTTCGTCGGTCTTGGGCGGGAAGAATTCGAAGCTGATCGCCGGCATCGCCTGGGTTCCTTGTGAGCGGTACTGGGGAGTATATATCTCTTGCTCGCGATGAAGCGATGTATTGGAAGATGGGGATGGGGATGGGGATGGGGAATGGGCGGATTTTGCTTCGGGTCGGGCAAGACCCTGTTCTGCCATGCATGAAAAAACAGGGCGCCTTGCGGCGCCCTGTTTCCTGCCTACCCGGCAAGCGGAGTACGGTTCGTTCCCGTTCCCGGTTCGTACTCAGTAGCGGTAATGGTCCGGCTTGTACGGGCCTTCCACCGGCACGCCCAGATAGGCGGCCTGCGCCGGGCTGAGCGTGGTCAGCTTCACGCCGATCTTCTCCAGGTGCAGGCGGGCCACTTCCTCGTCCAGCTTCTTGGGCAGGATGTAGACCTTCGGGTCGTAGAGATCCTTGTTCGCCCACAGGTCGATCTGCGCCAGGGTCTGGTTGGAGAACGAGTTGGACATCACGAAGCTCGGGTGGCCGGTGGCGCAGCCCAGGTTGACCAGGCGGCCCTCGGCCAGCAGGAACAAGGCGCGGCCGTCGGGGAACACGTACTTGTCCACCTGCGGCTTGATGTTGATCTTCTTCACGCCGGGCATGGTGTTCAGCGCATCGACCTGGATCTCGTTGTCGAAGTGGCCTATGTTGCAGACGATCGCCTGGTCCTTCATCGCCTTCAGGTGATCGAGGGTCAGCACGTCCTTGTTGCCGGTGGTGGTGACGTAGATGTCGCCGCGACCCAGCGTGCTTTCGACGGTGTTGACCTCGAAGCCTTCCATCGCCGCCTGCAGGGCGTTGATCGGATCGATCTCGGTGACCACCACGCGCGAACCATAGGCGCGCAGGCTGTGTGCGCAACCCTTGCCGACGTCGCCGTAGCCGCACACCACCGCCACCTTGCCGGCCAGCATCACGTCCATCGCGCGCTTCAGGCCGTCGGCCAGCGACTCGCGGCAGCCGTACAGGTTGTCGAACTTGCTCTTGGTGACCGAGTCGTTGACGTTGATCGCCGGCACCAGCAGCTTGCCCGCCTCCAGCATCTGGTACAGCCGATGCACGCCGGTGGTGGTCTCCTCGGAGACGCCCTTCCAGTCCTTGACCACGGCGTGCCAGTAACCCGGGCGCTCCTTCTGCACGCGCTTGAGCAGGTTCTTGATCACCTGCTCCTCGTGCGAGGCGGCTTTCTCATCGACCCAGGCCGAGCCGTTTTCCAGCTCGTAGCCCTTGTGGATCAGCAGCGTGACGTCGCCGCCGTCGTCCACCACCAGCTGCGGACCGAGAAAGCCGCCCTTGCCGTCGGGAAAGGACAGCGCATCCAGCGTGCAGTCCCAGTATTCCTCCAGCGTCTCGCCCTTCCACGCGAACACCGGCGTGCCGCTGGCGGCAATCGCGGCGGCGGCGTGGTCCTGGGTGGAGAAGATGTTGCACGAGGCCCAGCGCACGTCGGCGCCGATGTCCTTCAGCGTCTCGATCAGCACCGCGGTCTGGATCGTCATGTGCAGCGAGCCGGTGACGCGCACGCCTTTCAGCAGTTGCGCGGCGGAGTATTTCCTGCGGATCGACATCAGACCCGGCATCTCGTGCTCGGCGATGTCCAGTTCCTTGCGGCCGAAGTCGGCGAGCGAGACGTCGGCGACTTTGTAGTCGTGGGTTACAGCTTCTTTGCTCACGGCATTCATGCGTATCTCCGGTTTGGTGCGAATCACTTCGCGTACATCCAACCGGGCGCCGTTGTGAAATGTGCCGCGCCGAGCCTGGCCGTTGTCGTGAAGAGCGTGCACAGGGGGTGCAAGCGGTGGCGGATGATCCGCACGGTCACGATGACGGTCGCAGCGCCCCTCGGCGGGCAGGGACAAGGCTTTCATTATACCGGCAGATCCGGCGGGATGACTCACGCAGGGCGTGATTGGTTAAGCTGGTGGCTTTTAGCCGATGCCGGAGAGACCGATGGAACCCAACCGCGACCCCGAGTTCCTGCCCCACGACGAGCCGTTGCGCGAGGACGTGGGTCGGCTCGGTGCCATGGTCGGGCGGATGCTGGCCGAGCAGGATGGCACGGCGTTCTTCGATCGGGTCGAGCAGGTGCGGACGGCGGCGATCCGGCGCCGGCGCGAGGGCGCGTCGGTGACGGATCTGGCCGAGTCGCTGGCCGGCCTCGATGCCGGGCACGCCGAGGCCCTGGCGCGCGCCTTCGCCACGTATTTTCAGGCGGTCAATACGGCCGAACGGGTCCACCGCATCCGCCGCCGCCGCGACTACCAGCGGCACGGCAGTGCGCCACAGCCCGAATCATTGCTCGATGTGCTCGGACGGCTGAAGGCGCAGGGCGTCGGCGCGGACGAATTGCTGGGCTGGCTGGACCGGCTGTGGATCGAGCCGGTGTTCACCGCGCACCCGACCGAGGCGGTGCGTCGCTCGTTGCTGGAGAAAGAGCAGGCGATCGTCAGTTCGCTGATCGTGAATTTCGATCAGGCGCGTACGCCGCAGGAGCGCAAGGAGGATGACGACCGCATCTTCATGGCGCTGTCCTCGGGCTGGCAGACGGCCGAGGCCTCGCCGGTCCGGCCCACGGTGCAGGACGAGCACCATCATGTCGGCTTCTATCTGGCCAACCCGATCTACCGCATCGTGCCGGCGCTGTACGAGTCGCTGGCCGAGGCCTTGCGGACGGTTTACGGCGTGGCGGCGAAGTTGCCGCAACTGCTCGGCTTCGCCACCTGGGTCGGCGGCGACATGGACGGCAACCCGAATGTCGGCGCCGACACCATCGCCGCCAGCCTGGCAACCCAGCGCGCACACGTGATCGAGCATTATCTTGCCGATGTGGCCGTGCTGGCGCGGTTGCTCAGTCAGACCGAAAGTCGCGTCGCGGTCTCGTCGCAGCTGCTGCAGCGCCTGGGTGATTACCGCGCACGCTTTCCGCAGGCTGCCGCCAAAATCCGTCCGCGGCACGCCGACATGCCATACCGCGGCCTGCTGACCCTGATCGGCGCACGCCTCGATGCCAGCCTGGACGACAGTCACCCGGAAGGCTACACATCGGCTGGCGAGCTGCTGGACGACCTGCAACTGATGGCCGACAGCCTGATCGACCATCGCGGCCTGCATGCCGGCGCCTACGCCGTGCAGCGATTGATCCGGCGGGTGCGCACGTTCGGCCTGCACCTGGCGCGTCTGGACGTGCGGCAGGATTCGCGCGTGCACGACGATGCGTTGGCCGCGCTGCAGGCCGATCCGGGTTGGCACGAGCGGACCGCGGACGAACGGGCCCGCCGGCTGCAGCCTTATGCCAGCGGCAGCCGGACGTTCGCCGGCAGCAGCGACGAAAGCGCCGTCAGCATGCGCGCAGTGTTCGCTGAGCTGCGCAATGCCCGCGGGCGTTACGGTGCCGGGGCCGTCGGTCTGTACATCATCAGCATGGCGCGCACCGCAGCCGACGTGCTGGCGGTGCTGGCACTGGCGCGCTACGGCGGCCTCGGGGTTTCGCCCCTTCACCCCCTCGGGGAGGAGGCGAATGCGGGGGGCGCTGTTCCTCTGGACATCGCGCCGTTGTTCGAGACCGTCGACGACCTGAAAAATGCGCCGGCGACCCTGCGCGCCCTGCTGGACGATCCGGTCTACCGGCAGCATCTGGCTGCGCGGGGGAATCAGCAGTGGGTGATGCTGGGCTACTCCGACAGCGGCAAGGACGGCGGCACGCTGGCGTCGCGCTGGGGGCTGCAGCGCGCCCAGGTCGAACTGCTGGAGGTGGCCAATGCCGGCGGCATCCAGCTGGCGTTCTTTCACGGCCGCGGCGGCTCGGCCAGCCGTGGCGGCGCGCGCATCGCGCCGGCGCTGATGTCCTCGCCACGCGGCTCGGTGGCCGGCGTGCTGCGGGTTACCGAGCAGGGCGAGGTGATCCACCGCAAGTACGGTATCCGCGCGCTGGCGCTGCGCAATCTGGAGCAGACCGTCGGCGCGGTGCTCAGTGCATCGCTGCGCCCGCGCGAAGACGAACCGCGGGAAATTCGCTGGCGCGAGCAGATGAACGCGCTGTCGGCAAGCAGCCGGCGGACCTATCGCGCCTTCGTCGATCACCCGCACTTTGTCGGCTATTTCCGGGCTGCCACGCCGATCGACGTGATCGAGCGGATGACCCTGGGCTCGCGCCCGTCAAGCCGGCGCAGCATGCGCGGCGTGCAGGATCTGCGCGCGATACCGTGGGTGTTCGCATGGACCCAGTGCCGTTCGATCCTGCCCGGCTGGTATGGCCTGGGCGGCGCACTGGAGCAGGGCGCCAGGGAGTTCGGCGAGGCGGCGCTGATCGAGATGGCGGGCGACTGGCCGTTTTTCAGCAACCTGCTCGACGATGTCGAGATGGTGCTGGCCAAGTGCGACCTGGATATCGCCGAGGCGTTCTCGAAACTGTCCGGTCCGCTGCACGGCGAAATGTTCGGCATGATCCGCGACGAGTTCGCGCGCACCCGGCACTGGCTGCTGCGCCTCAAGGGCAATGCGGCCTTGCTGCAGGACGCGCCTCGCCTCGCCGCATCGATCAGCCTGCGCAATCCCTACGTTGACCCGATGAGCCTGCTGCAGGTCGACCTGCTGCAGCGCTGGCGTGCCGGCGACTGTCAGGATGACGCCGTGCTGCAGGCGCTGGTCGCCTGCGTCAACGGCGTGTCGCAGGGGCTGCAGAACACGGGTTGAATGCTCTTTGTGGGAGTTTTCGCCCCACCTTTGGCGGCGCGCTGTCGCGCAACAAACATGGGCTGGATTGGCTCGCTGCGTAGGGCGGGCACTGCCCGCCGCTCTGCGCCATGACGATCCGGGTAGAAGCCGGCGGGCGGTGCCCGCCCTACAGGGCCGCTTTTGCAACTCCTTTCGATTAATGGGACGCGTGATGTTTGATGAGAGCGGCTTCAGCCGCGATGCTCTTGTGTGAAAGGCATCGCGGCTGAAGCCGCTCCCACAAGCGCGCTCCTACGCCCACTCGGTCAGGCCTTCGGCGTCGCATAGCTGCTTCCATGACGGCCGCGCCTTCAGCCGCGCGGCCAGCTCGGCGACATGCGGCCAGCTGACGGCCGGGCGCGGCATGTTGCGCGACCAGCGCATCAGCATCAGCGCGTACAGGTCGACCACGCTGAACGTGGTGCCGAGCATGTATGGGCCACGCGTGGCCAGATGTGTGTTGATGCGCGACCAGCACGCCTCGATGCCGATGCGCGCCGCTTCCTTGACGCTGGCCGCGCCATCGGCGACGTGCTGGTCGGGGTAGAACCAGCTGCGGTATGCCGGTTGCAGCGAGTTGGCCAGATACAGCATCCATTGCAGATACTCGGCGCGCTGCACACTGCCCGGCGGCGGCGCCAGCGCCGCGTCGGCATGCCGCTCGGCCAGCAGCAACGTCAGCGCCGCCGCCTCGCCATGCGGCACGCCATCGACCAGCAATGTCGGCACCACGCCGTTCGGGTTCAGCGCGAGATAGGCGGCGCTGCGTTGCTGGCCGGCTTCCAGATCGACCCGTTCCAGCGTATGCGGCGCGCCGATCTCGAGCAGGGTCAGATGCGCCAGCATGCTGGCGGCACCGGGGCTGTAGTAAAGCGTATACATGGCGCGGAATCCGCAGGGACAGTCCGCGGATGATACGCCGCGGGCGTGTTGAGTCCGCCACCCGGTTCTGCCCTGGGAGCCTGTCGGACTTTGGTCGGCCCGGCTGCGAATCCGGCTGTGCGATCCACTATCCGACGCTTCGCACAACCGACTTCTCGCCTCGACCACCTACGCTCGACAGGCTTCCGGCGATGCGCACGGGTGTACGGCAATGCGTCGGATTGTCGGATTATCCGGAAGCGGACAGCGCAGCGGCGTGGTGGGTGCCGTGTCGGTGCTGGTGATGCGACTCGGCCCGGCGTTGCCGAAGGCCGATCTGGCCAGCCTGTGGATCGATACAGTACAACAGCGGCAGATGCTGCGCGAAGTGCGTGCGACCGGGCGTGCTGATCTCGCGGCTGCGCTTGCCGCACCCGCAGACGTGTGGATCGGACATGCACATGGAAGCCGACGGGCGCTGGCTCGATCAATCGCTGCTGGGCGCCATCAAAGGCCACGGCATGGAAAACAGCAACAACCTCATGGCAAGGCGGCCTTGACCGGTGATGCGTGATGCGTGATGCTTGATGTCGTATCCAACACGAGGAGCACCGTTACCATGCGTACCACCCTCAAACTGGATGAAGATGTGCTGGCGGCGGCGCGCGCCCTGGCGCAGCAGCAGCACAAAACGCTGGGCGAAGTCGTCTCCGAACTGGCTCGTCGCGCCTTGCAGCCCGCAGCATCGGCCCCGGTGATGCGCAACGGCATCCGGTTGCTGCCGGTACGCGATGGCGCGCAGCCGGCGACGCTGGAACTGGTCAACCGCCTGCGCGACGAGCTGCCGTGAGTCCGTCCAAGGCACGGCGTGCGGCTGGCATTCGCGACAAGAGCGGCCACTGGCAGTCCGATGCGCCAGTGTTTCTGCTTGACGTCAACGTGCTGATCGCCTTGCTCGATCCCATGCACACCCAGCACATGCGTGCGCATGCGTGGTTTGCCGATGCGGTGACGGCGTGGGCCAGTTGTGCGCTGACCCAGAACGGCTTTCTGCGCATCGTCAGCCATCCACGCTACGCCAATCCGCTGGCTTCGCCGGGAGAAGCCATGCCCGTGCTGGCCGAGTTCTGCGCGCGGCCGGATCATCGCTTCTGGAGCGACGACATCAGCCTGCTCGATGCGGCTATCGTCGATGCGGGCCACCTGCTGTCCAGTGGCCAGATCACCGACAGTTACCTGCTGGCACTGGCCGTGAAGCACGGAGCCAGGCTGGCCACCTTCGACAAGCGACTCGTGACCAGTGCGGTGCACGGCGGCGAAGCGGCACGCTATGTCATCGATTGAGGTGCCGTCCGCCATCCGTCCGGGGCGCCGCGGGCGTTAGCCGTCCAGTTCGTTCCAGCGTGCGTAGGCCGCTTCCAGCTCGGCCTGTAGCTTGGCGATGGCCTCGTTGGCGGCGGTGATCGCGGCGCTGTCCTGTTTGAAGAAATCCGGGTGGGTCATCGCTTCACCATGGGCGGCGATAGCGGCTTCCAGTTCCTCGATGCGCCGGGGCAGCAGTTCCAGTTCGCGCTGGTCCTTGAAACTGAGTTTGCGCTTGGGTGCGGCGGGCGCTTGCGCGGTCGGGTCGTTGCGGGTGAGGCCCGGCTTCGCGGCGGCCGCGGCGACGGCGGCAGCTGCCGCCGGCCGCTGCCGCAGCCAGTCGGTGTAGCCGCCCACGTATTCGCCGATCCGGCCATTGCCTTCCAGCACCAGGGTGCTGGAGACCACATTGTCGAGAAACGCGCGATCGTGCGACACCAGCAGCAAGGTGCCCTGGTAGTCGGTCAGCAGTTCTTCCAGCAGTTCCAGCGTTTCGATGTCGAGGTCGTTGGTCGGTTCGTCCATCACCAAGAGGTTGGACGGTTGCGCGAACAGCTTGGCCAGCAGCAGGCGGTTGCGCTCGCCGCCGGACAGCCGGGTGATCGGCGCGCGCGCACGCTCGGGCGAGAACAGGAAATCCTGCAGGTAGCCGATGATGTGCTTGCGCTGGCCGTTGAGCTCGATGAACTCGCGGCCCTCGGCCACGTTGTCCAGCGCGTTGAGCTTGTCGTTGAGCTGCAGG
>Ga0307375_10007007_pt1 | contig 10337 bp, 9 predicted proteins | sample TR1MG_FD_202531 | JGI IMG/M metagenome (GOLD analysis project Ga0307375, IMG submission 202531) | Soil microbial communities from Risofladan, Vaasa, Finland - TR-1 | ecosystem: Environmental > Terrestrial > Soil > Coastal area > Acid sulfate soil | place: Finland: Risofladan, Vaasa | collected...
TAATGCCGCATCGATCGCGGCAATGCTGCTAACCACTGAAGTTTCCGTTATCGAACGACCAGAGGCGAAGTTAGAGACTCAGGCTGGCGCCGGCGGCCATTCGCACGGCCCCGGTGGGCATAGCCACTAACGAATTTGTAGTGAGCGGAGCCGCCGCTCAAGGGAGCGGAGCCGCCGCTCGGCGAATGTCGAATGTAGAGTCCTAGCATGGGCGCCGCACTATGGAACTAACCACGCTGTCAATTGACTGCGGCGGGCTTGGCATCAAGGCCTCGGTGCTTGATAGCCAGGGCACCATGCATGTCCAGCCAATCAATGTCCCGACCCCGTATCCGCTGTCTCCAACGCTCTTCGTCGAAACGCTGACGTCGATCGCAAATGCGCTGCCAAAAGCGAATCGGGTAACGGTTGGAATGCCGGGCATGATTCGTCACGGTGTTGTCGTTTCAACCCCGCATTACATAATGGCCAGAGGCCCGCGTACCAGAGTTGAACCCGAGTTAAAACAAGCTTGGTCGGGTTTTGACGCGCAGAGCGCTCTTGGCGAAGCGCTTAGCCTTCCGACTCTGGTGTTGAACGATGCGGAAGTACATGGCGCTGGCGTAGTTGCCGGATCCGGCTTCGAAGTTGTTCTGACTCTTGGCACTGGCCTTGGCTGCGCAGTATTTGACGGGGGCCAACTCGCCCCTCACATCGAGTTGTCGCATGCCCCGGTTCGCCGCGCCACGACCTACGACACGTGGATCGGTGAACACGAGCGCCGCCGCTTAGGTGATGCATTCTGGACTCGACGCGTTCGATCCATGGTGGATGAATTGCGCCCGGTATTCCTCTGGGATCGGCTCTATCTCGGTGGTGGCAATTCCAGGCGTATCAGAGCGGAGCACATTGGGCGGCTAGGCGATGACGTGGTGGTCGTACCGAACACCGCAGGAATCGTGGGCGGCGTTCGGGCTTGGTCGCTGGTTCGTTAGTCGTTCTGCGGAAATCCGAGATTCAAGCCGCCGTGGCTTGGATCAAGCCATCGGCTAGTCACTACTTTCCCGAGGGTGAAAAAGTGCACGCCCTCCATGCCATGTGCATGAGTGTCGCCGAATAGTGATGCTTTCCAACCGCCAAATGAGTAGTAAGCCATCGGAACTGGAATCGGTACATTGATGCCGACCATTCCAACTTGAATTTCATTCTGGAAGCGGCGCGCGGCACCACCGTCATTTGTGAAGATGGCTGTTCCGTTGCCGTAAGGGTGGTCGTTGACCATCGCAACTGCCTCGGTGTAGCTCTTGGCTCGAACGACGCTCAAAACTGGTCCAAAGATTTCGTCAGTGTAGATGCTCATCTTCGGTGTTACTTCATCAAAGAGCGTTGGTCCGAGCCAAAAACCGCCGGACTCGCCTTCTACCTGCGGGTCGCGCCCATCAACCACCAGATTTGCGCCTTCGGTAACTCCCGCTTCAACATACGATGCAACTTTGTCGCGATGTACCCGAGTTACTAGTGGCCCCATATCGCAACCGCGAGTGCCGTCTCCGGTAACTAACTTGCCCATTCGATCTTGAATCTTGCTGATGAGTTCATCACCGACGGGTTCAACCGCTATCAGTGCGGAGATTGCCATGCAGCGCTCGCCCGCCGATCCGAACCCAGCATTCACTGCCGCGTCGGCCGCAAGATCCAGGTCTGCATCCGGCAATACGACCATGTGATTCTTGGCCCCGCCCAATGCCTGCACTCGCTTTCCATTCTTGGTTCCAGTCTCGTAGATGTGGCGCGCAATCGCGGTAGAGCCGACGAATGAAATGGCCTTAACGTCTGGGTGCTCGAGCAAGCGATCTACCGCGACCTTGTCGCCGTGCAAAACATTGAAGACGCCATCGGGTAAGCCGGCTTCTTTCCAGAGTTCTGCAACAAGATTGATCGCTGATGGATCCTTCTCACTCGGTTTCATGACAACGGCGTTACCGGCAGCAATGGCAATCGGGAAGAACCACATCGGCACCATGGCCGGAAAATTAAACGGTGAGATGATTCCTACGACACCTAATGGCTGACGGATCGAGTAAACATCTACGCCGGTCGAGACTGACTCTGAGTAGCCGCCCTTTAATAGGTGCGGCATGCCGCAGGCGAACTCAACCACTTCTAGGCCTCGAGTTACTTCACCAAGGGCATCGGAGAGAACTTTCCCATGTTCTGCGGTGATAAGTGCGGCGATGTCGTCTTTGCGAGCATTGAGCAATTCGCGGAAAGCGAAAATGACCTGAGTTCGTCGGGACAAGGAAGTCTTGCTCCACTGTTCAAAACCGGCTTTAGCTGCAGCGACGGCCTCGTCAACCACGGTGGCTGAGGCAAAATCCACGTGTCCGGTGACTTTGCCGGTTGCCGGGTTGAAAACCTCGCCATGTCGGTCGGCGGTACCGTCCCAGAATTTTCCGTTGATGAAGTGTGTGATGCGATTGGTCATTTACCCGGCCCCTTTGACGTGGTCTTCCTCAGGGACTAAGCCTACCGATTAAAATTATGAGGCGATCGTCAGCCTCTTGCCGACCAACTTCTCGCGTTCGTCTTCGCCGAGTCCACCCCAGATTCCATAGGGCTCCCGGACGGCCAGAGCGTGAGCCCGGCATTGAGCCATGACCGGGCAGGTCGCACAGACGGCTTTAGCTGCCGCTTCCCGATTTCTACGCCGGGGGCCGCGCTCGCCCTCAGGATGGAAGAACATCTCTGGCGACAGCGTCCGACAGGCGCCATCTAACTGCCAATTCCAACGGTCCGAGTTCGGGCCTGGGAGCCTGGATACCTCTGCCATCTGGGAACCTCCGCATCGAGCGACTTCTATAAGTCGGTCGCGTATCGCGACGCTAAGCAATCCTTATAACCATGCAATCGGTCGATTCATTCCGCCCGCCCGATTCCACCCTTGGATTGTGACCCCGGTACGCTCAGCCCATGACGAACGAGTGGCCGGAAAAGGTTCTCATGATGGGCCTCACCTATGACGATGTCCTGCTGCTGCCGGATGCCAGCGATGTGATTCCGAGCGAGGTAAATACCGAGACCAGGCTGTCCAGAAATATCTCGCTGAGAATTCCACTCATTTCTTCGGCGATGGATACAGTCACAGAGTCGCGGATGGCGATTGCCATGGCTAGACAGGGTGGCGTTGGGATTGTTCACCGTAATCTCTCAGTCGAAGATCAGTGCAGCCATGTGGATCTGGTCAAACGGAGCGAATCTGGCATGGTTACCCAGCCAGTCACGATCGGGCCGACGGCAACCTTGGCCGAAATGGATGCGATTTGTCATCGCTTCCGTATCTCCGGACTACCCGTCGTTAAAGATGATGGCGTTCTGATCGGCATTGTTACCAATCGAGATCTCAGATTTGAAAACGACTTTTCCCGGCAAGTCCAGGAAGTCATGACGCCAATGCCGCTAGTCGTCGGTCGGGTTGGGATTTCGCCTGACGAAGCCATGGGGTTGTTGCGCGCTAAGAAGGTTGAGAAGCTTCCGCTCATAGATGAGCAGGGCAGACTCAAAGGCCTGATTACCGTCAAAGATTTTACGAAAGCAGACAAGTATCCAAAGGCAACCAAGGACTCTTCGGGCCGGCTAGTCGTTGGCGCTGCAGTCGGTGTTGGGGAAAACGGTTTTAAACGTGCCATGGCTCTTGTCGAAGCTGGTGTGGACGTCTTGATCGTAGACACTGCACATGGACATCAGCGTGCGGTTCTCGATGTGGTTCGTCAGATCAAAGCCAATGCTGCGGGGATAGATGTGATTGGTGGCAATGTCGCGACCAGAGCTGGCGCACAAGCGCTAATCGATGCTGGCGCCGACGCGGTCAAGGTTGGCGTTGGGCCGGGCTCGATTTGCACTACTCGGGTGGTAGCTGGAGTTGGCGTACCTCAGGTCACGGCAATTCTCGAAGCAGCTAAAGCCGCCCAGGCTGCTGGCGTGCCAGTGATCGGTGACGGCGGGTTGCAGTATTCGGGCGATATCGCCAAAGCGATCGTGGCTGGCGCAGACACCGTCATGATCGGATCCCTCCTAGCCGGCTGTGAAGAGTCGCCGGGTGAATTGATTTTCGTTAATGGCAAGCAGTACAAGTCGTATCGCGGCATGGGCTCGCTTGGCGCAATGCAAACGCGTGGGGAATCGAAGTCTTATTCGAAGGATAGGTACTTTCAAGACGATGTACTGTCCGAGGACAATCTCGTGCCCGAAGGCGTAGAAGGACAGGTTCCATTTCGCGGGCCGGTGGGAGCGGTGGTTCATCAATTAGTTGGCGGGCTTCGCTCCGCGATGGGATACGCCGGCGCTGGATCGGTACCTGAGTTAAAAGAGCGCGGCCGGTTCGTACAGATCACTGCCGCTGGCCTTCAGGAAAGCCACCCACACGACATTCAACTTACGGCGGAAGCCCCCAACTACCACAGTCGCTAACTGCGAGAGGATCAATCGTGTCTGACGTTGAGATTGGCAAGAGCAAGCGAGCACGCGCCACTTACTCTTTTGACGATATTGCGATCGTGCCAAGTCGGCGAACTCGCGATCCCAAGAATGTATCGATCGATTGGCAGATCGATGCATACAAACTTTCGCTGCCGATGCTTGCCGCGCCGATGGATTCAGTTGTTTCCCCAGACACCGCAATTGAAATCGGCAAGTTAGGCGCCATCGGAGTTCTCAATTTGGAAGGCCTTTGGACTCGATACGCGGATCCGTTGCCGCTGCTTGAGGAGATTTCGCAACTTCCCAATCTTGGTGCAACATCGAGAATGCAAGAGATTTACAGCGCCCCAATTCAGCCTGAGTTGATCAAGGAGCGGATCTCATACATTCGAGCCTCTGGCGTTACCGTCGCGGCTGCGCTTTCGCCACAACGAACGGCCGAATTCCATGAAGCGGTCATTAAAGCCGGTGTAGATCTATTCGTAATTCGTGGCACGACAGTTAGCGCCGAACACGTCGGCAATGGTGTCGAGCCGCTTAATCTCAAGGAGTTCGTTTATGAACTCGATGTGCCCGTTGTTGTAGGTGGCGTTGCTACGTACTCGGCAGCTCTGCACTTGATGCGCTCTGGCGCCGCAGGAGTACTCGTTGGTTTCGGTGGTGGCGCAACGCATACCACTCGATCAGTTCTTGGCGTGGAAGTTCCAATGGCATCTGCGGTTGCCGATGTGGCAGCCGCGAGGCGCGACTACATGGACGAATCCGGCGGGCGTTATGTTCATGTAATTGCAGATGGATCCGTCGGGAAGAGCGGGGATATCGCCAAAGCAATTGGTTGCGGGGCTGACGCGGTCATGATGGGCTCGCCGCTTGCTCGTGCAACACAAGCTCCTGGCCACGGTTGGCACTGGGGCGCTGAAGCGCACCACCCAGAACTTCCTAGGGGAGAGCGAGTAAATGTTGGCACCGTGGGCACGCTCGCCGAAATCCTGACTGGCCCCTCCCGAACAGCAGATGGGACGATGAATCTGTTCGGTGCGCTGAGAAGATCCATGGCCACCACTGGGTATTCGGAACTCAAGGAATTCCAGCGCGTGGAAGTGGTCGTTCGGGGACGCTAGCGCCTGAGATTGTCGCCCCTTCCGAGCCGATAGCCTTAGCCAATGCCAACCAAGAAAAGCGCCCACGACAAGGTTCTGGTCGTCGATTTTGGAGCCCAGTACGCCCAGTTAATCGCCAGGCGAGTGCGCGAAACTGGGGTCTATAGCGAGATCGTTCCCTCCAGCATGTCGGTCAAAGAGATGATGGCCAAGTCACCCAAAGCCATCATTCTTTCTGGTGGCCCGTCGAGCGTCTACGCAGCTGGCGCACCTGTCGTAGATCCCGAAATTTTTGCCCGAGGGATACCCGTATTCGGGATTTGCTATGGCTTTCAAGCCATGGCTTTGGCGCTCGGTGGAACTGTGGCGCAGACCGGCCTGTCCGAGTTTGGGCGCACCGAGTTACGAGTGGTCCGCCCATCATCGGTCCTGTTTGAAAAACTACCCGGCATTCAAAGCGTCTGGATGAGCCATGGCGATAGCGTGCAGAATCCGCCACCGAATTTTGACGTAACGGCTTCCACTAGTGGCGCTCCAGTGGCAGCGTTTGAAGAGATCGCAACCGGGCATGCTGGCGTGCAGTTTCATCCCGAGGTGCTACACACCGAACATGGCCAAGAGATTCTTCGACGTTGGTTACATGACGTTGCGAAGTGCGCGCCGACCTGGAGCATGTCTAGCGTTGCAGCCGAGCAGATTAAGGCGATCAGGAGACGGGTAGGAAAGAAGCGCGTGATCTGTGGCTTATCGGGCGGCGTCGATTCGGCCGTTGCTGCTGCGCTTGTTCAACGAGCGATTGGCGATCAACTTACTTGTGTCTTCGTCGATCATGGGCTGCTTCGCGAAGGCGAAGTTGAACAAGTCGAACGTGATTTTGTTGCTGCCACCGGAGTCACACTTGTAACTGTTGATGCGCGCGAGCGCTTCCTGACTGAATTAGCTCGAGTGAGCGATCCGGAGACGAAACGGAAGATAATTGGCCGCGAATTCATTCGAGTCTTTGAGGATGCAGCTAGAAAGATCATTGCTGAAACTAGCTCCGATGGTTCGATGGTGGAATTCTTAGTGCAGGGCACGCTTTACCCCGATGTGGTGGAGTCGGGTGGCGGAACCGGAACCGCAAATATCAAAAGTCACCACAATGTTGGTGGCCTGCCCGATGATCTGCAGTTCAAACTAATTGAGCCACTTCGCACGTTATTCAAAGATGAAGTGCGGAAGATTGGTCTTGAACTAGGGCTTCCGGAAGCAATTGTCTGGCGTCAACCATTCCCCGGCCCTGGCCTTGCGATCCGGATCGTTGGCGCCGTCGATGCCGAGCGGCTCTCGATACTTCGTTCGGCTGATGCGATCGTTCGCGATGAGTTAAGTGCGTCTGGATTAGATCGCGATATTTGGCAGTGCCCGGTTGTCCTTCTGGCAGACGTGCGAAGCGTCGGCGTCCAGGGAGATGGTCGAACCTATGGGCATCCAATAGTTCTGCGCCCGGTTTCAAGCGAGGACGCCATGACCGCTGATTGGTCGCGATTGCCGTATGACGTGTTGGCTCGCATTTCCACCCGAATCACAAATGAGGTTCGCGAGGTCAACCGGGTAGTACTCGATATCACGAGTAAGCCGCCTGGGACCATCGAGTGGGAGTAGCGATCTAGAAGCGCTTGCCGAGCACGTAACGCTGGATTGCAATTACCGCAGCTCCTCGGCACCATTCGGTGTTGTCGCCAGGTGTTGTTACGAGGGCGAGTTCTTTGGCGCGCAAGTCGCGATCACCTTTTATTCCTTCGCGAATCGCATCGGCGGCGACGTCAACTAACCGCACACCCTCGCCACCCAAAAGGATTCGCTCGGACGCGGTTAAATTTGCAATCGCAGCTAGTAACCGACCAAGCCCACGACCGGCATCATCTACCACTCGTCGCGAAGCAGGTTCGCCGGCGTCGGCTAAATCAAGAGCTTCGTCGTAACTGACATTAAGTTGCAGCGCCGTCGATACGGCCTAAGTGATGGCCGATAAGGTGAGGTGCCGTGGCGATTGGCACTATTTATCCTCTTTCTTCCGAGTCGCCGATCAGCCTGCCAGAGGTAGTTACTTTCGTCAATCAATCAAATATGCCCAAAAAAGTTCATTTACAAACCTATTGACATGTAGTTTCTTTTGATATAAAAATAACCCGTGCGTAGCAATCAATCGAAATTCAACGCGTGAAGTCGTCGTGTCTCGAAAGATAATGGGAAGAGACGAATGAAGTTTCAGAAATTTTCCAACCCAGCCCAGGCTTCCATGACCATCACTGCGGCGAGGTTGTTTGCGTCGGTGACCGGATGTGCGACGAGGGTATCTTCTGTGGTCGTCGCTGTTCGCGAGTTGATGTTTGCCAATCTCGGCAGAGGGGTCGAGATCAAGGTACAACGTGGGGGCGACGAGGCGTGGACTGTTGGAGCGGCCACATTGGTGCTTCGTGAATCGTTCAGCATCCTGAACACTGAAGCTAAGAGCAGAGCATAAAGGTGTCCAATCCATTGACACAGAAGGGTCGGCCCTTGGCACGACTACATGGGTCTGTTACGGAGCGGCTGACAGAAGGAGCAAGTGATGTCTGAAATATCCAACGTCGACAAAGTTGGTCGTGGTCGACTGCATATTCTCGACGATGTGCGCTGCTTTTATCGGATCGGCGAAGAGATCGCCTTGTCCAATTTGCCAGTCGGCACAACGCGGGTGCTGGCGCGCTCTTCCGTGCGGAATGCGGTGGAAGCCGAAGTGGGCGATGGAGCTCAGTTCCCACAACTTCCAGCTGGTACATACGCCATCGAGGCACTCGATGCCGATGGTCGGCTCTTGGCGGAGGAACTGACAACAGTCGGATCTCATCCGGGCGAACGGCCGGTTCATGGATTTGCAACTTCCTTTAGAGACGAAGACATTAATGGTGTGTTGGCCTGGAATCGATCATTACGTTCTACCGTGGTCCAGGTCTACGACTGGATGGAGAGTTACACCGAACCACTCGGTGCAACGAGCGGCTGGAAAGATCCTTCGAACCGAACGGTTTCATTCGAAGGGCTACGTGCGCTTGCTTCGGGTCTGAAGGATCTGGGCGCTGTGACCCACGCCTATGCGCCGGTGTACGCAGTGGGCAATGCCTTCGCCGCTGAGCATCCAGAAATGCTCATGTACAGCGCGGACGGACAAGCCATTCGATTTCTTGACCAGATCGTGTTGGCTAATCCGGGCAACGTTGATTGGCAACGTCACTTCGTGGCTGCCTACGGAGCCGCAGCGGATGCGGTTGGCTTTGACGGTTTCCATGTCGACACCTATGGCTATCCGAGAATCGCGCAAGATGCGAACGGCCACGCCATTGACCTCCGTGTCGCATACGAATCTTTCCTTGATTTTCTGCGCGTTGCGCGACCGACAGACTTGATCAGTTTCAACCAGGTGAATGGAGTGCCGTCTGCCGCTCGGATCTGCGCCGAGCCAAGTTTTCGCTACTGCGAGATTTGGCCGCCTAACAGCGAGTGGCGACACTTTGAAGGACTGCTGGATCGGAGTTCCGGCATCTCTGGCCTTATTGACCCTTCAACTCGCGAGTCTTTGATGCGTGGTTCGCTGGCGTGTTATCCGCCCGTGTGGGGCGTAAGTGATTCAACCAGCGCTATCGAGGGTCCGGCGCGTGAGGCATCACTTCGAACTGACGTTGCCACCGAGGCCATTGTCACCTTGCTTGGGGCGAGCTCGCTGATCTTCGGCGACCAGACCGCCGTACTCTGTGATCCCTACTATCCCAAGCGCGTCCATCTCACCGAGGCCGAGGCCGATACGGTTCTCTCCTGGCACCGTTTTGGCCTGCGGTGTCGTGACCTATTTCTTGAAGGTGAAGACACAAGTTGGTATGACATCGGTGATGAGAACGGATCGGTAGCGGTCGAGTCGTCGGTACCCGTACGACCAGAGCCTCTTGGGGAGACCATTTTCGCTCGGGTGGTCCACGCCGAGGGTCTCATAACGGTCGGCGTTGTTGACCTCACTGGAAGCCCAAACGGTAGCTGGTCGGAGCCGACCGAAAAGGGAAATGTATCCTCCGTAACGGTGCGAGTTTTGGTCGACGACCCGCTGCACTGGCGAGTGGAGGCGGCGGTTCTTGGAGCAAGTGACGAGCGCTTCTCTCAGATCCTTTCGAGCGATGTTCCGCATCGCCAAGGTCGCGCTTTGGAAGTGGAACTTCCTCTAGTAGGTGGATGGTCCGTACTCCGCTTCAAAGACGAGAGAACGAAATGACGGCACGAGGCAGTGACGCCTCATGGCGTCTTTAGTCTGAAATCGTGCCGAGTTCGGAGCAACGGTCACCGACTTGTCGTGGGAACCCCGACCGTGCCGAGAGCGAATCGATAAATGTGTCAAAGCTGGCGTCCGAGGACGTAGCGCTGGATGGCAATCACCGCTGCACCTCGGCACCACTCGGTGTTGTCCCCTGGCGTAGTAACCAAATCGATTTTGCTAGCACGGGGATCCCTATCGCTGCGGATTCCTTCCTGGATTGCATCTGCTGCGACATCTGCGAGGTGAACCCCCTCTCCACCGAGAATGATTCGCTCAGGCGACGTTAAGTTTGCGATTGCCGCAAGCATGCGCCCCAAGCCCTTACCCGCGTCATCCACAACACGTCGTGCTGCCGGCTCACCTTGCTCTGCCAGATCCAGTGCCTCTTCATAAGTCACCTGACGATTCAATACTGTCGATACGGCCCTACTGATTGCTTCCTGTGTAAGTACACTTCT
>Ga0307375_10007008_pt1 | contig 10337 bp, 7 predicted proteins | sample TR1MG_FD_202531 | JGI IMG/M metagenome (GOLD analysis project Ga0307375, IMG submission 202531) | Soil microbial communities from Risofladan, Vaasa, Finland - TR-1 | ecosystem: Environmental > Terrestrial > Soil > Coastal area > Acid sulfate soil | place: Finland: Risofladan, Vaasa | collected...
TCTCTCTCACTCAGGCAGGGTCCTCCGCTGACTGCAGCTTGGAGCGGCTACAAGAGCCTCTGGTCCTACCCACACGAATCAGTCTTTTCTCAACTCTGCATCCCCCCAAGGGCATTTGCTCAGTGCCTGTCATCTTCGACATCCAAGCTTCTATCTGGCACTGTTGCTGCAATTGAGTTGTTACTGTTTTGGAGAGAACAGAGCACGAATCATTCGTTCGGGCTGAAATCATCGGTTGTATGTTGCCGTCTGTTTGCAGTGCCGCTGTTTTCATTCGCTGGATGGATCGTGTTAAGGACCATTACTGCGTTCGCTGAGCTGTCCAGTCCCATTGCAGTGCTCCGAAGCGGGCCATTCTTGGCTGACACTCCATTTTGTCCCTTTCGTCCTTCAATCAATGCTAACAGGTAGTGGTGTGTGTGGTATTTTGCGGCCTACCCTGTGTTAATGTGTTTTCGTAGTGTATTTTGCTACTCGTGTGCCTAAAAGAAGAGAAAGAGTCATCGGAGAGAGCCAGCCGAAGCGCACTCCACAATGGCGACGCCACCGATTCCCCCTGATGCCGAACTGGAGCGGGAGTTCTCGACCTTGTTGGTATGTAATGTTTGCGAAGCGTGCGAGTGGGATACGAGACACGAGCGTGCCGAGCGAGGCAAGGAGATGGCGAGTTTCCTTCCTGTGGCGCCGTCGTCGTGTGTTTGTTGGTCCCACGTCCCTCGATTTGGATGAATCCCCTGTCTGACCTCTTTCCTCCCTTGATCGATCAGGAAACACTTGGCATTCCCCAAGGACCCATCAAAACCGATATGTTGGCCTACCCAAAGGACAAGAAGTGGCTCCTCATCTGTCAGAACAACATGAAGCAGAAATCCGCTAGCCTTGGCCCCAAGGAGTTCATCGAAAAGCTCAAAGAGCCCAAAATCAAGTCTACTACCATTGCTCATCTCGCTAGCTCTCTCAACGGCGAACCAAAGGTCTGGGTCCAAGCATTCTCAACCGACGGCGGTCTGGCGATCCTCATATCCCTCCTCAACCACCGCGTCGATAAGGAAAAGTACGAACATGCTACGTAGATCAACTTTTTCCGATATTAGCCTTCTGACAAGACTGCATTCTAACGTGAAACGGCTGCGTTTTCTCCCTCGCTCCATGTGTTCGTGCCTGTGCCCCACTGCCGCCTCCTGTCGCCCCCCGGACACCCCATTAGCAAAAAGCCAAAGGATCTCGATGATGTGACGCAAATAATTCTGTGCTTGAAGGGCATCATGAAGTCTCACGAAGGCATCATCCAAGTCGCCGAGGCCGAGGGTGCCATCGAAGCCATTCTGAAGGCCGAATTGGTCGTTTCTGCCCGTACTCGCATCTCTGTGCTTGGTATGCTGTCTGTCTTCTGTATGATGAGCGCCAAGACGCACGCCTTGGTCCTGTCCCTCTGGAAAACGCGTAAAGAGTTGGTCGAGAATCTGCAGGAGGGTGCCATGGACTTGAGGACAGCGTGCATGACGTTTTTGAATGCTGCTATTAGTGCGGAAGGTCACGATATGGAGGAGGAGCGCGCGTTGGTATTTGAGGACTTGAAGGCGAACGGTTTGTTCAAAGCGATCGAGTCTATTCACGAGTTGCCTCATCTCAGCGATGCCTTGGATACTCAATTGGACATCTTTGAGGAGGCGTATGATATCGATATGAGCTCTATCGTCCCGAAGAAGACCCCCGAGGAGTTGTTCAAGATTCTGCGAGACATGATGCGCCAGACGACTGTGTACGATGGTTTTGGACGTGTGTTGCTGCATTTGCAAAACGTTAGGCGCAATGGTCAGAATGGCAAGTTGTCGTGGGACTTCATCGATGCGTTCGTGCAGCTGACGGCGTCGAGTTTGGCCAAGGACGGAACGACGAAATCGGAGGCGCTCAAGGAGATTTGCACTCAGTTGGTCTCGCAAATGGATCCCTCGATTGGTCCTGTCTTTGGTGGCGGCGGTGGTGGTGGTGGTGTTGGTGTGAATGGTGGTATGCCGGTAATTGGAGAGGGCGCGCCTCCGCCTCCGCCCGGTGGTCCTGATGGTGCGACGATGGTCCCACCCCCGCCTCCGCCCGGTATGGGTGGTCCCCCGCCTCCGCCCGGCATGGGTCCCCCGCCTCCGCCCGGCATGGATGGCCCTCCTCCGCCGCCTCCGCCCGGCGGTGGTCCCCCGCCTCCACCCGGCATGGGTGGTCCTCCTCCGCCGCCGCCTCCCGGTGGTGGTCCTCCTCCTCCGCCCGGCATGGGTGGTCCCCCGCCTCCACCCGGCATGGGTGGTCCTCCTCCGCCTGCTCTGCCCAAGAAGAGGAAGATCGTACCCGGCCAAAAGATGCGCAACTTCAACTGGAACATGATCAACGTGCGCAAGATTAAGGACACTATTTGGGAAGAGATCAACGATGAACACGTCAAGCTGGACATTAGCGCCCTGGAGGAGTCGTTTGCGCTGAGAGAGAAGATGAAGAACGAGGACGATGGTCAAACGACCGATCGTCAGAAGAAGCAGCTCATCCTCGTGCTCGATTCGAAACGCTCGCAGAATGTGTCGATTATGCTTTCGCGATTTGGTCAAGTCAGCTTCGAGGAGATCAAGAAGGCCATCATAAACTTGGATACGAAGGTCATCGATTTGGAGAACTTGCAAGCCATGATTCCGTTTATGCCTGTGCCCGAGGAGATTGAACAACTGAAAGATCACGTGAACACGCCGATTGGCGATATGGGTAAGGCGGAGGGCTTCTTCCTGACGATCATGAACATCCCGCTTCTCACGCTCAAACTCAAGGCTTGGGACTTCATGCGCAGCTTCGATGTGAGATTTGGTGCTTTGGACGAGAGTGTCACGATCTTGGAAACTGCTCGAAGGGAGACGCGCAACTCGAAGAAGTTGAAGTCGATCATGGAGTTCGTTTTAGCAGTTGGTAACTACATGAATGGCAGCACGAACCGTGGAGAATGCTTTGGCTTCAAGTTCGATTCGTTGAATAAGATGTTGGATGTGAAGAGCAGCGCAGATCCGAAGGTGACGATGATGCACTTCATTCAGACTCAAGTTGAGCGCAAGTACTCCGATAGCGCGGATCTGTCGGCTGATTTCACGCAGTTGGAGATTGCGCCGCGTCAGAACGTGCCAACGCTGCAAGGAGACATTGGTCGTTTGAAGGGAGAGTTGAATGTGGTCGTGAATCTCTCCAAGAATGCTTCGCTCGAGGAGGGTAAGATGAAGCAGGCGCTGCTCGCGTTCGTGCCCGCAGCTGAATCGAGCGTGGAGAAGTTGGTAGCACGCATGGACACCGTCATTGCACAGATCAAGGAGTTGTTGGCGTACTTCGGCGAGGATCCCAAAGTCGAACCGGACGAGTTCTTTGGTCAGATCGCCTCGTTCGTGCTCGCATTCGATAAGGCGAAGAAGGACACTGCGCGGCGCAAGGCGCTCGAGGAGAAGACGGCACTCGCAGAGGCGAAGAAACTCAAGGCAGCAGAGGAGAGGAAGGCGAAACGCTCCGCTGGCTCCGGCACCGAGATGCCCAATGCACTCGAAAACATGCTCTCGGAACTGGAAACTGGCGCTGCATTCAGCAGAGGCGCTGCAAGAGCAAGAAAGGAGCGCGAAATCGGAGGTGCGGAACCGGCGCCAATGTCCGCTGGATTCAAACTCCCGGCCTTCACCCTTCGCAAGGTATCACGTTCTGATGCGCCTGCTGCTCCACCTGACGCAGAATCCAGCAGCTCACCACCCAATGGGCACGATGGTTCTGCCACCACACCAAGAGGACTCCTCAAACCGACCGCCATCGGAAACGCTCTTCTCAACAGCAGCGGTGGTAACCCCAAAACTGCCCCCGCTGTGCTCTCCAAACCATCTGTTGCTTCAAAAATGACTTCTTCATCACCGACAGACGTCTCATCACCCAAAGGTCGGCAACAAGTATCATCGAATGAGAACTCTTCGGCTTCTCCGGCCACCAACTCATCCAAACCCGTCGTGCCCCCCAAGCCCAACAACCACTCGCACACTGAACTCGAAGCTGTACCTGAGGAAGAGAGTGAGAAGGCGGAGGACAACAAATCATCCAAGAAGGCAGTGGAGGAGGAAGAGGTCGCAACAACTCCGAAATCACAACCCTCCGAAGATGACACCGCATCGGCTGCCCCCATGTCCTCTCGCTCAGAAGCGACATCTAATGGCGAAGTGAGTCCCCCAACGTCGTCCAGAAAGAAGTCCTCGAAGAAGAAGAGTGGTGTGGACGCTGAGGCCGCCGCTGCTCCTTCGACTCCCATCGCCGTACCTGAACCTGCATCACCGAAGTCTTCCAGCAAGTCCTCAAGCAAGAAGGACAAGGAGAAGGAGAAGGAGAAGAAGAAGGAAAAGGAGAAGGAGAAGGAGAAGAAGAAGGAGAAGGAGAAGGAGAAGAAGAAGGAGAAGGAGAAGAAGAAGAAGAAGTAGCGACATCCATCCGTCACATCCCCCCACACATCCCCCCACTTCAGCAACTCAATCCTACTCCTCATGACACTTAACTTATTCCGAGTACTGCGTATCTCTTGTACACTAGATCGGATCGTGAATTCGACCACCGACGAACCGTAAAACGCTCCCTAACTTCGATCCCATTCGCATGTTTCCTTCTCTCAACTTTCATTGGGTGTTTCGATCAATGCAGACTCAATTGACGGCGAGGAGAAGACTCTCTGACTCCATATCAAGTGCCTGTGCATCTGTGCGTGAAGCAGGACTTCGCGCGACGAACCCGGTTATATGCAAGAGGCAGTGGACTTCCGTATATAAACTCGATACATTCTCGTGATACAGTTGGGGCGATGCTCGTGGTTACTACATGCAGTTCTGCAGATGAGGTCAGGTCGGTGAGACGTTCCGCTTGTTTGTCCCTGCTATACTGTTCAGGTCGCGCTCCACGTGTGCTCGCCCTTCTTTACTCACTCGCTTATGACAAACTTGATGACACGTGATGGGACGTTCGGATAACTGGGTGGTGCCGTTTCATATTGGGCGGGATCGAAGTCGTTCTCGCTGAGATCGAGGTAGACGAGGGAGTTGTTGTATTGGAGAGCCTCCAGGAGGGCCTGTACGCCGTCGTATCCGATTTCGTTCTCGTCTAGACGTAGGTTTCGAAGAGTTTTGTTGTGCAGTTTGAGTGCAGAAGCGATGGGGAAGGCTGCGGCGTCGGTCAGGTTGTTGAAGTTGAAGTGTACCTCCAACAGCGTGGAGTTGGTGGAGAGCACGTTGGCGAGTATCTGTGCTCCTTCGTCGTTGCAGGTGCAGTTGGAGAGCGAGAGAATGGTGAGATTGTGGGCAGCGTTGATGGCAGGATGAATGGTGGAGATGAATGAGGGAGATACGTCGTTGCTCACCAAGTCTAGCCACTTCATGTTCGGACACTCTTGCAAGAGCTCTACAAACATGGGCGCCGAAACGACAGAGATGTAGTTGGAAGCCAAGTGCAAAACCTCGATCGTGTGGTTGCCGCGGTAGGATTCGATCATTCGGCGCGTTGCCTCGGGAGACAGCTTCAGGGCCATGCAATGCAGCTCCCTCACCGATTTGATCTTTCCAAAGATGGAGGGGAGATTTCCAAGACCAGTGACACCGAGGACGTTCCAAGAGACGTCCAGAAACTCGGCCTTGAAGTTCTCGTCCAGCACTAGCTGCGCCAGGGCATCCACAGAGTCATCGTTGAGGCCTATACCACTAAGACCAAGCGATTGCAGAGGATGTCCAGCTCGAGAGAGGGCTTGAGCAAGCGGGTCAAGGCCAGCGCGCCCGATTTTCTGGTTCATGCCAAGGTCGAGCAGTTTCAAGACCGTGTTCGTCTCCAGCCAACTCGAAAGGTCTTGAACGTCTTGAGTATTCATCTCATTGCCAACGAGAGACAGCTCAAGGACAGGCGAGGACATGTGCAACAGAGCATTCGCCAGTTCTTTGATAGCGCCGCCACCTCCAAGTTTGCAAAACGACAAGTTCAACGATTGCAGCCTCAGTCTCGGGCAGCTCATTATCTTACCCATGTATTGTTGTCTATCAACGATGTTACTTCCTGAGAAGTTGATGTATCGGACTCCAGGATTCGCTTGGAAAACAGTGCACATAGCAGACGCCAGCTCCATGGAAAGATGCTGATTTGAGATATCGAACGTATCTGCAAGAGAAACATGGGTCAGCTTACAATGAACATGACCACAACGAAGGCAAAGAGGCAACAAGAACGCACCGAGCGAGTGATGGACGGGAGAGGAGGAGGGATCCCTGGTGGGCACGAGCGGTTCCAGCGCGCCATCATGGCCGTACGGGGCCCTCTTGGAGCGCAAATCGCCCAAAAGACTCGGTTCCACAAGGATCGTAGAGACCTTTTCGTGAAGAGCGGAGCGCAACATAGCAGTATGGAGGAGAGAGTGAGTGAGGAGGGAGTGCCGAAGTGCTGTGAGTCAAGCAGCTTCGGTGCGCGCCACGGCGAACTACCAACGAAGCACACGCGCCTCTACAACACAAAGCCACAATTCGTAGCATGTCGCCCATCCACTTCCGGTCATTGACAGCCATAGCAAAGAGGATCAAAGTTGCTACAGGCATCGGCAGCATAGTGACCCTCATAGCGTGGAACTTCGGTGGTCAGATGCTCTGCGTCCCGGCCAATTCTGAAACTTGCTGCATCCCAGGTCCCCCTCCCCATGCAGGCAAGTTCTAGACATTGTATATGAGTTCAAGCGTATGAGTGCTGAGATAGATACAATACAAACAGAGGGAGAAGCCCGTGGGTGTTGGTCCTTGACGAAGGGGAGGAAAACTGGCCATCACATGGGGGGGCGGTTGTAGATGGATGAGTCCTTCAGACGGAGGTGGAGTAGGGTTCTACGGTGGGCGTGGACGCGGTGGCGCCGGCGTACGCGGTGTTGGAGGAGGCACCAGAGGCGTAGGCGATGTGTGATGCGGGGGTGGAAGTGGCGGATAGTGGCGCGGCTTGCGAGGACGATTGGGCGAAGGAGGTGCCTCTGGCGGCTTGACTGTACGAGAGGCTGGACTCTCTGGGTGGGCTCTGTGCGTAGCTCTTCTCCGGGGGCGTGGTGCCAGTGCTGCGCGAGGGTTCGCTGCTGAACGTGCTGCTGTAGCTGAGTGAGGGAGAGGAGATGGGCACGGTGTGCGACACGATCAGTCGACTTCGGTGCATCGTCTCTCCAAGATGTTCTTCAGATGCATCGACGGGACGTCCAGGGGTTTCAGCATGAACGGCGGCGGGAGCGTGAGGGCGAGGATCGGATGCGACGACAACGGGCGGGGCTGGCGCTTCGCTTGGGCGACCAGGCGTCTCCTGTACCTGCATCTCTTCCTTCCTGACAGGCGAAAAGGGCAGCGTTCCAATGGTGACTTCATGCGTGCGTTGCGTAGCGGACGATCCCAAGTCGAAGCTGAATGCCAGGGGCTCACTGGAGGGCACGGTGGTGGGGTTCTGGCTAAATCCACCGTTCGTCCACACTACGGGAGGTTCGGCATGTGCATGCAAGTCAGCGACCGGAACACTCGGTGCAGAAGCAGGATGCGGGGGAGCAGAGACGTGTTGAGGAGGCTGGACGGAGTAAGAGTCATCGCATTCGGCGGCGGAAGTATTTGGCACAGAGTGTTGAACTTTGGAGGCAGGCACCTCAATTAGCACCATAACCTTATGTTTTCCGGCACTAGATGAATCGTTCAATGCAGAGTGATGAGTAGCGTGGGCAGAGGCACCAGCAGAAGCTGAAGAGGCGCTTGACATGGCGAGTAGTGGTTGTGGAGAAGGAGTGGGCCTTGTCTTGTGGGTTGTGTAACGTGTGTTCGGCAAAGAAGTTCACGAGGGGAGTGGGACAAGAACGAATTACGTTGCTTCTGTCGAGGATAGCGGTGCAGGTCAGAATGGGGCTCATGGTCTTTCTGCACAAATTCCCCCAGCTGGGCCCCCGTCTGGCTTCCAAGAAGAGGCTCGAACGCTCTCCCATCAGCGCTCCGCAGGCCTCAACTGCAGACCTCTGTGGCTGGCTGAACTGATCAGTTCTCCCTGCACTCCCAGCTCTTTTGTCTATGTCTCGTTGGCACCCAACATGGTAACCAATTGAAGAAGCTGGTGCCCAAAAAGCGTACCGAATCGTATTCCAATCCGCACAGGCATCCAGCTCGTCCAAACGGGCTTCCCGCAACATGTACGAATCTAATTTGGTTATGCTCTATTATCTAACTCTTGAGCTCGAGTTAAGTTCGTCTGTAGTTTGCAAGCCGGTTGATCTACGAATCTCCAACTCACGCATGTTCCGCCCATCTGTATGATGTTTCTATCTCTAGGGAGCAATGCATCATATTGCTACTGTATGTAAGATCTTATTGTCGGGGTACATTGGTATTGAGCGGGCATTGACGGTGTGTAATCGCTATTGTGTGTTTGTGTCTGTCTAGGGCAGGGGCTTCATCTTCGGTGCAACAGGTCGATCTGGCTGTTGACTGGAAAGCGACCAATGCACATAGCCAGACATGGAATGGGAATCAGTGCGCAAATGGGTGTTCGATCAAGAAGAGAAGTTTCACATCTCGCGAAGACAACTTTTGAGAGCATTGAAGATCGGCTGTGCGCTGGCTGCCCTTCTTTGCAAGGATCAATGCCGTAACGACTCACTCGTCAACCTCCTCCTCATGTCAGTGTCCGAGTCCCCACCCGTCGTGGTCATTGCCTGTTCGCGACCCAAAGCCCCAAAGCCCGCAGTTATTAGGAAACGCATCCCCCAAATGCCTCCCTCCTTCTACATTAGTAACTGACATGCTTCGCTGCCGCCCACTCCGCCGCCTTCCGCCTCCTCCATGCTTCGCACCTTCATCACAAAAGAGAGAATAGCCTCCAACAATGTAGGGAAAATGTATGAAATGAAGGGAATTTCCAACAGTCCCGCTCTGGGGCCTCTGAGATTCGAAACGATCGCCTGGGATGAGTTTGGCACGAAAGCTATTCGACACTGCTCTGGATCAGGTTCTTGAGTTCCTGGAAGTGCCACCTCCGTTGGTGCACGCCTGGGCGAAGCAGCGATGGTTCGACGTTTCGATGGCGGGCGCCTCCTTCGTCCCACACATCCTGTTAGTACGTTTTACGCCGCGTTTGCAGTGTAATAGCCCTCTCTCCATTCTCTCTAACTCTTTACTTCCGATTGTAACAGATCTCAGGCCTGATAGCCATCATTCTTCGTCCGAGCGCGATCGCCGTTTACTCGTTCGCTGGATTATTCGCCAACAAGCTTCTGAATATGGTTCTCAAGTACCTCATTAGGCAGCCTCGACCTGCTAATCCATGGAAAAAGGGCTATGGCATGCCCAGTGATCACGCGCAGTTCATGGGCTTCATCGCAATTTTCTCCATACTGACATACCGATTCCTTCAACACCAACGGCCCCAGCTCATCTTACCCCCAAAGATTGCACTCACCATCCCATTGTCTGTTGCGCTCTTCGTGTGCTACTCAAGGTATGCGATTGGAGTACATTCTCTCGAACAAGTTCTGGTTGGTTTCGTCGTGGGCGTCATCTTCGCTTTCTTCTGGTATTTTCTCGGAGCCATTTTGTACCCATCTTACAGCGGAAGGCTAGAATCCATTCTACATCGAAAAATCGACTAAAGACGAAGCCACAGTGAGCCACACCTGTTCTCTCTTGGGAAGCTATTTGGTCTTCCTCTTCTAGCCTACAACTATGACTGAGCAGTGCAAAAACTCCTGCATTCCTCGCCTATTGAGATTTAAAACACTCTTTGTACTATACTATACCAAATTCAACCACATTGAGCGCCACACCATTCGGTAAGTGGAAATTCCCTCCTTTCAGAAGATGTTTCCTTGATCGAACGACACCCATAGCCTGATTTCGAATGATACATCCATGGGGCACGGAACTACTTCAGATCTACCTCCGTTCTGACATACTGGGAGAGTGAACAGTGAGTCGAGACATGAACTCGTTGATGGCCGTTCAGATAGGGTCTCGAAGCCCATGTCTCTCCAGAAACGGGGATATATCATGGTTTCAGCTCCGTTTTGAGGTACTTTCCAGCAGCCAGAGGATATCTCTAACCTTCCTCCGTGTCGGGCACTTTGTCTGTCCTCCTCAGTTGTTTCTTCTTGAACGAGTGTGTCATCGCCCTGTATGTTCCGTTCTTTACCTTCTCTTCTTTGCTTTTCTTGCTGGTTTACGGCCTTTATTGGTCGTGGAAGGCTGAACTATCCCCTTCACCGCCCCAGCCGGTCGCTTGGTTTCGGCACCGGCCTTGTTTGGTGTTGTGTTGAGCATCCTTTG